>Ga0185299_10004235_pt1 | contig 17610 bp, 20 predicted proteins | sample PaiPotPPA55metaG_FD_128002 | JGI IMG/M metagenome (GOLD analysis project Ga0185299, IMG submission 128002) | Iron sulfur acid spring bacterial and archeal communities from Banff, Canada, to study Microbial Dark Matter (Phase II) - Paint Pots PPA... ...
GATGCCTTCGGCATAACCGTTGATGGTCGCTTCCATGCGGATGAGTTGCGAGTTCATGTAGTTCGCGCCGGCCTTGGCCAGAGCAGGCAGAGTATTAGGCGCGATACGCGTCCACGAAGAAATGCATACATCGACGCCGGAGTCATCCTGAGTCAGATACTTGCCCCAGGGATAATTCGCGATGTAAACCTCAACTGGACAATTTACTGGGGTCACGCCGGCGTCGCCGTAGCCGCGCAACACAACCGGACGAAGGTAGCAAGGCCATACGCCATTCGACTTCACCAGATCCAGCATGGCCGCGACCAATTCCTGCTTGGTGAACGCTACGTCCATCCGGTAAACCTTTGCGGAATCGAGCAGGCGCTGCATGTGATCGTCGGCACGGAACACCGCGGGGCCCGAGGGCGGGGCGTAGCAACGGACTCCCTCAAATACCGAAGACCCGTAGTGCACGACGTGCGACATTACGTGCAGGGTCGCGTCTTCCCAGCGGATGAGTTTGCCGTTATGCCAGATTTTGTCGGTTTTTTGCAGCGCCATGGAGACTCCTAAAATGGAAACAAAAGCTGTATTGATTATAACTTGGGGGTGGAAGGAGGAGACATGGAGGTGACAAATTGCCGCGGCGGCGGACTTTCTCTGGATCCACAACACCAAAGACAAGAGGCCCTAACGAAGGTACGTCACATTTTTGGCCATAACCAGCCGAACGTGCCAGCCGTCAGCAATCCGTAGATCAGTCCGTCGAGCACGTGTTTGCAGGTCACGCCCCAGGATTCGCCTTTCCAGATCGAGTTTTTGAGCCAGTGCTCCGGCGTAACACTTCCAGGTAAGGAGCGCCGGCGAATCGTGTCCGTCCGGTCAGGTATGCGACGAAGATGCTAATCACAATGCAATAGAGGAACCACTGACCTAGAAATTTCCCCATCGCCGGAGCGCCGTTGGGTCTTACAGTCAAGAGGCCGATGGGTCCGCGATTGGACTTCTCAATCATCTCGGGCGATTTCATGTCCTTGTGGGTGCAGAAGGGGAAGTTTGGTCCGGCCTGGAGTCACGCCAGCGGCGCGCAGGGCGTCTAGACCTTGTCTTCCTCGGGAGCTTGCGATAGTCGTTCTTATGGATAGGAAGCAACATGCGGATGATGGAACTGGCGACGAAAACGATCACAGCTGAAAGCAGGATCGGAAACCACAGAGCTAATCGAGACCATCGTTCCTCCTCGAGTGCCTCAGGCACGAGACTGCCAGTCTAGGATTCGCCAAAGCCTACCCTGTGTTGCAGAGCCGGTCAACCCGCTGGCGAGCCCGCTGGCGAGCCGACACCCGCTTGCGAGCCGGGCGGAAGCGATTGTTGCTAAGCCGAGCGATTCGCAGGGACGGATTTTTCCATCTTCAGTTGCGGTTGCGCCTGGCGCAGGTCCTTGCAGTATTCGCAGCCTGGGTCCGAGCAATTATGGTGATCCCTGTAAGCTTAGTTGAGTGCGCGTTTGAGAATTGGCATGGTTCGCCATACTGTCTCCTGTCGACTATTTCGACTCAGCTATCACGGGGAGAAAGCGAGGAAGTCGAGACGTCCGGCTCGCAAGCTGGACAAAACGACAAATCTGCTTTCCATATCAGGGGCGTTCCGTCGAGCTGAAATTGAGCGTCAAGGAATTGCAGAGATGATCCGCAACGCTCACGCAGTCTACGTTTTTTGCGCTGGGATTCGGCATCAAAAAAATTCTCGATGGATCTGAGAATTCGCTGCCGCTGTGAGTTTGTCTGCACCGTGACCTCCTCTGGTGAATCGCCTGACATTGCTTAATCTGCCCGTACATTTTGCGCAGCGCTCACCGGCAGCCGGGCGATTATGATCGTCCCAGTGCCGTTGTGCGGCGAGCCGATTTCCAAGCTGCCACCAAGTTGGCGGAGTCTTTCTCGCATTCCCCGCAGTCCTACTCCGGCCTTGCCCGCGGACTCCATTTCTGAGCGCTTCGATGGCGATATGCCTTTCCCTTTGTCGTGCACTTCAATGCGAACGTCGTTCTTCTTACGAGAGATTTGAATTCTGGCTACAGGGCTTTCAGAATGGCGATGAATATTAGTAAGGCATTCTTGAACTACGCGGAAGATAGCTGTTTCCAATTCCCGCGACAGCCGGCCGAAATCACCGGGGATTTGCAGGTCCACTTTGATCTGGCTGCGCTTTGCGAATCCGTCCAGATACACGCGAAGAGCAGAGGAAAGACCAACCTCGTCTAAGAGGGGAGGGTGGAGCAAATGAGAAATGGTCCGCACCTCGTCGGAAAGCTCCTGCACCAGGCTGAGGCTTTCCTTGAGCACCTCTGCGGGATTGTGACGGCTTTTTCCGTTCTGGGCCAACCGAGTCAGGTTCATGCTCAAGGCGGCAATTATCTGCCCGGCACTGTCGTGAAGTTCGCGAGCGAGATGCCTTCTTTCCTCATCCCGCAACTGCAGCAAGCGCGCGGAAAGTTCACGCAAGTTTTCTTCTGTCCGCTTGCGTTGCGTAATGTCGCGAATCGCACTCGTTACCAGCAATCCCCCGGCCGTTTCCAAGGGGCTGAGGCTAATCTCGACGGGAAACTCATGGCCGTCTTTCCGGAGACCATACAACTCCAGGCCGGCTCCCATCGGCCGCAAGCGAGGGTCGCCGAAGAAATCGGCGCGATGGGACGGGTGTGCGTGCCGGAATCGTTCGGGTACCAGTATTTCAAGGTCTTGCGCCAACAACTCTTCTCGGGCGTAGCCAAACAGCTTCTCTACTTGTGCGTTAGCCAGGACAATTTTGCCCTCGCGATTCACCACCAACATCGCATCCGGCGCTGCTTCCAAGAGCCCCCGGAAGCGCCGTTCGCTTTCGTCCAACCGTAGTCTTTGTTCCGAGAAACGCCGGTCCCAAGCCGAGGACAGCACCGCAACCCCGAGGACCAGCAAGGTGACGGAACTAACACCCGTGAACCCGAGCGTCGAGGTACTGACTGCATGAGAAGTGTCTGGCGCCAATCCAGAGGGCGTGAAGCGGGCTGCGGCCATTCCGGTGTAGTGCATAATGGGGATTGCCGCCCCCATCACCAGGGCGCATGCGATCTTTCCTCCGGCTGAAGTGCTCTCCAACTCCCGAAAACGAAACGTGAGCGATATCGCGGCCAGCGAGATTACGACTGCGAATATTACGGATAAGGCAACGAGCGGTGGACTGTAGGAGCACATTGCCGGCATCCGCATGGCGGCCATTCCGGTGTAATGCATGGTTGCGATGCCGCCGCCCATGATTGCGCTGCCGACGACAGCCCGCACCCAGCCCACCTTGTGCCGGCTCACTACAGACAACGCCACGGCGGAGGCGAAGACGGCAGCTATGAGCGACAGCAGCGCCGTGGGCCAGTCATAGAGCACCGGTACCGGCAGACTATGAGCGAGCATTCCGATGTAGTGCATGGACCAGATGCCCAGACCCATGGCTGTCGCCCCGCCTGCAAGCCAGATAAGGCGGACTCGGCCGGTTGCAACTGTGATGCGGCTTGCGAGGTCAAGAGCGGCGTAAGCGGCACAAATTGCGATCAGAATCGAAAGCGCAACCAAGCGGTAGTCGTAAGAACCGATCATCTCTCAACCGTTATTAACCCAGCGCTTCGTGCTCGTGTCGCTAAGCGCTAAGCTGTTCCCTTGCATTGATAGTTCTTAGAGCAGGTCTTTTCTTGCTTGTGCTGCAGGCGTTGACTAACTTCTCGACTGCTGAGAGCATCTGAGCCATGAGTTCCTGGGTCAAGGGCACCGAGTCCGATCCGGTGCGATCGGCGTCTCATCAACAGCCATCTAGCCAGCCGCTCGGTCACTTCATGGAGTCGATTGCAAGCCGCGATTTGCGTGACCTGCATTCCCAAGACTTGCGAAAACTGCTGGAGCCGGCGTTCCAGTTTGGGGCACTCCCGGAGGATTAGGACCAGGGTATCGCCGTCCACGCGGAAGGCCGATCCTTCGACCTGGACCGTAGCTTGAGTAGGTGAGGTGCGAAAGCCGGCAACCAGCGGTAAGCCGACAAAGCCTTCTTTGCCGACTAACCCTACTTCCACGCTCTTTCCGTCGGGAAAGACGCTGAGAATCGACACCAGGCCGGAGTTGCAGAAATAGGCGGACTTCAAGGTGTCCCCGGGCTCGTGCAATATGTGGTGGGTTGTCAGGCGCACGAACTCTAATTTTGGGAACAGCATTTCGGATTCTTCAGGAGGAAGGTCGAGCAGGATCTGATTGTGAACGCGGTTCCCGTCGCCGTCGCTGGAAACTTGCTTGAAAGAGGATTTTGCGGGTGGACGCGATTTGGTGGCCATAACGGCTCCCTCGCACAGCGTAAGTCTGTTTTTGCAGGGAACCGTCACCGCATGGGCGCGGCGGAATCGTGCTAGAAGAGACTCTTTAAGCTTACTCTCTTTATGCACACTATGCCGTATGCTGGCGCACACTACTCAGCTATTCCGGCTGGGTGACAAACGGCAGGGCCGGCTTGGGGAAAACAGTACGGAAAGGTACCCGAGAGTGTGCGCTAGCGTACAGTGCAGTGGGTATTTACTCCTGTGGCGCAGAGAGTAAGGTTGAAAGCGGCCCTCCCCAGACGCCGTCCGTCGTCCCGCACGATGTGGTTGCGGGCAGCAGCCTGCCAGGGCGCAGGAGGCTGTATGTCTAAAACGGTACTGTTAGTGGACGACAGCGAACTAATCTTGCGCACTTTACGTGTATGAATCGAGGAAAACAGCAGTTGGGAAGTATGCGGTGAGGCTGAGATCGGTGAGATTGCGGTTGAAAGAGTTAAAGAACTCCACCCCGATGTAGTGATCCTGGACTTGCAAATGCCGGTCATGGATGGGCTTGAGGCGGCGCGACAGATCAGCCATATGGCTCCGAAAACGGCAATGATGATGTTTACGGCTTTTGACGGCGACCCGTTGCGGCGGGACGCACGTGATGCAGGCATCGAACAGGTGTTCTCGAAATTCGATGGACTCGCAACACATTTACTGGCATCGCTGGAAGATCTGCGTTTGCGCACGGAGCCCGGCGCCGGATCGGACTAAGTTAACGGTCCGAGGTCAATCGTTGCTTCGCCCATTGGGCGGCTTCCGCTATCACCGGGTCTGGATCATTTAATGCTCGCTCGGCTACGGGCAGGAGCGTTGGCTCGCCGCTGTTGCCGATGGCGACGAGGGCGTTTCTGCGCAGGCCGGAGTGCTTGGCGCGCTTTACCGGAGAGCCTCGGAATTTGTTGCGAAATTCTTCCACGGAAATTTCTGCCAGCCATGCCAGTGCGGGATTGAGTAGTCCCTCGCGCGCGTGGAATTCGGGCTTGTCGGTGTCGGAAGCTTTTCTATTCCAGGGGCAAACATCCTGGCAGATGTCACAGCCGAAGACCTGATGTCCCATGCCCGCGCGTAATTCCTCGGGAATAGGGCCGCGTTTCTCGATGGTCAGATACGAGATGCATTTATTGGAATCCAGTTCATAGGGAGCGACGATGGCGTCTGTAGGGCAGGCGTCGATACAGCGGGTGCAGCTTCCACAGCGGTCGGGCGCGGGCAGGTCGGGCGACAATTCGAGCGAAGTGACGATCACACCGAGAAACAGCCACGAACCGATCTTTTGATTGATCACACACGTGTTCTTTCCCAGCCATCCAACGCCAGCGTATTTCGCATAGACCCGCTCGACGATGGGACCGGTGTCGACGTAGGCGCGGGTTTCGATCGGCTCGGGGACACAATACTGTTTGACGTTGGTTTCGACTTCACGCAGCCTGCGGAGAACCGATTCGTGGTAGTCGTCGCGGCTCCAGGCGTAGCGGGAAATCCATCCGTGGTCGGGTTTGTTCACGCTCGTAGAGTAAGGATGAGTGGTGTTGTAGTTGACGGCGCAGACTATGACGCTTCGTGCCCACGGGAATGCCGATTTCAGGGAGGCTCGGCGAAGGTTACCAGTTTCGTCACGGGATTCGAGATACTTCATTTCTCCGGCGTGGCCGGCGGCAATCCATTCGGGGAAGCGGGCTAGTTCGGGGAATTCGTGGACGGAGGAGATGCCCGAGGTCGAATCCGGCGGCGAGGGCGGAGTGCTTGATGAAGTCGGAGATCCGGGTGGCTTCGCGCAAGCATTTATTATCGCGCGATTGGGCGGCCAGCGGTTGCGAAGCTACAAAAGAAAGCAGGTTCCTCTCGGCCTTCGGCCGTTCGGAATGACAAAAGATTAATTTTGGACGGCGGTGACTTAACTAAACGCCAGTAGTGCGTCAGTTTCAACTCAGGCACTACCTAAACGCCGAGTTTCTTGACTTCCTCATTGTAGTACTTGCGATACAGGATGTCCCACTCCTGGCTGCCTTCGAGGATGGTGCGTTTTTGGCTTTCGATTTTCAGACGTGCCGACTGGTCAATTCTGGCTTCCTGGTTCAGCAGGTCTTCGAGGATTTTGCGGACTTCGAGACGGATGGTGTTGCGATCCTCGACAAAATCTACTTCGTCGAGGGTGGCGAGGGCGTCGGTGACGGTGTGCGCAACTTTGTTGACTTTGTCGCGGCTGAGCCTCATAGCACCGCCTTGTATTTCCGCACCAGTTCGCTTTTTACTTTGCGGAACATTTCCTGGTAGTCGGCGCCGGAGTTGCGCATCTCTTCAGAATACGCTTCGAGGATGACGCGGACTTCATCGTTGATGCGGTCTTCGAGCGACAGCTCTTCCAGCATCGCCGCATGCACTTTTTCTGTAACTGCAGGCAGGGATTTGGTTTCGATGAACTCTGACGCGGCCAGTCTTTTGACGGTTTCGCGGGCCAGATAGCCCACATATTCTTTCGAAAGCAGCATGTGTGTTGGGTCGGGAGTTGTCGGTGAAAGAAATAGTCTAGCATGGAAAAGCGGCTGTCAGCTCTCAGCTATCAGCCGTCAGGAAACGCAGCTTGCCGCGGCGCGCAATACTCTCAAAGATGGAAGATTTCGCTGATAGCTGGTAGCTGACGGCTGATAGCTCGAAGGCATACAATGCTGCATTGGAGATGCCTAAACTTCCAGACGATCTCGCGACCCTGAAAGACGACATGGTGGCCTTCATCGAAGGCCATGGCATGCGCCGTTTTCCTGGATACGTGGACCATGAAGAAGTCCAGACGGTGATGTGGAAGCCGGGCGACGATCTCGACGGCTGGAAAGATTTTGTGGAACTCGCCAAGGCTTCGGGATCGCCGTTTTTGACGATGGACTCGTGGACGCTGGAGAAGGAAGAACTGGAAGGGATGATCCAGCGCTTGAGCAACGCGGAGTTCACCAGCGATGAAGACCTGGAAGATGCGCGCTGGCTGCGGACTTATCTGGGCAAGACCGGATTCGTGCAACTTGGATTTGCGTTCCAAGGCGTGATGATGCTTTACGAAGGCTCGACCGAATGGTATGACCACTACCAGCGGCTGATTGAAGTGTCCGAGGATTTCGGCGGCATCGCCATCGACGAGTCCGGGGCAGACGACGAAGTCTAGCCGTGCGCTGGAACCTTAAACAAACCCAACCGGAGCAAGTGCAGGCGCTGGCCGACGGAATTGCGTCAGTTCCGTTTCTGCGGACGAATCTGGTTCTGAGGAATATGCTCGCGAAGTTGCTTGTCTTGCGGGGAATTGATTCTCTCGAATCCGCGTTGCCGTTTCTCTCTCCTTCTCTCGCGCATCTACACTCGCCGTATTTAATGACTGGAATGAAAGCCGCGGTTGACCGCCTTGACGCCGCCATCGAACGCAAAGAAGGAATTCTCGTCTATGGCGACTACGATGTCGATGGCACCACCGCGGTCGTAATCTTGAAAACCGCGATCGAACTGTGCGGAGGCGTGGCAGATTTTCACGTTCCGCACCGCATTCGCGAGGGGTACGACCTGCGTGGAGACGTGATCGAGCGGGCAGCGGCGGCGGGTATCCGGCTGGTGATCAGCGTGGACGCCGGAACACGGGCGTTTGCAGCGGCCGAGAGCGCGCGTCGCGCCGGAGTGGACCTCATCATTACTGACCATCACCTGCCGGGGCAGGACCGTTTGCCGCTCGCGTTTGCTGTGGTCAATCCTAATCAACCGGGATGCGAGTATCCGTGCAAGTCACTTTGCGGGGCGGGGATCGCGTTCAAGCTGGCGCAGGCGCTCATGGAGAGAAGGCTGGCGCATCGCGATCAATCGCAGCTTCTGGTGTCGTTCATGAAGATTGCTGCGATTGCGACGATTGCGGATTCGGTGCCGCTGGTAGGAGAGAATCGCGTGATCGCCAGCCTAGGGCTCAACGCGCTGCGCTCGGCGGTGAATCCCGGACTGAAGGCGCTGCTGGAAGTCGCACAATTGGGCGGCAAGCCTTTGCGTTCGGGCGAGGTCGGGTTTCGGATCGCGCCCAGGATCAACGCCGCGGGGCGCATGGACATTGCGAAAGACGTCATTGAATTATTCAGCGTGAAGGATGTCGCGCGGGCCCGCGAAATCGCGCAGCGTCTCGACAAGTTGAACGGCGAGCGTCAGGAAGAAGAGCGACGGATTGTGGAGGCGATTGAGCAGCGTCTGGGGGAAGACTCGGGGCTGCGCGATTCTTACTGCATGGTGATTGATGGCGAGGGATGGCATCGCGGAGTGATTGGAATCACCGCCACGCGGGTTGTGGAACGCCATGGGCGTCCCGCAGTGGTGGTTTCTCGCGATGGTGAAGAGGCGCACGGATCGGGCCGGTCAATTCATGGGTTTCATCTGCTGAATGCGCTCGAATCCTGCGGGGCTTTGTTTACGCGATTTGGCGGGCATGCTTATGCGGTGGGGTTTTCGCTGCCGTCCTCGCGAGTGGCAGAGCTTAGAGCGCAATTGGACGCGTATGCACGGACGCGGCTTAGTCTTGCCGATTTCGAGCTCATGCTGAATATTGATGCCGAGCTCCCGCTAGACACAATCACTCCCGAGATGTTTGAGGCGCTGCGGAAACTGGAGCCGTTCGGGGCAGGAAATCCTGAGCCGTTGTTTTCTGCGGCGGTGCGGTTGACGAGTCCGGTGAAGATTCTGAAAGAAAAACATGTGCGCGTGAAGTTGGCGCCGGGTTCGATGTTGTCTGCGAATGCGGCGGACGACACCGGGAATCCCTGGCGGCGCTCGATTTCGCACAACGCTGTGGGCTGGCGTTTGGCAGAACGGGCTGCGCAGGAGAAATTGTTGCCGGGCGACCAGATGGAAGTTGCGTTTAGTCTCGATCATAACGAGCATCCGGAGTTTGGCGGGATTGAGCTGTCGCTGCGGGATTTCAAGAGTGCTGCCAGGCTGGCGGCGGGAACTCCGGCATAGGTGCCATTGCCCAGTGCGTAGAGCGGTTGTCTTAGCGGCAATCCGCCCAGAAGCGTCGTGCAAGGCGAAATGCGGCAAAGACCGTAAGCAACCAACCAACCATGAAGATTTTCACATCGCAAGACTATCCAGTCTCAGCGTTCTGATGAAAGATGGAGTGCCGCTCACGCGGGGAGGTGGAGATGCGCACGCAACGTTGGGTTATTGCTTTCCTACTCACGACAGTCCTGTTCACGTCCAGGAGTTTTTCTCAGACACAACAAAAGATCGAAAGTCCCAAGCTAGTCAAATCCGTGTCGCAAGTTTCAAACAGCGAACAGTCGTCTCGCCTGCCGGTGAAACGGGTGGTGCTTTACAAAAATGGTGTGGGATATTTCGAGCACTCGGCGCGGGTGCGTGGAAGTCAGGAGCTGGTGATTGACTTCACCACGGCGCAGTTGAACGATGTGCTGAAGTCGCTGACAGTGGTGGACCTGGGCGACGGACACATTTCCGGTGTTCGCTACAACTCGATCGCGCCCCTCGAAGAGCGGTTGAAGACTTTGCGGCTGCCCTTTGGGGAGCAAGTTACGCGCACGGGTTTTCTTTCTGCCATGCGCGGGTCGCGGGTTGAGGTTCACAGCGGATCCAGTTCGGCCACGGGACGCTTACTCAGCGTCGAGCAGGAGCAGCGTACCAACGACAAAGGCACGAACTATCAGGTGACCGAGCTTTCGGTTATGACCGACACGGGCGAGATGAAGAACTTCGATCTCGGGCCAGCAGTGTCGGTTCGACTGGCGGAACGCGATCTGAACCAGGAGGTGGGGCATTATTTGGATCTGGTCGGTTCATCGCGGGCGCGAGATTTGCGGCGGATGTCGATTTCTGCCACGGGAAGCGGCGACCGCGACATCTTTGTTAGCTATATCAGCGAAGTGCCGGTATGGAAGAGCACCTACCGGATCATCCTTCCGGAGAAGGCGGGGGAGCAATCGCTGCTGCAGGGGTGGGCGATTGTGGACAATACCATTGGCGAGGACTGGAAGGACGTGCAGTTGTCGCTGGTAGCGGGGGCGCCGCAGTCGTTTGTTCAAGAGATTTCGCAGCCATACTACGCTCGCCGGCCGGTAGTGGCGCTGCCTCAATCGCTTATGTTGACGCCGCAGACGCACGAGGGCACATTAACCCGTGAATTTGATCGTCTGGAGCAGTATGCAAAACTAAGCCCTGGAGTTATGGGGGCGTCGAGCTTGAGAGGGGTCGTTACCGATCTCAGTGGCGCCGTGGTAGCGGGGGCACAGGTCACGGTACGAAGTGAGCAAAACGGCGCATCGCAGAGTACAACTACTGATGCGCGAGGAATCTACCAGTTCTACAACGTGCCGAGCGGGAATTCGGCTCTATTTGTTAGTTCCCCCGGTTTCAAAACGTTCAACCTTAGTAATTTCTTCGTCGGCGCAGGCCGCAGCAACGAGATCGATGCCAGACTGGAAGTGGGTACGAGCTCCGAGGCAGTCGAGGTTAGGGGCGAGGCCCCTACCGTGGAAACGGAGTCGGCCTCGGTCGCGGTTCGTTCCGCAGTCTCAAAGCAGCACGTCGAGGCTGCGGGCAAAGACCTCGGCGACTATTTCGAATATAACCTGAAGCAGAAGATCACCATCGGCAAGAACCAGTCGGCACTGGTGCCGATTTTGCAAGCTCACATTGACGCAGAAAAGGTCTCTCTATGGGAAGAGGAATCCAAAGAGATTCGCCGGGCTTTGTGGATCACAAACTCGAGTGATCAGACGCTCGATTCGGGAACTTTCAACATTCTTGATGGCGACGCCTTTGCCGGCGAAGGGGTTCTTGAAACGATCCACCCTGCAGAGAGGCGGCTGATCTCCTATGCCTTCGACCCTGCGCTCCGTATTGCCATGGACGAGGAATCGAGCGACAAGCCGTTCACTAGGGTTCACATCGCGAAAGGATTGATGTACCTTACTCACGAACAGCATGACGTACGCAAGTACAGGCTTCACAATTCGGACACAGCGCCACGGCAAATTGTGATCGAACATCCAGCGCGGGAAAACTGGAAGCTCGCACCGGGGCCGAAGCCAGAAGAAACTTCCGAGTCCTATCTGCGTTTTCGCGTAGCCGTCGGGCCAGGGCAAACCGAAACGATGCAAATCGAAGAGGTCCATCCCGAAGATTCAGAGTATGAATTGAGTAATCTTGATGACAAACAGGTCGCGGTGATCGTTCAACAAAAGCAGGTCGCACCAGCGGTGCACGAGGTCTTTCAGCGCATTTTGGCGCAGAAAAACCAAGTGAGCAGCCTGGCAGACCAGCTCAAGGCCCGGCAGAACGAAGTGGACGCGATCGGTAAAGATCAAGCACGGCTTCGCGAAAACATGAAAGCCCTCAAGGGCAGCGCGGAGGAGAAGGCATTGCTGCAGCGTTATACAAAGCAGCTTGATTCTCAGGAAGACCGCTTGAGCACGCTCAACAAAGAGATTGCAGACTTGCAGCAGAAACAGGCGCAAGAGCAGCAGAAACTGGACGACATGGTACAGCAGATCACGCTGGACGAGAGCTTCTGAGAACGGCGATCCTTACAACCCGACGCGCTGGACCAGGCGAGGGAAGCGCGGGTCGGAGTGCAGGCTCTCCGGCATTGGTTCCTGTTTTACGTCTCGTAATCTGGAATCGTGCTGGGCGTAAGCTTTCTCGAGGCAGGCGAAGGCTTCGTCCTTGTCGCCCAGGCCAACGTAGAAAAACGAAATCCCATACCAGGTGACGTAGGACGATTTAGATTCCCTCAGAAAGTTGGCGAGCAGCGCGCGAGCTTCGGCGGTTTTTCCGGACTTCGCGTAGGCGTAAGCTAAGGCGCCTTCTCTTTCCGAAACTTTGAACAGGCTCGCCGCAACTTGAAATTCCGCAGTGGCAGCCCCGGAACCGACGCCGGTAACGGCATCGCGCTTGATTCTGCCGGGAACATTTATGTGACCGGAAGCACCGTGTCCAATTCCAACTTCCCCACCACTCCGGGAGCGTTCCAGGCCACCTGTGCGAAATGCAGCAATATCGCAGCCGGCGCATTCGTGACGAAAATCTCTGCCGTTCCGTTTCCAGCTCCTGCCGGTAGTCTGTCGCCGCATCGCTTGGTTTCGGAAATCAGCAAGTTGACACCACCAGCGCGTCGCAGGCGATAACGCTGACCAGTAAGGGCGCCGTTCCCCTGACCATTGCCAGTATTACAGCCAGCGCCGGTTTCGCTGAGAGCGACAATTGTCCGCTATCGCCCAGCACGCTGGATCCCAATGCTCAGTGCACTATCAACGTGACCTTCGCGCCGACTGCGACGGGAGCTGCCGCGGGGCAAATTAGCGTCGCCGACGATGCTGGCAACAGTCCGCAGACGCCGGCATTGAGCGGCACTGCAACCGCACCGGTACTGCAGACGATCACAGTATCGCCGGCAAGCGCCTCGGTTGCTGCCGGCCTGACGCAGCAATTCACTGCTACAGGACACTATTCTGACAACTCCATGCAAGACCTGACCGGGTCCGTGACCTGGTCGTCGTCGAACGCGGGTGTCGCGACCATCAGCAACACGGCTGGCAGGCAGGGCGTGGCGACCGGTGTCGGTCCGGGAGGCCCCGTTACCATCACCGCGGCGCAAGGAGCAATCAGCGGCACGGCCCAGTTGACGATAACGGCTGCGGTTTTGCAGGCAATTGCGGTGTCGCCGGCAAGCGCTTCGGTGGCCGCGGGACTAACACAACAATTCACAGCGGCCGGCCACTACTCTGATGCCACCACGCAAGACGTGATCACAGCCGTGACTTGGTCTTCTTCAAGCACGGGCATCGCGAGCATCAGCAATGTAGCTGGCAGTCAGGGTTTGTCAACTGGTGCGTCAGCCGGGGGGGCGGTGACCATCACTGCGGCTCAGGGAGCCGTCAGCGGCACGGCGCAGTTGACAGTGACTGCGCCCTTGTTGCGAACGATCACGGTGGCGCCCACGACGGCCGCAATTCCGAAAGGAGCCAAACAGCAGTTCACCGCTACTGGCCACTACTCCACGGCTCCGCGAAGGACGTGACCAAGGCCGCGACTTGGTCGTCTTCGAACACCAGCATCGCGAGCATCAGCAACGCGGCCGGCACCCAGGGTTTGGCGAGCGGTGTTGCTGTAGGCGGACCGGTGACTATTACGGCGGCACAGGGGGCGATCAGCGGCACCGCGCAATTGACGGTGACAGCGGCGTTGCGGTTTCGATCGCCGTGACCCCGAGCAACGCTCAGATTCCAGTGGGGGCATCGCAGCAGTACACGGCCATGGCTGTCTTCTCCGACGGCACCATCAAGAGCCTGAAGTCCGTGACTTGGGCTTCCTCCAACACCGCCATTGCCACCATCAGTAAGAGCGGTATCGCGAAGGCGATGGGGTTAGGAGCGTCAACCATCAGCGCTTCCTCGGGCGGGCTGACCGGAACGACCACGCTGACCACGTTCAGCTTGAGCGTATCGCCGATGTCGGTAACTATCAGCGTTGGTGGTACGCAGCAATTCACCGCTACCGAGACGTTCGCCAATGGGTCCAACGCCAACCTGACGACGGTGGTTACGTGGAAGTCCTCGAAAACCAGGGTCGCGACTATCGATGGAGCCGGATTCGCGCGGGGCGTCGCGTCCGGTACAACCACGATCACGGCGACGGACATGGGAATCAGCGCGCCGTCAGCAACGCTGACCGTGCGCTGAAGCCTTGAGGTCGCGAGAAACGTCGGTGACGCGACTTTGGCGAGTCGCAAAGCTGCGCGTCGTTCTTTACATCCAGGGGCTGACGTGTTTATATTCTCGACTCATGGCGGACGGCACGATCAACTGCAATCGCTGCGGGACGCAGAATTCGGCGACGGCACGATTCTGCGCTAATTGCGGGAATCCTTTTTCAACGGAACTGCAGCAGCAGGCGGCTCCAGCGCCTCTGCCGCCCGCGGCTGAGATGTCTCCGCCGGCGGTGAATCCAGCCTGGCAACCGGCGCCGGTCAGCTATGCAGCGCCTATGCCGATCGTCGCGAATGTGCGGTACGGCGGGTTCTGGATGCGGTTCGTGGCGGCTATCATTGACTGGATTCTGGTGCAGTTGGTGGTGTTTCCGGTGGCGGCTGTTCTGGGCGCGATGATAGGTCTGGCGGGGGGAGCAGTGGACATGCCCGGGTTCGGGATCCACATGGTGAGATTCATTATCGGAGGAACAATCGGGCTGTTAGGAAACTGGATATACGAAGCGGCGATGGAGAGTTCTTCGAAGCAGGCTACCGTCGGCAAGATGGCGCTTGGTCTCAAGGTCACAGACCTTGAAGGTCGGCGGATTTCGTTCGCACGCGCTAGCGGACGGCATTTTGCGAAGTTGGTCTCCGGCATGATTTTGCTCATCGGCTACATCATGGCGGGATTTACTGAACGCAAACAGGCGTTGCACGACATGATTGCGGGAACGCTGGTGGAGCGCACGCAATAGATTCTCAAACTCCGAGCAAGGCGTAAAGAAGAGCCTCCTTGCCACCTTCTTCTTTTCGAACTTTTCGCTGTCTTGGCGCACACTGCGGTTAAAATCTTTTCGGTGGCATTCTTCCTTGGAATCGACGGCGGCGGAAGCAAGACCCGCTGCGTCCTCGGCGACGAGCAAACCTTACTAGCGTCGGGAAGTTCTTCCGGGTGCAATGTACTGCGCGTCGGGGAGGCTTGCGCGCAGAGTTCTCTTCAGGCAGCGATTCACGAAGCATGTGTGCAGGCGGGAGTGTCTCCGCGGGTCATTATACGAACGTGTGCTGGGGTTGCGGGCGGCGGAAGGCGCGAGATTGCAGAAGTGCTGCGGCGAGTGATCGCGGGCATTGTGGGCGGAGAAGTTGAAGTTACTGGCGATACGGAAATTGCGTTTGAAGCTGCATTCGGAAGTCGGCCGGGCGTGATTATCATCTCCGGGACCGGCTCGATGGCTTACGGAAAAAATGCACGGGGAGAGACGGCACGAGCCGGAGGCTGGGGCCATGCCATTTCCGACGAAGGTTCAGGACATTGGATTGGCGTCGCCGCAATCCGCGAAGCCATGCGCTTTCATGACCGGGGAGAAAGCCCGGGCTTGCTGCAGGATTTGATAGCAGCGGTGGGCGCGAAGTCGGTTGAAGAACTGGTGGTAACGGTAAATAAGAATCCCGAGCCGGATTTTGCGGCTCTGTTTCCGCTGGTGCTGGCGGCGGCGGAGGCGGGAGATCTGGTGGCGGATGCGGTGCTGAAGTGCGCCGGCGGGTGGTTGGCAGAGTTGGCGCACATTGTGATTCGGCGCTTGTTCAATGGTGCGGCACAGGTGCGTGTGGCCGCTCATGGCGGAGTGGTGACCAGCAGCGCGCGGGTGAAGGATTCCCTGGTCGAGCGTTTGCAGGCGCAATGGCCGGGAGTAGATTTTGTCTGTGGAGAAGTTTATCCGGCTGGCGCGGCGCTGGAACGGGCGCGAAGAGGGACCGGAAGAATGGCCGCGGGCCCGTCGTAGGTCCGGATGGATAAGCCAAGCCACAACCCGAACGAGAACGCCGAGGCGACGCCGGAGAATGGGGAGTTGGTCCTCGGCGACCCGGTCAACGCTGCTGCTTCTGAACTCACCGAGGATCAGGCGCTGGGGTTGCTGAAGCGGGCCGATGTGACGGCTTCGTCTCTTGCTCAGCTTGGGCGAAACCCCAGCGTGACGAACAGCCACAAGGTGTTGCTGGCCTTGGCCACGCATCACCGCACGCCGCGGCATATCACGATCCCACTGCTGCGACGGTTGTTTACTTTCGATCTGATGCAAGTTGCGCTTGCGCCCACGGTCGCTGCGGATGTAAAGAGAGCAGCTGAGGAACAGATTCTGAACCGGCTGGAGTCGCTGTCCTCGGGAGAGAGAATTTCCCTTGCGCGGCGGGGGTCTGGCCGGGTGGCAGCAGCCCTGCTTCTGGATACCGAGTCCCGCGTGACTTCGACGGCGCTCGACAACTCGCGTCTGGTAGAGGCGGCGGTGGTGACTGCGCTGATGAAACACGACGCTCCGGAATCGCTGTTCAGGCTTGCTGGTGAGCATTCGAAGTGGTCACTGCGGCGGGAGGTGCAGATTGCGCTGCTGCGCAGCGAGAAGACGCCGCTGGAACGTGCGATAGAATTGGCACGGAATTTCTCTGCTGATTACGCGCGGGAGATAGTGCCGGAGTCCCGGATTTCAACGCTCATGCAAGCAATCAATTCATCTACTACTGAAAGTGCCGAGTCAGGAGACGCTAAATGAAAACGAGATTCTGGCTTATTCTTTTGCTTGTTGCTTTCATACTTGGTACGCTCGCGAATTCTCAATCCGATGGTACTGCGGCGCTGCTGAAGATTGAGAACGAGTTCATGAAAGCTGCGGCCGATCATGGCTCGCAGGGATATCTGTCTTATTACTCCGAAGACGCGGTCGAGGTTCCGAATGGAACAGCGTTTCTGCAGGGGAAGGCGGAAATCGCGAAGACCATGGGCTTTCTAGATAACCCTGACAATCACCTGACTTGGGCGCCAGTGGGTGCAGGCACTGCCGCTTCTGGCGATCTTGGCTACACCTACGGCACGTACGAATTTCGCTCCAAGGATAAAGAGGACAAGCCGGTTGTGAGTCACGGCAAGTACACGACCATCTGGAAGAAGCAGAAGGATGGCAACTGGAAGGTGGCGCTGGATATGGGAAACACGGGGCAGTAACTACTTGTTGAAATGTTGCAAGATCGCCTCGGCCTGACTCTTCGTTACCACGGCCGAAAGCGCCGCGACGTTCGCCTGCTTCACCGCCTGCAAACTTCCGAAGTGTTCCAGAAGCCTGCGCGTGGTGCGTTCGCCGACGCCAGGGACTTCCCGCAATTCGGTTGAGCGGTCGCGAATCTGGCGGCGTTTGCGGTGGAAGGTCACGGCAAAACGGTGGGCTTCGTCACGAATGAGTTGCACGAGGTGCAGCACTGGAGAATGGTGATCGAGAACTACCGGTTCGTTTTCCTGTCCGCAGACGTAGATGATCTCTTCACGCTTGGCGATGGCTGCGAGCGGCTGGTTGATGATCTGCAGCGAAGACAGCGCTACGGCAGCCGCGCTGAGCTGTCCCAAGCCGCCGTCGATCAGGATCAGGCTGGGCATTTCCTTTTTCTCTTCTTGAATTCTCTGGTAACGGCGGGTGACCACTTCGCGCATGGAGGCGAAATCGTCCACGCCGTCCACGGTACGGATGATGAATTTGCGATAGTCGGA
>Ga0185299_10004237_pt1 | contig 17602 bp, 17 predicted proteins | sample PaiPotPPA55metaG_FD_128002 | JGI IMG/M metagenome (GOLD analysis project Ga0185299, IMG submission 128002) | Iron sulfur acid spring bacterial and archeal communities from Banff, Canada, to study Microbial Dark Matter (Phase II) - Paint Pots PPA... ...
CTTGGGCGCGACCCCTCGCGGACTACATCAACCTAACATGGCCTCTCTGGCCCGCCTGTCAAAACAGGACATTTCTACTTTGCTGGGAATAGGACATTTCTATTTTGCCTTGACAGGGACTGACGCACCACCCGGGGGTGGCGTTTCATAGGTGTCGGTTCGGATTTTCACCTTCCCTGCATAGTCTTGGTTCCGAGCTCGGCTTGGCGCAGTTCGTCCTTGCAGGCGATCGACGAAGGATTCGGTCCGCAAGCTGCTTGCAGATGTTCCAGCGCCTCCTTGAACACGCCTAAACGACGCTCCACAACACCCAGCTCGATGCGAACAGTTGCATCGGCGGGGATGGCCGCAAGCGCCTGTTGAATTTCCATTTGGCTTCTCGGATGCCCGGGAAACAGCCGGATAAGCAGCACTATGGACGTCTATGCTAGCGAAAAGCCGCGCAACCCGGCACCAGCCTATCAGCGAATTGGTGCCAGCGGATTGCTTCCGAGTGGCGTGTTATCTTCGACTGGAACTGTGAAGCGTACTCCGCATGGTCCTCTGACCAGGCAGCTGGCTCGTGACCACCTCGGTGACCGGTTCTCATTAAGCAGTACAATCCGGTTGTGAAACGCCGCAACTTTCTTCTAACGGCCGCCGCACTGGCCGGCGCACCTGGTCTGCCGCAATCTGTCGCGAAGCGCCCGCCAACTCCCTCCGCAGCGTCCAGCGCCTCTTCACCAGCGAGGTCGAAGACAAACCCTGGTTCTATGACCGGGACATGTGGCCGCCTTACCTCGCCATGCTCGCCGAAAATCGGTTCAACCGCTTCAATCTCAGCTTCGGCATCGGTTACGATTATCCTGCGCGCGGTCACCGACGCCTACTTTCTGTTTGCCTACCCCTTCTTTCTTTCCGTACCAGGCTACAACGTCCACGCGGCCAACCTGCCGGACGCCGAGCGCGACCGCAATCTGGAAACGCTGCGCTTCATCAGCGAGCAGACCGCCAGCCATGGCCTCCAATTCCAGTTGGGGCTCTGGATGCATGGCTACCAGTGGGAGAACAGTCCGAATCCGAACTACACCATCGAAGGACTGAACGCCGACAATCATGGCCTGTACTGCCGCGATGCGCTTGCAGCGCTTCTGCGCGCCTGTCCGGCAATTACCGGGGTCACCTTGCGCGTCCACGGCGAAAGCGGGGTAGCCGAAGGCAGCTACGCTTTCTGGGGCGCTGTGTTCGATGGCGTGAGGCGTTGCGGCCGCAAGGTCGAGATAGACCTGCACGCGAAGGGCATCGATCAGAACATGATCGACCTGGCACTGTCTACGGGCATGCCCGTCAAGGTATCGCCAAAGTTCTGGGCCGAGCACATGGGAATGCCCTACCACCAGGCCGACATCCGCGACCAGGAGGTGCCCAAGGCCGGCCACCGCGACAGCGGCCTCATGGCGCTGAGCGCCGGCTCTCTCAGCTTTACCCGTTATGGCTACGCCGACCTGATGCGCGAAGACCGCCGCTTCGACATCCTCTGGCGCATCTGGCCCGGCACTCAGCGCCTGCTGCTGTGGGCCGATCCGGTTTTCGCCGGCGCCTACGCACGAGCCTTCCAATTCTGCGGTTCGACCGGCGTCGAGATCATGGAACCGCTCTCCTTCAAAGGGCGGCGCGGATCGGGCCAAGCGGTCGCTGGAACGGCGGGGCGTTGCGCTTACGCCGACGATTCACTGCGCCCCCGGTGGGATTGGGAGAAGTACCTGGAGACCTACCGCGTCTGGGGCCAGAAGCTCTACAACCCTGACGAGAGCGTGAAAGTCGACCCCGCGCTCGCCGCCGTCAGCCGCATTTTGCCGATCGTCACCACCGCGCATCTGCCCTCGGCGGCGAACAACAATTATTGGCCTGAGATCTACACCAACCAGTCGCTGGCGGAGTCGTCGAAAACGGAATATACTGACACCCCGACACCCAAAGTCTTCGGCAACACTAGCCCACTCGATCCACAACTCTTCTCCCGCATCAACGACTTCGTGGATGAGTTGCTCAAAGGAGAGCGGAGCGGCAAATATTCGCCCATTGAGGTCGCTCAATGGCTGGAAGATTTGGCTGCTGCGGCGCAACCGGGAAGCGTCCGGCGCGTCGACATCGATGTTGCGATTCAATCCGGTCTAGGTCGATTTTTCGCGGCCAAATTCCGCGCCGCTGTCCTGTATGGGATTCACGCGCGCACGGGCGATCGGGCCGCGTTGGAAGAGGCGATCAAGTTCTATCGCGCGGCGCGTGCCGCCTGGGCGGGATTGGCCGAAACGGCCACGGTGGTCTATGTTCCGGACATCACCGTCGGGGAACTTCCCTGGCTCCGTGGTCACTGGCTCGACCGGCTCCCCGCCATTGATGCCGATATTGCCCTTCTTGAGAAACGGCTGCCCTCCGCGACGCTCACCAACGATCCAAGAGTGAAGGCTGCCATCGCCAAAGCCATTGGTCGCCCGCAACGAACTTCCGCAGCGATGCGCCACAGTCCCCCAGACCGCTTTCGGCGCAGACAGCCGCTGGACTTGGAACTTACGGGCCCCGCGCTCGCCTCCGTGCGCCTTCACTACCGGCACGTCAACCATGCCGAGCGTTGGCAGTCCGCGCTCATGGATCGAAAGGGGTTGGCCTACGTCGCCGCTATCCCGAGTGCATACACCGACTCGCCGTACCCGCTTCAATACTATTTCGAGCTGAAATCGGCGCCCGATCGCGCCTGGCTGCATCCCGGCTTCCCGGCGGATCTTGCAGGCCAGCCGTATTACGTCATCCGTGCCGGCTAGGTTCGACAACACACGTGGAAATCCTGGATGGCTGATTCCTGGAGATGGTCGCCGGGATTGATTGGGAGCGGTTGGTGGGTTACTCGGAAGTTGACCAAAGGTGCCGCGGGAAGTTTTGACAGCGGAATCAGGAGATGGGAGCGTTATCCGGTCTTATCGGTAGCTATTTCACATCAACGCGTCGGGCGATTATAAAGGAACAAAAAAACTATTTGCACCCTCCAACTATCAATGTATAATCGTTCAGTACTGGCTCAAACCCAGTCTAGGTACCCAATTTTAGCGATAAAGGAGGTGTCCCATGTACGGACTCTCGATCCAGCATAAGGGGTGTCAGGCTGCCCGTGCCCGTAATTGCCGGCTCCCGTTGTGGGCCGTGTTAACGCTCGCCCTGATTCTCGCGGTCTCCCACCCGCCGGCCAACGCCCAAGTAGTCTTCGGCTCGCTCGTTGGCAACGTCACCGACGCCACTGGCGGAGCCGTTGTCGGCGCAACCGTCAAGGCCACGCTGACGCAAACGAACGAAACTCGCACCGCGATTACCAATAACGTGAGCGAGTACACAATTTCTACCGTCACGCCAGGCACGTACACCATCGAAGTCACCAAGGAAGGTTTCCGCGCCTTTGTCGCTACAAACGTCCTTGTGAACCAGAATAACGTGGTCCGCGTCGATGCCCAACTCTCGGTTGGCGCTACCTCGGAAAAGGTCGAGGTCACCGCTGAAGCCGCTGCGCTCCAGACGGATCGCGCCGATGTCCACGCTGAGATTTCTACCCAAGCTCTCCAGGGACTACCACAGCCTAATCGCACGTACGAGGGGCTCCTGGCATTGGTTCCTGGTGTAGTTCCGCCCGGCGGCCAGCTCGCCGGTGGCACCAATAATCCTTCCAAAGGCATGAATTTTGCGTTTAACGGATCGGGGACAACCGCGCCCACCGTGCGTATCGAGGGTGTCGATGGAATCAATCCGTGGTCCAGGAGCTATCAGTCCTACGTACCGTCGATTGAGGCCATCCAGGATGTCAACGTCGCCACCAATGCCAACGATGCCGAACAGGGCGTTGCCGGAGGCGCAACCGTCAACGTGATTCTGAAGGGCGGCTCCAACGAGACTCACGGCGCAGCCTACGAATACAACATGGATTCTGCGTTTGAGGCCAATAATTTCTTCTCCAACGCGTCAGGTGTGAACAAGCCTCCTCATCTCGTCGACAACGACCTAGGCGGATTTGTGGGCGGGCACATTATCAGGAACAAGCTTTTTTACTTCGGCAGCTATGAAGGAGACTTCTCGCACTACGCCAATTCCGGTGTGCTCTCGCTTCCTCCGCCTGTCGAACTCGGCGGGAATTTCAGCAGTTCCCCCAATCCTATTTACGACCCCGCAACGGGCAATGCCAACGGTACGGGTAAAATGCCGTTTGCCGGAAACATCATTCCTATGAGCCGATTCGACCCGGTTGCGCTAAAGATCATTGCCAACGTACCGGCAACCAACGTCGGCAGCCCGGCGGCCATCGCCAACAATTTCTTCATTAACGATCACAACGTCTATAATCTGCACAAAATCGATACCAAGTACGACTACGTCGCGACCAGCAAGCTGCGATTGTCCGCGCGCTGGGGTTACCAACCCTATTACAACTTTCAGCAGCCGATTTACGGAGAGACTCTAGGCGGCAGTTCCGCGTTCGCCAACGCGGGTGCCGGTAACTACCTGCAGCACGGCGCGGGGCTGGCGATTTCCGCCTCCGGCAGCTACGTCGTAAGTCCCACTTTCGTTATCGACGCGACGTGGGGTAAAACAAGCTCGCACCAGTTGCTTTTCCCCAACTTGACCAACACCAGGTATGGCTTGGACACGCTCGGAATTCCGGGCACCAACAACGGTCCTCTTCCCTGGACCGGTGGCGTTCCAAACTTCAACTTCAACGGTAATTTTGTCACGATGGGTGCCTCCTATCCGGCGCTGGACTATATTCAGCCGGAGTACGAGTACGTAGCGAATGCGACCAAGATCCAAGGGACCCACACGATTCGTTTCGGCGTCGATGCCAGCTACGAACACCCGCAGCACATTGAAGACCGGAACAACGTATTTTTCTTTACCGGCGCCGCCACAATTCTGAATGGCGGTCCCGGCGCTAACGCTTACAACTCTTTAGCCGACTTCGTGCTGGGTGACTTCTATGAAGGCCAGAACTGGCTCCAGGTCCTGCAGCCCTATCTCACGATGAGGACTTGGGAGTACGCTGCTTACGTGCGCGATCAATGGCACGTGAGCCCCAAACTGACCGTAAACTACGGCGTGCGTTGGGAGTTCTATCCGGTTCCCACCAGAGATGCGGTGATGAACAAGCCTTCCTCGGTAGCTCCCGGTGGTCTGGGCACCACCGGTAATGGTCTTTACTTCCTCAACATGCAGAATGCCACCGTGTCGGTCTGCGGCGCGGGTGGCATTCCAACCGATTGTGGAATCACGTTTCGCACAAACTATTCGCGCCCAGTATTGGCATCGCCTATCGGCCGTCGGAAAAATTCGTCATCCGCACCGGATATTCGTTGTCGCCCCATCAGGAGCAGATGGGGATCGTACAAATGCAGTCCTATCCCGGTGAGGTGGAACTCGACGAAGTAGCCCAAAACCCATATGCCGCTGTAGGGCAACTCAAGACGGGTCTTCCGCAGATTGTACCGGCGCCAAACCAAAACAGCGTTTTTCCGATCCTCCCGAATACTGGCAACATTACGGCGTTGAACAGCAAGAAAAATTTCGTCCGCGGCTATTTCCAGTCGTACAATTTCACGATTCAAAGAGAGCTCCCCTTCAATATGTTCGCTTCCGTGGGTTACGTCGGAACACACGCCGTACACCTGCAGAATAGTGTGAACTTAAATTACGGCCAGCTTGGCGGTGGCACCGCCAGCCAACCTTTGGCTTTTGTGCCCGATTACTCCACCAGCATTACCAGCCTGCTGCCGACGGGAGCGGATAAGTACAACTCGCTCCAGGCCCTGCTGAACAAGCGGCTCTCCAAGGGTCTAATCTTCCAGGCTGCTTATACCTATTCGAAGGACATTGCAGAGACCTACTCCAGTTGCTCGACCACCACTCTTTGCGTTTTGATCCCGCAGTATATTAACCGGAATTACTACACAAGTACACTGGACCGGACGCACCATTTCATCTTAAGCGGGACCTATGAACTGCCGTTCGGTAAAGATCACGCGATAGCAAGTCAGGGTATCGGGGCTGCAGTCCTCGGCGGCTGGACGCTGAATGGAATCTTTAATCATTATTCCGGGATTCCATTCTCCGTCATCGCCAGCGGCGCTTCATGCAATTGCCCCGGCAACTCGCAGTCGGCGAACCTGATTAACCCCACTGCTGCCCGCATCTACGGTAGCGGCCTGAACGGGCAATCGTACGTCAACGCAGCAGCCTATGCACCGGTCACGGGGCCCGTTTTGGGAACCGGGGGCTTCGATCAGCTGCGTGGCCCCGGCAACAACAACCTGGATCTGAGCATCTTCCGCAACTTCCGGTTGACTGAGCGGTTCAGCCTCCAGGCCCGTGCCGAGTCATTCAATCTTTCGAATACACCGCATTTTTCGAACCCAGCTTCCGGCAACTTGAACATTTCGAACGTCGGATTCAATCCCGATGGGTCAGTCAAGAGTCTGAACGGGTTCGGCGCCATCACCACCACGAATCCTTTAGGACGCCTGCTCGATCAGCGTAACTTCCGGTTCGGATTCCGAGTGATATTCTGAGATTCTGACCGGTTTCAAGCACGCCAGAATATCGCGGAGAGTCATTGGATCGTGGCTGGTGGCCCTGGCGGGTAGCACCCTGACCGCCGCCCCAGCCCCTCCCACGAATCGTTACGTGGACTCGAACGTTTGCGCCGGCTGCCACGCCGAAATGGCCCGCAACTATCTACAGACCGGAATGGGACGGTCGTTCTTTCGTCCCTCGGCGGCCAGTACCGTAGAGACTCATACCAGCAACAACCAGTTTTATCACTCACTTTCAGACACTCATTACTCCATGGATCAGCGTGGCGGCACTTATTACCAACGCCGCTGGCAAATCGGTTTCGACGGTAAAGAGGCGAACGTTGAAGAACTCACAATTGACTACGTGCTAGGTTCCGGCGACCACGCCCGTTCTTATCTTCACAAGACAATGCGCGGCACACTCATCGAGTTGCCGCTCGGCTGGTATGCGGAACAGGGTGGTGGGTGGGGAATGAGCCCCGGCTTCGATTCGCGCCGTCCCGCCACCCGGCGGCTGGTCCCTTACGAATGCGTTTTCTGCCACAACGGCTATCCCCAGATTCCCGCCAATAGGGCTCCCGGAGCCGAACCCGTCTTCAGCGGCGAACTCCCGCAAGGCATCGACTGCCAGCGCTGTCATGGCCCCGGAGGTCGTCACGTCGCTATCGCCGGCGGCCCAGGCGCCACTCCCGAGCAGATTCGCTCCAGCATCGTGAATCCCGCCCGGCTTAGCCCCAAGCAGCGACTGGATCTGTGTTTTCAATGCCACCTGGAGACCACCAGCACGGCCTTTCCTGCCCTCATCCGGCGCTTCAATCGCAGGCCGTTTTCCTTTGTCCCTGGCGAACCTCTGGACGCTTTCGAACTATCCTTCGATCATGCGCCCGGCACCGGGCACGACGACAAGTTTGAAATCGTCGGCAGTTCCGCCTACCGGCTTCGTAAATCCCGCTGTTTTCGCGAGAGCAAGGGAGCCCTCACTTGCGACACGTGCCACGACCCGCATCGCATTCCACGCGGCGACGGAGCCGTCCGCCATTACTCTCAAGTGTGCCGCCAATGCCACGCTAACGCATTTAATGAGCTAGTCTCCAGAGGCGCGCATCCAACCGCCGGCGATTGCGTCACCTGTCATATGCCGAAACGACGGACGGAGGATGTAGTCCACGTAGTGATGACGGACCACCTGATCCAGCGGCGGCCGCCATCGCGCGACCTGCTGGCCGGCCTCGCCGAACACCATCCCACGGAGGCCGAGGAGTACCACGGAGAAGTGGTCCCCTATGATCCTCCGGCTTTGCCCCGCAGCGGTCCCGATGCCCTTTATTTAGCCTTGGCGCAAGTGTCGATGCAGAACAATTTGCGGGCCGGCGTCGTCGAACTGGACCGCCTGCTGGCCGCGCAACAACCGCCCGAAGCCGAGTGGTACATCCAACTTGGCAACGCCTGGCTGAGCAGTGGAGAGCCACGCAAGGCAGCCGCCGCCTCTGAACGCGCAGTCCGATTGAAACCGCAATCAGTGCGGGCATTGCAGGCGCTGGCTCAGGCATTTCGCGCGTCTGGAGACGTTAGTCGCGCCGGTGAAGTGCTGCGGAGAGCCATTCAGATCGCCCCGTCCGACGCCTCTTCCTGGTACCAACTTGCCACCTTGTCCTCCGGATCAGGCCGGCTCACGGAAGCGTTGGAACAGCTGGAAAAGGCCATCAAACTCGATTTGGATTTACCCGGTGCCTACACGACCATGGCGGCTATTCGGGCTGCCGCGCGGCAATCGGACGCGGCGCAAGACGCCTTGCGAGAAGCCCTCCGAATCGATCCGTACGATGCCGCAGCGTGGGATCTGGCTGGCCGGGCGCTGGCCGAAAAGGGTCAGTTTCCCGAATCCCTCTACAATTTTCAAAAAGCCAATTACTACAGGCCCAATTTCGCGCCATACCTGTATGAGTACGGTGTGGCGCTGTCTAGTGCAGGCAAACTCGAGCGTGCCCAGGAAATGGCCGATGCCGCCCTGAAGGCCGACCCCAACCTGGCGGAAGCGCACGTCCTGCGCGGCCGTTTGCTTGTGCAAAAGCGGCAATTACCGGAAGCGGCGACCGAGTACCGGGAAGCCATCGGCCTGCGCCCCGATTTCGCACGAGTCCGCTTGGATCTGGCGTCGGTTCTGGCAGCTCAGGGCGACATGGAGCAAGCCGTGGAGCAATTGCGGGAAGCATTGAAAAGCAATGACCCGGAAACGGCCCGGCTAGCCGTCGACGCATTACGGCGGCTGGGGCGCCGTTAGTACTGTTAATTCATTATCGGCTGCTATCTACTGGCAGGTAAGGGACTGCAAGCAGCTAGGTTCACTCAGGGAGCACGCGAAATAGGTGTAGTACCGGACCATTGTCGGCGTTTGAGGCCAGCAGTTGAGGGTTCTGTTTTGCTCTCATTGCGAGCACGGCCGCTCTTTCGTCCGGATCGGTGACATGGGACAACGTACAATCGTATAAATTGTTTCCGAACTTCAGGCGGACATGCGGATCACGCATCACATTCTTAACCCAGGCCTTGCCTTGCGGAAAAGGCACTCCTGCCTGGAACATCGATGTTATGTACAGCTGGCCATTGTGAAGGATGTAACCTGTCGTGACCGAGTGAGGAATCATGTACCAGGTTCGCGTCTGCAGCTTGTCTGTCTTATATTGGGAAACGAACGACCAGTCCGTGACGGGTGTGGTCACAACGTTTCCACTAAGCCACAACCCAGGGTAATTCCCGGGGCCGGGTGTATTCCCGATCGGGCTAAATCCAGTGGCGCGTAGCACAACCAAGGCCAAAAGCAAACAAACGACGAGTGCCCCTACGGTTTTCGCTAAAGTCTTCATGATGCGAGCTCCTGAACGAACGCGGTATTCCAGTCTAGCTTCCAGTAACTGAGTTATTGTACACTCAACGGCGGGAACTCGCTCCAGCGCGGTTCCGCACACCGCGCGGAAGTCAGGTAGGGAGGCAGCATGAAGACGCTCTTGAAGGTCCTAGGAGTAATCGTGATTTGCATAGCGCTGCTGCTTGTCGTGCTTAGCATCACCGGCTTTGGACCTCATGGAAACACGCCCGGTTTATGGCTCAAAGGGAATCTTGTAACGACTCCGGTTACAGACTGGTCCTTCACGGATAAGTACGAGACCATCAACGTTCAGACCAACACCAGATATTTGCTCCCACACTCGGTAACCACCTATTGCGTCTCCTACAACGGGCAGCTCTACCTGACGTCCGTTTATCGGGCCGGGCTCACGTACCCTCACGGCAGGAGCTGGAACGAGGACGTAGCACGAGATCCCCATGTTCGTATCAGAATAGGAGATCAATTGTACGATCGGACGTTGTCCCATGTGACTGACGAGACGCTGAGGCAAAATGTCCTCGCAGCAAAAAGGAAGAAATACCCTCAGCAGAAGATACCGCCGACTTCGACCGTGATTCTGTTCCACGTGCTGGATAATTAGGGAACCAGAGTGAAGACGCTCTTGAAGGTTGTTGGAGTAATCCTGATTTGCTTGGTCCTGCTGCTGATCGTGGCGCGAATCACCGGCCTTGAACCTACCACGCGGAGGCCCGGCTTATGGCTCAAAGGGGAGCTCGTCACAACTCCGGTTTCCGACTGGTCCTTCACTGACAAAGTTCAAAACATCCAGATCCAGACCAACAGCTCGTATTTGCTTCCGCACTCCGTGACTATCGATTGTGTCTCCTATAAGGGGCGGCTCTACCTATTTTCCTTTTATGCCGCGGGGCTCACCTACCCGCACGGCCGGAGCTGGAACGAGGACGTGGCCCGAGATCCGCACGTGCGTATCAAAATAGAAGATAAATTGTACGATCGCACCTTGGCCCTGGCGAACGATCCGGCCGAGCAGGATGCCGTCCATGAGGCAACCTTCAAAAAATATCCCGATTTGAAGCTGCCGCCGGGCGGGATGATCGTTTTGTTTCGCGTGCTGGATAATTAGGAGCAACGCAACAGTCCCTGTCCAGTGAGCTGAACCCATGAGAATCGTCATCACCGGCGCCAATAGCGCTTCGGGCCAAGCGATACTGCGATGTGCGCCGGAAGCCGGGGTGGCGCCAAACGCGCTAGTCGCCGCGGTCCGCTCCGAGCGCGCTGGAGACAAGATCCGGCCCCTGCTGGGCGAGGGGAGCAGCGTGGCCCTGGTTTCCTACGACGATGCCAGCAGTCTGGATAGGGCATTTCGAGGAGCTTCTGCGATCATTCACCTGGCGGGAATTCTGGTCGAGCGGCCGGGTTCGACCTATGAACAAGCGAACGTGGCGCCGACTCGCAGCGTCGTAGAAGCCGCGAAGCGGGCTGCGGTGGAGAAGTTCGTCTTGATTAGTGCCACGGGCGCCGATGAGAAATCTTCCAACGGCTACTATCGCACTAAGGGACAGGCAGAAGCTGTGGTGCGTGCTTCCGGCCTGAACTACACGATACTGCGCGCTCCGCTCCTACTGGGGCCTGCAACAGAAGGCGCGGCGGGGTTGGCGCGGAATGCGCGCGGCCCCAAAGCCAAGCTGATCGGCGGCGGCCGCAATTTTCAACAGCCTCTCTACGTAGACGACTTGGCGCGCGCGGCCCTGGCTGCCACCCAACCTTCGGTCGCGAGCAATCGCACGTTGGACCTGGTTGGTCCCGTTTCGCTGCCGGAGCGCGAACTCGTGGAGCGAGCGGCTGGCTTGCTTGGTCGTCGGGTATCAGTTAGCTCGATCCCGAAAGGGCTGCTTTCCTTTGTGTTGGCCATTCGCCGGCGCATCTCCGGCCCCGGATTTTCACCAGACGCGGTCGAAGTGATCACGGCCAATACGCGTCTGGACTCGCAGCCTGCGGCGAGCGAATTGGGAATCCACTTGACCGGCATCGATGAGATGATCAAGAAGAGTTTAGGTTAGGAGCGAAAAAATGACTCAGCCCAGCCAATCCACGGCAATGGCGCGCGACGCGGGCGTAAAAAAAGCCAAGCCCTGGCAGAAGCTCTTGCCGTTCCTGATTACGCTGGCCTGTTTCGCCTATCTCTATAACCGCCTCAATCACGCCGCTACGGCCGAAGGTACCGGGTTGCTCACTTACCTGGGAAAAAGCTTTGAGAATGTGAACTGGCTGTATTGGCTGGCGCTAATGATCCCGTACAACTGTCTGTATGTGATATTCGACAGCCTGATGATCTGGACCGTGATCAACTGGTTCAACGCCAAGATACGCTACGTCGATATTTTGCCCATTCGCGCCAGCGCGTACATTCTCTCGCTGGTGAACGAGCAGGTGAGCAAGGGCGCCATCGCGCTCTATCTGAATCGCCGCGACGGAGTGCCGGGGTGGGAAGTCGGCTCGAGCATGGTGCTGGTCACTTTCTGCGAAATCTACAGCCTGATCCTGTGGGCGACCGTGGGCGTACTGTTGCGTTGGAATAGTTTCCAGCCTGCGTTCCATGTCATTCCATGGGTCGCGTTGGGGGCCACCGTGTTCTTCACGATTTCCCAGTTGTTCTTTAGCGGAAGAATTGCGCCCGGAGTCGCACTGCGCGACCGGCCCATCTTCCGGGCGCTCCGGCTGGCGAAGGTATGGCAGTACGGCGTAGTTATAGCGTTGCGCGCGCCGCTCGTACTTGCTGGCGTGGTCGTCTATACGCTGGCTTTGAGACTCTTCGGAGGCACGATAAGTTTTGGAGAGATGCTGGGTATTTTGCCAGTAATATTTTTTGGGGCGGCGGCGCCCGGACCGATGCACTCAGTCGCAATTCTTTTTTGGGTTTTGCTGTTTCCGGATCGGCCCGGCCAGATGGCCGCCTTCGGCTTCGTCATGCACAATTTCTTCATCTTCTTCAACGCCGCCGTGGGCCTGCTATTTCTCCGGCGTGCGACTCGGGAGTTGTTCGGGTAGCCTTCGGAACATCAGGCGTTGGGCCATCGAGAGCAGTGTGCTCAGGACCAACAACCAAACCAGGACTGTGAGCAACGGCTCGAGAAAGCGAAGTCCCATTCGGATCAGGATGTCCATGATCGACGGAACGAAGTAGAGGATGCCATTGTAGCGGCCTAGCTTGCTTCCCCGGAGCTTGGTGTGCCGGTGAACCCAGTAGGAATCGATAACGTACTGGGCAAAAGCCGCAGTGATCAGGATAGGCAGGATCCACGGGAAGGCGCCGCGAAGGGCTCCTGCAAACAATCCGGAAGTGACGAATAGAAAATCGCTCGTGTGATCGAAGGTGCCGCTCGCCGCGGTCACCGTTCCTCTCCGGCGTGCGATCGGACCATCCAGAAAATCGGTGATCAACGCCACCACCCACGCAACGAGCGCGAAAATCGCTGAGCGCCCATCTCCTTTGGCCATGAAAAACGCGAACGGAAGCACGAGAAGCAGGCGAACAGCCGTTAGTGCATTAGCCATCGCTTCCTACTCGGTTCCGTTGTCGCCGCACATTATCGGCTGCTTAATTCGAGGTTTCCTGAACCTTTCCAGGAACGCCGAATTTATTCGACCTTCGGCGATACAATCCCTCAACTCGTGCGTACGAATGAACAGTGCTCGCGCCATGGTTTCGGCAAAGAGTTCCTCCCGTCCTGGACGAACCCTTGATCGCTGAGTTAGCCGCGGGCTCTTTCGAGCCAGAGCACTGAGGGGTCAGCGCTGCGCCAACCAATGAAAGTGCTTTCCTCATCGTGGTTTTCCTTTTAGTAGGGCAAAAGCGTACAACGAGCTGCCTCCAGCCACGACCAAGTATTGCTTTCCGTCCAGCTCATACGTAATCGGGCCGTTGTTCATTCTGCCAATGGCCTGGTGCCAAAGGGTTACGCCGTCGCTGGTTCGAAGCGCCATCACGTTGCCGGCAACGTCACCGCTGAATGTCAGGCCGGTATCCGACGTTAGAACGCCTGCGGTTCCCGCGCCGTCGCCGAGGGGATGGTTCCAAACAATCCTTCCGGTTTGATAATCGATGGCCCGAAGATACGCCTTACCAGCGACGCCATAGTCGGCGCCTGCCCATCCATAAGCTCCGTACTCGGATTTGAAGAAATAGATGCCGTAGCCGTCCTGAGCGCTCACGATGAACAGGCCGGTCTGTGGGTCAAAGCTCGGCGGACGGAAGTTGGTGGCGCCGCTTTCATTGGGCGCTACCAGGACGCCATCTCTCGCGGGATACTTGGCCGGATCCGGAATAGGACGCCCCTCGGCATCGATTCCCTTCGCCCAGTTGACCGTCGCGAATGGCACCGTCAGCAGACTCTTGCCACTGGTCCGGTCGAGCACAAAAAAATATCCGTTGCGTGACGCTTGCATCAGCAGCTTGCGTGGCTGGCCGCGAAAATTCCCATCCGCCAGCACGGGGACTTCGTTGGCATCCCAATCGTGCATATCGTGCGGCGACACTTGGAAGCCCCAGAACAGTTTCCCGATGTCCGGGTTGAGCGCCACTATGCTGCACGTCCAGGGATTATCGCCCGGCCGGACTTCGCCATTCAGAACCGGAGTGGGATTACCCGTGCCAACATAGACGAGATCGAGATCGGGATCGTACGTGCCGGTGGTCCACATCTGCCCTCCGGTCGCGCCGCCGCTGGCTGGCTCATTCTTGCCGGGAGGAGGAGTGCTATAGAAAATCCACTGCGTTGCGCCGGTGTCCGCGTCAACCGATTTCAACTGACCTGGCAGGTTATCAAAGTCACCAGACACGCCCACCATCACATGACTCCCCACGATGAGCGGCGCGTTGGTTGACCAGTAACCTCTCTTGGAATCGGCAATCACGACGTTCCACTTGACCTTCCCGTCTTTGGCATTCAACGCGATCAAGTGACAATCGGGAGTGGTTAAATAAACTGAGTCTTTATACACCGCCGCGCCTCGATGGCCAATGTGGAACGCGCTATTGGGAGGATTTTGGTAATGCCAGAGTGTCTTCGCCGTGCGGGCGTCGACCGCCCAGATGTTGTCCGGCGTAGTCACGTAGAGGATGCCGTTCGCCAGAATCGGCGAAGCCTTGATGGCCTGATTCTGGCCAGTCTGGAAGCGCCAAACCTGGTGGAGGGAGCCGACATTCCGCGGTGTAATCTCGGCCAGACTGGTATGCCGCTGACCGGAGTAACCGCCGTGAAAGTTGAGCCAGCTATCCGCAGGAGGGTGGAGCAGATCTTTCGGATCGACGCCTTGCGCCGAAGCGATGGCCGTCAGAACCAGTCCCATGCCGAGAGTCAATGAAGTTCGCATTTACTTTAGTGTGTCTATATAGGCGAAGACATTATGCATGTCATTGTCGGTATATTTGCCCAATTGATCGAAGTGAGCCGACATCGGGTCGTCGATCATAAACTTTATCGCATCTTTTTCGAAGGTCTTCCGCTTCCCCGCAGGATCGAGAACCACTATCGTGAATTCATCCTCGCTGGCCAACCGCCCGCTGATGTTCTTGTGGGAAGCGAGCGTCACAGTGACTTTCGGCCGAGCCGGATCGGGCCGGCCAGCGGTGGGATAGAGCATCCGCTGCAACAGCGCCAATCCTTTATAGCGAGTGGCGATCCCCACGAGATCACCGGTGACGGAGTGGCAGCCGGAGCAGCCACCGGCTCCGTTGAAATAGCTGCGGCCGGCCGTGGCGTCTCCGGTTACCAGGTCCGCGGCGTCAACCACGCGGCGCCCTCCGCCAAGCGCTTCGAACTTGGTCTTCTGGTCATGGAGAAAAGCGACGATCGTGCCCACATCCGCGTCGCTCAGCTCAAAGGCAGGCATCCCCCGCTCAGGACGCCCTGTACGAAGAAGGGACCCGATCTTGTCTCCCCGTACGTCTTCGGCGACAAGTTCTGAGCGCGTGAGGTCTGGTCCGGTCTCGCCTCCTGCCGCATCGCGTCCATGGCAGAATCCACATTGCGACGTAAACCGCAGTTCGCCGGCTTGAACCTGCTCGATCGGGTAGGTCTGCGGCGTCACCATTTGTGGCCCAGGCTGGGAGGCCGGACTCTGCGCTGGATTACGTGGCGCACCTTTCGCTTGACCCTTGTTTTGTCCCTTCGCTGTACTTTTGGCTTGGTCAGCGGGCTGGCCGGTGGCCTGGTCACTGGGCCCCTGCCCGATCGCGATGGCGGCTGCAATCATAGCTGCGGACCAAATCAAGATAGTTTGTCTCATGCTCTCAGCCATACTGGCGAAATCCGCGGCTGAATGCAACTCGTCGCGAAACCCGCTCAGTGGGTAGCCGGTGAGACCGGCCCGTCACGCAACTGAACCGGCGGTTTTTGATCCCAAATCATTCGTTGCATGGATGTTCTTGCCTTTCCGATGCAGAGCCTAGAGATCGACCAAGAACGCGCCTGTTATGTGCATTATCGGCCGCTATTTAACGTTCCCTAAACTCTCCAGCAGCGCCAAGCCTATTCGACCTTCGGCGATGCAAACCCTCAACTCGTGAGTGCCAATCCCGAGCGCTCGCGTCATCGTTTGGGCGAAGCTTTCGTTCCCGCTCTGCACGAACCCGTGATCGCTGAGGTAGCCGCGGGCTGTTTCGCGCCACAGCCCCAATGGGCCCAGCTGTTCCAACTCTTCCCTGAGTTCAGTAACGCACAGTTCGCCCCGCTGTTCCGCTTGGTGGAGAAGCTCATCGCGGAATTCGGCCATACTGCCCCAGGTATCCTCGCTCTCAGCCGCGGGAGCAAAGACCTTCTCAAGCTTTATAAGCCGTCTGCTGATTGCCCTCATCGTCTGGCGACTGACCGTTCCTTTCGGCCTTCGCCATCAAGCGTCTAGGAAAGCTCCTCCGTTATTTCAGGTGCCCTGACCGTGGTTCCTCCGGGGTTCAATCTCGTGGGTCCGATGGGCCTAGCGGCTCCATCGCCTGGTCCATGAGGATTTTGAGCGAGGCGTGACCCGCCGAGCTGGGCGCCATTCTCGCGCAAGAACCTCTCGGTTTCCTTGGCGCTCAGCCCGTTCGGGACCTGGGTGAGATCGACTAGTCCGAAGCCGCCAGTGTGAAGGAGGCCGGCTTCATCGAGAATCTGAGTTGTTATCGTCACTAAGCGCCCGATTGCTTCCGGCCCCGTCCAATATCAAAACGAACCGCAGTTTGTTTTTGGCAATTCCTACCGATCCCCAAGTTTACGAAGCCGCCCGTCGATGCTCTTCATCACCGTGGGGTTCCGTTGGCCGACGCTTGTTCCAAAGCCGTCACGCGCGCCTCGATGTCTTCTATCTCGATGGCTTTCGCCGCGTGGTTCAGCACGCCGTCGGCCGCCCTCACGCGCGTTGAGTGCGGAGCAGCTGCATCGAGCATAACCTTGAGGAGAGTGGTCGCTGCTGCGGCGGAACCTGGTTGTAAACGTGCGATTGACTGTCCATACGCTTGGCGCCGAGCCTCTCGATAGGCGGCATCGAAGGCGGGTTCTCTTAGCCAACGATGAAGCGTTCTAGCAGGCGTGTTAGATGCTCGGACTGCGTCCTCGGTGTTCCGGTTCGACAGCAACGCAAATGCGGAAAACAAGTCAGGGTTGGCGGCGACCGGCTGGGAGTATCGGTGCGAACACTCCAATAGCGTGCCTCAACTATCCTGCGTGATCGGTTTTTGGCTATGGTCGCGTTTTGTCACTTTTCTCATCGAAATTCAGGAGCAGACTCAGAGTCGGCAACTTGGAGACTGGCGGACGGAATTGCTTCAGTCGAAAGAAAAGGCCGGCAAGAAGTAGCGACCAGCTTTATCTGGGCGTCAACTTCCGCAACTTGCCGTTGTCCCTCAGCACGTAAACAGCACCTTCAGGACCCATGCGAACGTCACGAATCCTGGAATGCTGGTCCACCAGCAGCGGCTCCTCGGCAACCACCTTCTTCCCGGAAAGTGTGAGCCAGTCGAGCATCTGACCGCGGAGCGCACCCCGAATTGGGTCACCTAAAATGTCACCGTGGCGGGACTGGATGGGTCAAATGAAAAAGTAACCCAGAGTAAGCGCGAGTCAGGCCATACCTAGGAGGGTGGACTTGCATTCGCGAGAGCAATATCTGG
>Ga0185299_10004239_pt1 | contig 17588 bp, 15 predicted proteins | sample PaiPotPPA55metaG_FD_128002 | JGI IMG/M metagenome (GOLD analysis project Ga0185299, IMG submission 128002) | Iron sulfur acid spring bacterial and archeal communities from Banff, Canada, to study Microbial Dark Matter (Phase II) - Paint Pots PPA... ...
CAGCTCGATTTCATTGATACGCTGAGGCAGCCTCTGATTTATACCACCCGTGTGTTAGCTGGAGTGAACAGCCGGTAAAACGTTTTCATAACCGAAATAAATTTCCGTTAAATTAACTCACCACTAAATGCAATCTGCACCTATGTGTAACACTTTGTGGAGCTTTTACCGTATTTTGACGATAGCGCTTGTGCTCGCTTTCATTTCTGCTGCTCGTGCACAAGACATATTTGCCTATAACATCCTTTTGAACACTAGCGGTTTGAGTGCCAATCCAGGAGTCTCGTACACACTCGATTTCCAATTTAATAATGGCGATGCTATTCTAGGCAATAATACCGTTACTTTTTCGAACTTTGATCTCGGAGGTGGGACGACTAGTGCCGCGTTGCCAACAACTTTGACCGACGGATTTGCAAGTGATTATCAAGATCCGTTCACACCGGGAGATCATATATCGTTTACATTGACCATGACGAACGCGTTCAGCGGAGATCCTAATCTTTATTCACCGGACGAATTCACCTTTTCCATTTTGGATGGAAGTGGTAACGACATAAACACGACGAGCCCGAACGGATCGTTCATTACTATTGACACGTCAGAGGTAGGCGGTCCGCAGTCGGCATCGGCCTACAGCTTCGGTAAAATCACGGCGACCATTGTGGCGGTCCCTGAACCTTCGATATGGTTACTGACGCTACTTGGGCTGGTCGGGATGGGCATACTCGCGTTGACCAGACAAAATTGCGCTTCCGGTGGAGAGATCTAATACTAAATCCTAGCTGGAGTTCAGTAACGTATAGGTGCCATTCCGGTGAGCCCACACTGTTCATAAGCCGACCGGATCCGATCGATCCAGGCTTCTCGACAGAAATTGGTGCGCAGCTGTTTCTGACCCGCAGCCGCCAGGTTCGATGCGAGATCGGTAGGCTCAAACATTCTCTGAATGGCCGCTGCGAATTCCCCGGAAGAGTCCGGTGAACAGAGCAGCCCTCCTCCGTTGATCATCTCGGGGAAGGACCCGCGATCCGATGCAAGAACAGGACGCCCGTGTGCCCAGGCTTCGAGCACGACGAGCCCGAAAGGCTCTTCCCAAATCGATGGCACAACCAGAAATCTGGCGCCGGCCCAGAGGTCATTATGAGCCTGGGCCGGCACAAATCCTCGGAATTCCACATTCGATAAGCGTTTGTCTCGAGCTAACGCACGAAGCTTTTCTTCCTCCGGTCCCTTACCTGCAATAACCAGCCGCGCGCCCGGATATCTGACCTGGCGCCAAGCCTCCAGCAATTGAGCGATTCCCTTTTCGGCCGAAAGTCGCCCGAGGAATAGAGCGTAACCGTCCTGGCGGATCGCTGAGACTTCGTTTTCGACGACGTCAAGAAAATGTGGGACTACGTGGATCCTCTCCGCTGGGATGCCCATCCGGACGTGCAGCGTTTTTTGGGCTTCGCTAACGGCGATCCAGCCTTTGACATACTGAAAGACATCGAGTCGCCGAATCCGCTTGAGAGCCAGCCCTGTGAACGCGCAGGCAATCCGACTGTTTCGCCAGCAAATTGTTCGTACCGCTGGGAAAAAATCGCCGCCGATGCACCGTACGCAGGGTTCACCGTGATTGAGGAACATCCCATTTACACAACTCATACGATAGTTGTGCAGGTATTGAATAAGTGGGACGCCGAGCCGGATCCCGATGGCGTACACGGAAGGCGAGAGTGACGGGAAAACGTTGTGGATCTCCCAGGCGTCAAACTTTTTGTCTGCTTGCAGCCGTCGCAATTTTTGGGCGATTCGCTCATTGTGGATCACGCGGAAAGGAGCGCGGATCCGCTCCAAATTGGAATTGCCGAGCAGTGCGTCGGTAGAAGATTCAAACCATTCTCCGTCCATGTATGGCTCGAGAGTTTCATGTATTCGCCGCGCAGCAGCCTCTTCGCCGCCATATTCCTGGTACCGGCCGAAAATTCGGAGGACTCTGAGCCGCGGCGGAATGGTCATAGTTGAGATAGTTCGACCAGGAACCCCGTCGAGCTTAACCCTCTTGTCGATTTAGAGTCGCAAAATTCCGATCTTTCTCAATTTGATTCTTCGTAGCGTACGCTCGAGTCTTTGCGCCGGATCGTGGGGTGGCAGGGGGCAAAAGCAGGAGCTTTCGCTTACGTACCATTGACACCAAGGCTGCGTGGCGACAGCCCGTCGAGATCTCTATAGTCAACGACGACATTCCGCTCTCTCGAATACTCTCAAGGATGACCAAATCTTTGTAGAAGAGATCGAATAGCGGGGTTACGAGTTGAGCAATCTCATGATGAACCCGCTCAAGCCTTTGATGATGCCCGAATACTTCTTTCGGCCGACACAGATCATTGTCCGACTCAAGAGGGCTTTCTTTGCACCCGCCCGCGAGCTTGAACCGGTGAGATTGCCTTGGGGTGCAACTATACTCATCCGACCTGCCGAAACTATTGGATCAAACATTTGGTATTATGGAGTTTTTGATCTGATCGTGGCTGAAGCAATTGACCGGCTGTTGGATGCCGGAGAAACAGCGATCGACATCGGTGCCAACATTGGTCAAATGACCAGCCTCATGAGGCGGAAGGCGGGGGAAACTGGTAACGTCTATGCCTTCGAACCTCATCCGGAGATTTTTGCCGAACTCAGTGCAAATATGCAGCTTTTGAACAACAAGAAACAATTTGCGCCCGTCAGTCTTTACAACTTAGGGCTCAGCGATCGCGAAGGCCCTGCTGAGATGGAAATTGATCCTAATTGGGCCAACAACCGGGGCCTTGGGAAAATTGGTACTCCTAACGCGAAGCTCGGAATCCGGACTTTGAAAATCCAGCTCGATCGCTTGGATAAAATACTTGGCCCGGACTCGAAAGTGGACCTTTGCAAGATGGATGTTGAAGGGCACGAGCTTAAAGTAGCGCACGGCGCTGCTCACCTGCTGAGCGAAGGACGCATCCGAGACATTATCTTCGAAGATCAAAATCCGTATCCGAGCGAACTCCAGAAATTGTTGTTGGACGGTCACTATACTATTTTTTCTATGCACCATCGGCTGTTGGCGCCGTTGCTGCTGCCGATCGCGAAATCGGCGCCTATGAAGGGCAGAGATAGACCAGACTTCCTTGCTACGTTAAATCCTAAACGCGCAGTTCAGCGCTTCATGCGCCGAGGGTGGCGGGTTTTAATGTGAAAGTATTTTCCAGCCATGCATGGCATTCCTTTTTTTTTGGACGCGCACCGTTCGGTGATGTTCAGCTTAACCGGTCGAACTCGGCGAGGGCCATGCCGACGACCTGATCCATGTTGTAATAGCGATAGGTGGCCAAACGTCCGATAAAGCTTACCTTTCTCTGTTTACTGGCCAGATCAGCGTACTTCTGGTAGATCGCTTTAGCGTCTGGGGCCGGGATCGGATAATACGGTTCTCTTCCCGGCCCGAAATCTTGTGGAAATTCGCGAACGATGGTCGTCACGGGCAGTTTTTGTCCGGTGATGTGTTTGGTTTCCACAATGCGTGTGAATTCGTAATCATTCGGGTAATTCACTTGCACGGCGGGTTGATAATATTCCATTTGCAACGTTTCCGGTTCGAACCGGAGTGAACGGTACGGGAGGGGACCGAACTGATGATCAAAAAACTCGTCGACCGGCCCGGTGTAAACAAGATGTTCAAACTTTACCTGATCGAGCGCAGCACGAAATTCGGTTCCAAGTCGAACCTCGATTTTTTTGTGATCGAGGATTTGCTCGATGAGTGCGGTGTATCCATGTTTTGGCAGCGCCTGGAAACGCTCCCTAAGATACCGATCATCACGATTCGTCCGGATAGGGATCCGTCCGCACACACTCGCATCAAGTTCACCAGGATCGCGACGCCATTGTTTGCGGGTATAATTTTTAAAAAATTTCTCGTAAAGCGGATAGCCCACTTGAGAGACGATGACCTCTTCAGAGTTTCTCGGCTGATCAATCGGGACCCTCCATTTCGCAAGAGTCTGTTCCATCTCTTCAGTCGTCGATGGCCGGCCGATGAACTGCTCGAACGTGTTAAGATTGATTGGAAAATTCCAAAAGCGCCCATCTGTGTACGAAAGGATTTTGTAATTGACTGGTTGCCATTCCGTAAACTGGCTAAGGTACTCGCTAACCCGATCAGAGTTGGTTCGAAAATAGTGCGGGCCATATGGGTGAATCAGGACACCGGCATCGTCATAGCGATCAAATGCATTGCCGGCGATGTGAGCCCGGCGATCAACCACGAGTGAGCGCTTACCGGAAACCCGCGCTAACCGCTCTGCAATGACAGCACCGGAAAATCCTGCGCCGACGATTAGAAAGTCGTAAGAGGCGTGCATCCAGAGCGGGAAAATAGCGCTCGCCAGATACTCTGTCGAACGCCGATACGCCGAAACGCCGCTTACCTAACCGGATACAGCAGCAGATCGCTCTTTTCGTCAAATTCTTTGACGATCGTGCAGAGGTAGACCGTTTGATCGGTAAACTGGCGGTATTTGGTGATTTCGGATTGATTGAGCACTTTGAATCCATAGCGCTCAAACAGTTTGAGACCGCGCCTTCCGTCGAATGTAACTACCTGGGCGTGGACCTGTCTGACGCCATGATCGTGCAGATAGCGGAAATAGGTCTCGAGGAGCTGACGGTAGACCAGGATGGACTTCACTTCCGGGAGGAGGTTGGAATGAAAATGCCCGGTCGTCCGAGGAGCAGCGGGCACTTCGCGCCACGCTTTTGCAACCATCCAGTGAATGAATCGACGAGATTCCTGTCTATAGCCGAGGTAACGGCTTAGCACTTTTCCGCCGTAGATGACACTCTCAAGCAGGCTGTGAACCTGGTGATTCAACGGGCGGCGTGACCCGAGAAGGTATCCCTTCGCGACGTTGTCCTTGATCACCACGAATGCGGAATCCGGTTCGTGCTTCAGGTAATAGTCGGTGAGGAAATCCGCAAACAGTTCCCGATCCTCGAACACCGGGTCGATAGGGTTTCCCAGAAATCCGGTCTCGCAGCAAATTGCTCGTACCGACTCCCGGTCGGATTGATGATAGTTGCGGACTTGAAAGTCTTTGGCCTCGAGCACTCTGCGGTCCATTCAGCAGATTTAAGCACAAACCCAAAAATGGAAACCGCAGATTACGCCGATTTCACAGATTTTATTTTAAGCTCAAAACCGAAGAGGAAGAGGTAAACCACAGATTTCACAGATGACTGAAGCCAAGGAGGTGGCCTGTGACGGCCGCAAGAGTTTATCCGGAACAAAAATGTAACTCGTACGGAACCTGTCCCTCCTCCTCTAATCTGTGTAATCGGCGAAATCTGTGGTTAAGAATTTCAGCTGCGGCTGCGTCGTGCGGGCTAGACTCTGACCTGTTGGTAAATGTCGAACATCCTCTCGAATACCTTGCGCCAGGGATAGCGCTGGATCACTCGACGACTCGCCTCGATGCCGGCCGCCTCCAAATCTGTCTCGCTCATGGCGCGGATAGCTGCCGCCAGCGATTCCGGAGAATTCTCTTTTGCCCAATGAGACTGGTCAGCGAAAATGATTCGATCCATATAACTTCCCCGGATTCCGACTACGGGTGTTCCGCACGCCTGACTCTCCAGGGCAACAAGACCGAACGTTTCCTGAACGCCGGGGTGAACAAACAGGTCTGCTGTTCGATAGATTTTGGCGAGCATCAATTGATCCGAGCTGTACCTGAGCCAGGTCACGGCCCCCGTTTCCTTCTGAAGATCGATCAAGTCATCACGATAGCGGCCGTCTCCGACAACGAACAGATGAAATCGCCCGGGTGCTTCTCTGTGCAACAGATCAAACGCTTGAAAAAGCGTTTTGACGTTCTTTTCAGGGGCAAGCCGGCCGACGTAAAGCAGCACCAGGCGGTCTTTTGGAATGTCGAACTCAGTCCGGGTAGCAAACTTGTCGGGGGCTCTATGGAAAACCATGACGTCGACGCCTAATTCGCTTAGGACGATGTTCTCCACGCCCCAATCTGATAAGACCTGGGCTAACCCTGTCGATGGAACGAACGTTTTGCGGAAGTGATTGTACAGGTTGCGAACGTAGTTTTTCGCCACCTCCATCATGATATTCGTCGCGGTCTCGCCCAGATACTTCATGGTGGTGCGAAGGTAAGCCTCTGGAAAATGAGAGTGGTAAAAGCCGACCACCGGAATGCGCAGCGCCTCACCGGAGGCGATCGCCTTCCAGGCGACCTGGTATGGATCGCTCGATTCGATCACGTCTGGTTTCTCCCGTGCGAGAACCTCTTCGACAGCGTTGAGGTTGAGCAAGGCGCGGTAACGCGAGGTCCTGGAGACCAGCGGTGATCCGATAAGGAATGTTCTGCTTCCGGGTGTTTCGATTTTTTCGGTTTTTTGCCCTGGAACGATAAGAAGATGCTGGTGACCGAGGGCGTTGGCATACTTCCGCTTTTCCTCTAAATAGCGTTTCACGCCGCCGCTGAATGGCGAATAGAACTGGGTGAGATCGCAGACCTTCATTGAATTTTGCCGGTCCTCGTTGAGCACTCAACGTTTGGTCTGGGTGTTTCGGGTTTGGCGCAGATTTTGTCAGTGTGAGGGCTCGGTACCGCCGAATGCAACTGTTTTCGAATCTGTGTGGCTGGCTAGTGGCTGGTGGCTAGTGGCTAGTGGCTAGTGCTGGTGGTTGGGCCACCACTTGGACCGGGTAGGGGTGGCGAAATTTCTGCTGCCTAAGAGAAGTAACTGAACCCGGCCACCAGCGGCCTCAGCCACCAGCCACCAGCCACCAGCCACCAGCCACCAGCCACCAGCCACCAGCCACCAGCCACTAGTCACTAGTCACTAGTCACTAGTCACTAGTCACTGGCCAAGGCATTGACAGCGAACCGTAGCCGCGCTAGATGATCGTTCACATGAAGGTTCATCCCCGCACCTCTTTGCCGTGAAAGTCCCACCCCTATCGCCGACCAGGGTCACGATGATTGATGTCGCTAAACTCGCGAACGTCTCCATCCAGACCGTCTCGGCCGTCATCAACGATAAACCCGGGATTACCGAGCTCACCCGGATCCGCGTGCGCGAGGCCATCGCCGAACTTGATTACCATCCCAACTTTTTGGCTAGCAGCCTGCGCGCTCAGCGGAGTTTTACCGTTGGCGTTCTCATTCCCAGCATTACTAACCCGTTCTTCCCCGAGTTTGTCCGGGGAATCGAAGATGTCGCTCAGAAGCATGGCTATTCCCTGTTCCTTTGCAATTCGGACGATGACCAGCAGAAGGCGTTTAGCTATCTTCAATTGCTCAGAAAACATCGAATAGCCGGGCTGATCGGAGCCTTCGAACCACGCCAACCCGAATCGCACAGCGTTTTGCAAAGTCTTCTCGCTCACCGCGTCCCTGTGGTGCTTCTGGGATCGAAACAACCTGACGAAAGGATTGTTTTGCTGACAGAAGATGATGAACACGGAACATTTCTCGCCACATCGCATCTTCTCGGCCTGGGCCATCGGAGAATAGGCATGATCACGCCTCCCGTTGGGGGCCAGGTCGAGAAAAACCGCGTTGCCGGCTTTCTTAAGGCGCATGCGACGCGTTCGATCCACGTTGCTGCCGAACTGCTCATTCCCGGCGGGTTCGATGTCTCAGATGGGCAGCGCGGCGTAAGTGTCTTGATGCGTTTGCCCAATCCGCCGACCGCGATCGTCGCCGCGAACGATTTGGTCGCAATCGGTTCATTTAACGCCCTGCGTCACCTCAACAAGCGCGTTCCAGAAGACGTGGCGGTGGTCGGTTATGACAATATCCGAATGGCCGAACTGTTCGATCCCGCGATCACCACCATTGCCCAGCCTCTGTACGAGATGGGCGAAACTGCAATGAGAGCCATTCTTGCTCGAATCGCCAATCGCGAGCTAAGCGGTGAAGTGGTCAAATTTGAAACCAGATTGATCATTCGGGCTTCAACCGTAGGCCAGCACGAATTTCCTCTAGTTAAACCCAAATAACCAACCACCTGTCAACCCATGTACCATCAGGTTCCCCCTCAATCGCGACCGAATTATTCGCGGCGCGAATTCATTCGCCGATCCGCAGGCGCCACAGCATTTTTGAGCGTTGCTGCGTTTGCGTCCAAGCAATTCCCTGGTCGCGCGCTCGCCGACGAGTCCTACACCGGAGATCTCGTCCTGGTTAGCCAGTTAGGTGCAACCCCGGACAAAGCGCTTCCGAAGCTCCTGGAAGCTTTCAAAGCCTCTAATCCCGGCCTTAACACGAAAACCGTATTGTATCCGGAGGAAAAGTTCGTCGCACTTTACACCGCCGCTCAAGCGGCGGGAGAGCAGATCGATGTCTTGATGTTGAATGGTCAGGATCTGCGACGTTATGCGACCTCCGGGTCCCTGATTCCGTTCGATGATGTCCCATTTAAGAATCGCTTTATACCCGAAGCGCTGGGTCCATTTACCGTGAGCGGTCATTTGTGGGGCGTGCCGAGCGGTGCAGCCGGCGGTTTTCCGATTTACGTCAATATGGCGCTGATCAAGAAATACCAGCTGTCATTGCCCAAAACCTACGATGAGTTGAAGGAAGTCGCGAAAGTCCTTGATCAGCATGATGTCAAATCGTTCACCCATCCGGGCAAAGTAATCTACATGTGGCCGGTTTGGTTCTTTACCACTTTCGCTCAAACCAGCGGGAACAAACCTCTCGAGAGAACCGCCGAGATCCTTACGGGCAAGGGAAAATTCACCGACCCGGATGTGGTCCAGGGAATCGATCTCGTCTTCCAGTTTTCGCGTGATAAACTCTTCACTCCCGGCGTGTTCAGTCTGGATTTCCCGAATGCGCTGAGCGAATTCATGACCGGTAAATGCGCTTTCTACCTCTTTCATGATTCGGTTGCTAAACAGATTATGGAGGCGAACGCTGCGAACATGGAGTTGGACATGATGTTAATGCCAAATCTTGTCGGCAAACCGGTCGAGTCACAATATCCTGGTGGCCCAGGCACTGTTCTCAGCATCCCCTCGAAAATAGATCCTAAGCGGAAGGACGCGGCGCTTAAGTTAATCGATTTCATCACCAGCGATTCTAGCGACGCCGAAGGAGTCAAGCTGAATGGCGGCGCGGTTCCGGTAAACGCGAATGTCCAGCCAGTTGATGTTCCAGTGTACAGTAAAGAGAAGGATATCATTCATCAAATGGTCACCTACCTCGACTGGTTTTGGCCACCCGAAATCACGCGCGCCTTCCAAGAGGGTCTCCAGGCGGGCCTGGCCGGAAGAATCAAAGCGGAGGAGATGGCGAAGAACGTCCAGACCACCTTCGACCGGCTGGTTTCGAACGGCTACACGTTTAAGACCTGATTGGCCGCTTGGCGATCGGCCCCGTGGGGAGTCGCTCGCGACTCCCATGGGCGCTCCTCCAGAGGAAGTGAATGCTTCCGATTGACGCGACAATGAACAATCGATGCGGAATGGAACTTTGAGGTCTCGTGTAATGGAAGAGGAACCTGCGGCGCCAGCCCACTGGGATCCCGCCGGAACCAAGCCCATGCGGCGTTGGCTTCGAAAGCTTGAACCCTACTGTTGGGTGGCGCCTGCATGCTGCGTCCTGTTTATATTTACCCATCTGCCGATTCTTCTCGAAGGCGCGTTGAGCCTGTTGGCCGCGGACGGTTTCAGTCCGCCGCGCTTCATCGGGCTCAACAACTACCTCGAAGTTCTATCCAATCAGGATTTTTGGGAGGCGATTGTTCACAACATCATCTATGCGGCCACGACAGTGGCCGGTAAGATCGCCCTTTCTCTGTTCTTGGCCGTTCTTTTAAACCAGAATCTTTTTGGCCGGAGCACCTTCAGGACGATTCTCTTTCTGCCGGTAGTTCTTTCTTTCGTGGCAATCGGCGTAATCTGGACCCTCTTTTTTAATTTTGATTATGGAGTGCTGAACGCGATCCTTAATGCGCTGGGCCTTCGGGCAGTTCGACAGGACTGGCTTGGCTCTGCCGACACAGCCCTCGGAGCTGTCATCTTTGTCGACATCTGGAAATGGACTGGGTTCCATCTTGTGATCTACCTCGCGGGTCTCCAGTCGATTCCCAAAGATCTGTACGAGGCCGCGCTGCTCGATGGTGCGAGCGCGTTTCAGCGATTTTGGCGGATTACAGTTCCGCTCCTGCAGCCATTTACTGCGATTAACGTACTATTGGCCAGCCTGGGAGCGTTCAGCGTCTTTGATCTCATCTATGTGATGACCCAAGGAGGCCCGTTCAAGGCGACAAATGTAGCGATGGTGGAGGTCTACCTGCAGGCCTTTCAGTTCAATCGATTCGGTTATGCCGGCGCAATGTCCGTGGTCCTGTTAGGTCTGGTCGCCACGATGTCGGTTCTGATTTTAAGACTAACCAAAGCCAGAACGAACTGACCCTATGGTTTCACTACCGCCTCATTCACCAGGTTCGGGATATTCTCGTTTGGGGCACCAGATCTCAAAGGTTCTCTCCTATCTTATACTTGGAATTGTCTTATTCTGGGTAGCTTACCCTTTTATAATTTTGTTATACGGGTCACTGAAGAGTGAGGGAGACTTTTTGACAAATCCATTGAGTGTTCCGACGGTGCCACATTTTGAAAATTACGTCTACGCATGGAACGCAGCTCAGATACCGAAATACACGCTCAATAGTGCCATTGTTGCTTCCGCTACGGTTCTTCTAACCCTAGCGCTCGCCGCGACGGCTTCGTACGGTCTGAGTCAGTTTCGATTCCGAGGAGGCAGGTTGATTTACTTGAGTTTCATTCTTCTGCTCACTATTCCTGTTCAGATTTATATCATTCCTCTTTATATAATCGTTGTTAAGTTGAGGCTGGCTGATAACTACCTTGGGTTGATCCTTCCTTATACGGCCGGCAGTTTGCCGCTGGCGGTATTCCTGTTTCGGACTTATTTTGATGCCCTGCCGGCGGAACTGGTTGACGCGGCCAGAATCGATGGATGCAACCATCTACGCGCCTTTAGGCATGTTATATTACCGCTGGCCAGGCCAATCATAGCTACGGTCTCTATCTTCACTTTTGTCGGAGCATGGAACGAGTTTTTTCTTGCTCTGATCTTCATTCACGATCCGAACATGGCTACCCTGCCACTTGGATTGCAAGCCTTCTTTGTTAACCAGTATCAGACACAATTCCCGCAGTTGTTCGCCACTTTGCTTGTCTCGATAGGGCCTATCGTGGTCGTCTATCTTCTTTTGCAGCGGCAGTTCATTGCCGGTCTAACAGCTGGTGCGGTGCGGGGGTGAATTTATGAGTGAATACGATAAATCGGGCACGGTACCCCATCCCGAGCGGAAGGTGATTCGCCTCGGCTATGTTGGCGGTGGCTTTATGGCACAGCACGTTCATCTCCCTAACTTTTCATCGTTAAGCGATTGCCGGTTAGTCGCATTGGCCGAGAACCGAGCCGATCTCGGTCCGCAAGTGGCGAAGCGATTTGGGATTCCGAATGTTTACCACGAGCATCGAGATCTTCTGGATGCGAGCGACATCGATGCCGTGGCCGTCTCCGCAGATTACGCGCAGCAGGGGGAAATTGCCGCCGACCTCCTGCGTGCCGGCAAACATGTTTTCATGGAAAAGCCGATGGCGGTATCGGTCGAGCAGGCCACTAAAATATTACAGGCGGAACGCGCAGGAGGAGCGCGGCTCATGGTGGGCTATATGAAGCGATACGATCCGGGTAACCGACTGGTACGGCAAACGGTCAGAGAATGGAACCAAAACCGGTCGAAAGGGAAGCTGTTGCTTGCCAGAAATCATGGATTTTGCGGGAATTGGCTCGTCGGATTGGATACCTCCCGAATGATCCAGAGCAAGGAGGCCCTGAAACCGGTCTCCTCTGACAGTTTATTGCCGAAGTGGCTTCCGGCAAATCATCGGGAGAACTACGTGGCGTATCTCCAGCAGTACACCCACAATGTTAACCTGTTGCGGTTCATTCTCGATATAAGTCGTCTGGAGCAGGTGGAGGTGCGGAACGTCGACCTGGACGATGATGGTTTCACTGGGATCGTTACGCTGCAGTTGGGCGGTACCCGTTGCGTCATTGAGAGTGGCAAAACGCAGTTTCACAGTTGGGAGGAACAGACCCAGATTTATTTTGAAGGCGGCTGGGTTCGCGCCTGGCCGAATCCCCTCTTCGCTCAGCCCTCTTATTGTCAGGTCGAAATCTACGAAGGGGGTGAATCGGCAGGTTATCAATACCCGGTGCCACAGCCGGCATCGGCCTGGCATTATCGAGAGGAAGCCGCCCACTTTTTGTTGTGTTTGAAAAATGGTTCGCCTTTCGATTCAAGTGGCGAAGACGCACTTCTCGACGTCTCGATCTTTGAGGAAATCTACCGGAGGCACCTTAATGCCGCTTGAGTCCATTCAGGCTCCCAGGTGGAAGGACGCCGGTCGCGCGGGAGGGCAGCCCGAAGCGGCCCTCCTGAACCCGGCCATATCTATAACAATATGAAAACGTGCTTTAATACTATCACCGCCGGCCGTGACAAACCTCTTGAGGAAATCATCAGGCAGAGTGCTCAAGTAGGATTTGACGGACTAGAGATTGATCAGAATCATATCGCAGATTGCCTCAAGCGCATGCCGATCAGCGAACTGAGGAGCCGTCTTGAGGAAGCCGGTCTCCAGGCTGTTTCAATTATGGCATTCAATCTCGCGCCGTTCGACGATCCCGCGCCGGGAATAGCCAAGATTAAGGAGGGGGTTGAGTACGCGCATCACCTCGGGGCGCCGCTGTTATTAGTTTTCTGCGCGGCAGATATTCCAAAAGGGATGTCTTCGGGTGAGGCAGTTGAACGAGCCGCTGGGCGCGCCGCCGCCTATGCCGAGATCACAAATCCCTTAGAGATCGGTCTCGAACCGATCGGTCGAACGACGCTGATGGGCGGCCCTGCAGCCGCCCTGAACATCGCGGCCAGGTCACGCAAACCGAACGTGGGTATCGTCATGGATACATTCCATTTTTACCGATCCCAGGTACCGGATGAGGAGGTGCGGGCCATTCCGCGGGAAAAATTGCTGCTCGTTCACATCAACGATGCGGAAGATCTGCCGGTCGAACAGTTGCGCGATGCTCATCGCTTGCACGTTGGGCAAGGCGTGCTGCCGCTTCTCGTAACTTTGGAGACGCTAAATGCCATCGGTTATCACGGTTTTCTTTCTATCGAGATTTTTCGAGAAGAATACTGGCGTAAGCCGGTGGAACAGGTGGTTCGTGAAGCGAAGAGTTCGCTTGATTCGGTGTTAAGAAAAGCAGGCATCATTTTGAATTCAGCTCGATGAAATTTGCATTTTACTCAGCAGCACTCGGCGATCTGCCCCTCGCAGAGGTGGCCGAATGGGGGAGGAAGGCCGGCTTTGATGGCCTGGAGATCGATATCGCTAGACACGTACAGGATCCGACAAAAACAGCGAAAGCCGTTGAGATCGCGCGAGGCGCCGGATTGGAAGTGTGCGCTCTTACGGTTTTCGGTAACCTGCTCGATCAGAACGATGAAGAACGGGATCGGGTTCGGGACCTGGTGAAAAGAGTTTTGGCCGAGGCTTCAAAAGCAGGTGTACCGGCACTAGTAATTTTTCCCGGGCGCAATGAAATAATTTCTGAGGACGAAAACTATCATAATATTGCCGGGTTCCTGGAGACGCTGGTTGCGGGCAGCTCAAATGCCACGAAGATCCTGATCGAGAATTGGCCTGGTCGGTACAAAAACTTCATTGCCACTGCTCCGCATGGATGGCGCAGGTTGTTTTCAATGGTAAAATCCGAGGATTTCGGGCTTGAGTTCGACCCGTCGCACCTGCTTTGGCAAGGGATTGATCCGCGCCAGGCCGCACGCGAGTTCGGAAAGCGAATCTTTCTTCTGCACGCCAAGGACACGAAGTTGTTCAGGCACCGGATTCAAGAGGTTGGATATTGTGGGAGTTGGTGGGAATACCGATTGCCCGGCCGCGGTGAATTGGACTGGCGCCAATTCCTGGGCGACCTGATCGGGGATACGGGGTACGCGGGATTCATCAGTATCGAGCACGAGGATACCGAGTTCGGTTGGCCGAATGGCCCGGTAGAACTGAGGAAAGAAGGATTGCTAAAAGGTTTGGCGACACTCCGAGAAAGCCTAGCCTAGTTAGCTAGTTAGGGAGTCAAGAATTCAAGAATTCAAGAAGAACAAATAGCCTCGCGCCGGATTTTTCATTGCACCATGCTTGTCTTCTTGAACCCTCGACCTGTTGAATTCTTGACTTCTTCACTCGGCACTGCGGTCGAGCGGCGGACTACCAACCGCGGTTCGAAGACTACCGTATTGGCAACACTTTCACCGCGTAACCGTCCCAAAAGCAATTCGGCGGCCTTTTGTCCCATTGCCTCAGTCGGCTGTGAGACGACAGTCAACGGAGGATCGGAATATTGGGCCCACCGCACATCATCGAAGCCGATCAAAGAGAGTTCACGCGGAACTTTTATGCCCCGTTCCCGTATCGCGCAGAGCGCACCGGCCATCATTTCGTTATTGGCGACAAAGATGGCACTCGGGGGAGTAGGAAGGGATAAAAGCCGGTTGGCAGCGATCTGTCCCGACGGCTCGCGGAAATCGCCGAACTCGATATACTCGTTCGGAATAACGACTTTTGCAGCCCGCAACGTTTTGCGGAAACCAACGAGGCGTTTGCGCGCATTGGACAAATGTTTTGGGCCTGAAATCATGGCGACGCGTTTGTGCCCGAGCTCCAGCAAATGCCGGGTTGCCAGAGCCGCACCCAGTTGGTTATCGACTACGACTGTATCGACGTCTTCGAGTCCCGATTGGCGATCAAGATCCACCAGTGGAATGGATTTTTTCTGGAGGACTCGCAGCAGATCGAGATTTGCCCCCACGGAACAATGAATGAGGCCGGAAACCTGGCGTTCGATCAAGAGCCGTAGAGCCACTTCCTCGTTTCGTCCATCTTCGTCTGCATTACAGATAAGGACTGAGTAACCATTGGTCCTGGCGACATCCTCAACAGCTTTAACGATGGCCGAAAAAAAGGGATTTCGAATATCTGAGACGATGATGCCGATTGTCCGCGTCGACTGCGTCCGAAGGGAGCGCGCGATCCCGTTCATTTGATATCCGGAACGCCGGACCGCCTCGAGAACGCGTTTTCTGGTGGCAGGGGCGACGATCTCGGGGCGACTCAATGCCCGAGAAACCGTGGCAGTACTAACGTTTAACTGCCGGGCCAGATCACTGAAATTCATAGTTTGCGTAAAAGGGGGTTCTAAAGCTTGACCCTGAGACGGTGATATCTTAGGCTGCAATCGATTGCAAACCAGAATTGGATTGCTGCCCCCCACGATCTCAGCAAATCAGCTGCAAAGTCTATGACACCCATTTACTGGCGATTGGCTGTGTGCCGTTTAGAAGCGCTTACTACCAGTTGAACGAGCGATTGGGAAGATTCGTTGGGGTAACTTTCAAAACAAAGACCCACTATGGCAGAGATTAAGTTGGAAAACAGTAGCTCAGATCAATGGTCTGATGCGGCAGGAGGAATTACCCGCAGGGAACTGCTCAAAAAAGGGGGTAAGGTCGCTGCTGTTGCGGCGGTGTCGTCAGTATTTTCCCCATTTTACATTCATTCCGCGCGAGCGGCGACAAAGACCCTTTCATTCTGGCAATTCTATGCGCCGGGCAGCGGGGAAGGAGATACGCAGAGCAAATGGTTCGTGGACTGCGTCGCTGCTTGGAACGCCACTCACGATGTCAAGGTTCAGCTGCAGTATGTGCCGAACCAGGAGTATATGAACGGCTCCAAGCTCCAGACTGCTTTTGCCTCTGGTCAGGGACCCGACATATTCATTATTAGCCCTGGAGATTTTCTTCGATATTACAACGGCGGTGTGCTGGTAGATCTCACCCCCTATATGGAAGAGGAAGCAAAAAAAGACTTTTTTCCGAACGTGATGGAAACCCGGATCGTTGACGACAAAATCTACGGGCTCCCGATGGAAGTGGAGCCAATGGCGATGTACTACAGCGTCAAAGCTTTCCAGGAAGCAGGTCTTTCCGAGGCAGATATCCCAAAAACATGGGACGAATATCTGGGAATAGCCAAAAAACTGACCAAAGGAAATCGGTTCGGCTGTTTGTTCGAAACCATACCCGGCTACTATCAGACCTTCACGTGGTACCCGTTCATGTGGCAGGGAGGCAGCGATATTGCCACACAGGACGGGAAAAAAAGCGCCTTCAACTCTGCCGGAACGGTCCAGGCTCTGAAGTTCTGGCAGGAAACGATTAAGCAGAATCTCGCGCCGCGTAATTTTCTCGGCGGCGGCGGCGGCGATATCGTGGCTAATCTGGGCTCAGGGTTGTGTGCCATGCAAAATTGCGGCATCTGGGGCATCAGCGCATTGCGACAGAATGCGAAGGATTTCCAATACGGCGTCTTTCCACTTCCAATACCGCCAAACGGCGTGCCGAAAAGCATTCTGGGAGGATGGGCTTTTGTCGCCAATGCCAAAGGGCCAAGCCCGGAGGAATCTGCGAAGTTTTGTGTGTGGGCGCTCGGTTCGATGCATGAAGACTCGATCCAGCGAATCGTTGACTGGTGCATCAAGTCCAAGAGCGACGTTTCTCCTCGCAAATCGGCCTTGGACAAAGCGGCCGCTCAAGGGGGGTACGACAGCGGACCAATGAAGCTCTTCAAGGACGTGATAGCACCGACAGGCCGCGGTGAACCGCGGGTTCCACCCGAGGTGTACAAGGCGGTTTCGGATGCGATCCAGGCGAGTCAGTTGAGCGGCGCTGATCCTCAACAGACAGCTGAGGAAGCCTCCCAGCGTATCGACGGTTTCCTGGCTGGTTATACGGGCGCCCCGCTGCGCTGAGTTTCAGAGCCGGGAAATAGCGAGAGGAAAATGACTAACCGGCGCTGATGACAGATCCGCCTCGAACGTCTCTCGGCAACTCGGTCCGAAATACCGATGGATCGAAAGGCATTCGAGGCCCTCGTCGTAAGGCATTGTCTGAACGCCGGGCGCGGGCATTCTGGACGCATTCGCGCAAGGAATCTATTGCCGCCTTCCTGTTCATCCTGCCCGACTCGATCGGACTCCTGATATTCGTTGCTGTGCCGATGCTTCTCTCCTTGAGCCTTGGATTTTTCAGCGTCGACGGCTTTGGCGGCTACAAATTCGTTGGACTGGCGAACTACAACCGCATGTTCCACGATGTGCTGTTCCTTAAGAGCTTGTGGGTAACCATCCTCTATGTCTTGATCCTCGTCCCTGGTCTTTATGTAAGTGGTTTAGGTCTTGCACTTCTGGTTAGGCAAAAGATCCCGTTTATAGGCGTCTGGCGCAGCTTGTTCTTTATGCCATATGTGGTGAGCCTGGTCGTCATTGGCTTGATCTGGCAAGTCATGCTCATCGACAGGATCGGTTTTATCAACCAGATGCTCGAACTAGTTCATCTTCCGAGCCGGTCATGGTTGGGCGATCCGAGTCTGG
>Ga0185299_10004241_pt1 | contig 17577 bp, 13 predicted proteins | sample PaiPotPPA55metaG_FD_128002 | JGI IMG/M metagenome (GOLD analysis project Ga0185299, IMG submission 128002) | Iron sulfur acid spring bacterial and archeal communities from Banff, Canada, to study Microbial Dark Matter (Phase II) - Paint Pots PPA... ...
CTTTGATGCGTTCCGCTTCGCTATCGGGAATCGGCATCGGCTTCTTGTCCGCGCCCAAAAATCCGGTGACCTTCGGGGTGTTTTTAATCAGATGGTAGACATCGTCGGAAAGAGTGCATTTGACCAGTACATAGCCGGGAAAGAATTTGCGTTCCGAATTGATCTTACGGCCGCGGCGAATTTCGACGATATGCTCGGTCGGGACAAGAATTTCCTCGAATTGGCTCGAGAGACCACGCTGCGCCGCCTGCTCCTTAATGGATTCGGCGACCTTTTTCTCGAAATTCGAATAGGCGTGAACGATATACCAACGCATGCTCATCGGGACAGCTTCAAACCTCGTTCACGAAAACCCTGCTCCAGGGGGTGACTTGCGCAAGCGGAAACGCTGGATCACGCCGATAGAATGATCAAATTCACGCAACTGAACAAGGTCCTAACCTTGCTTCAAAACCTTGCTTCAAACCAAGGCACCGGGTTTGATCGTCCGCTCGAGCCTGTCCTTAAAAAGTTGCATGCTCCAACTCTTTGATTTTGAGCTCGTCCTTATCGATCAAATGGTTCCATTTGATGGGGACGCGCGCTAGTGGCCTAAACTCAGAATCGCGGTGACGATGAAGCGCAGCGCTTGATCCACCGTGACGAAAAAAAGGCTGGCGAGCAGGACCATGAAAATAACAAGCCCCGTGGTGATCAGGGTCTCGCGCCGCGTAGGCCACGTCACCTTGGCGCCCTCGGCGCGGACCTCTTGAAGGAATTCCAAAGGATTTGTCATTTCTTTGGTGTGCCATTTCAAGTTGGGCGATTCGCGGCAGTGCCCTGTCATCTCCCGCTCATGACCACGATAAGCTAGCAAAAGCCATCGCCAAAAAATCAGGGCGCGGAACCCGAAGGCCACGCGCCGCAATATTCTCTTATAATCAATCGCGCGAGGAACGCAAATTCAATTTTTTTGCCGGCCGGAACGCCTCGCGCACCGTCAAAACCTGGCGGCGGGGACTTCGATTGGCGGTAAAGACTTGGAGATGTGATGCCGATGACGGGCGCCGGAACAAATCGTACCAAGCCCAGCCGCAGCGGCGGTCCAGCAATGATCCTGGTGCGCCCGCAACTGGCGGTGAACATTGGCATGTGCGCGCGGGCGATGGCCAATTTCGGGCTGACGGATCTCCGTCTGGTATCGCCCAGCGGGGGCTGGCCGCGGTCCGGCGCTTATCGAAAAGGCGCCCATGCCGCCGCGGCTGGCGCCGTGCATCTGCTCGAAGCCGCGGCCCTTTTTGAAACCCTTGAGGACGCGGTCCGCGACCTCAATTTCGTGTGGGCCACCACAGCCCGTGAGCGGGGCCAGCACAAGCAAATTTTGACGCCCGCCGAAGCGATGCCGGAATGCGCGCGCAAAATCGCAAGCGGCGAAAAACATGGCGTGCTGTTTGGACCCGAGCGCACCGGGCTTGCCAATGACGAAGTGGCGTTGGCCGATGCGATCATCACCTTTCCGGTCAATCCCGCCTATGCCTCGCTCAATCTGGCGCAAGCGGTGCTCTTGACCGGGTACGAGTGGGTGCGCGCCGTGACGGATGCCAGGGCGCCATTCGCCACGGTCCAGCGCTCGCCCCCCGCGCCACGCGAAATGGTGTTGTCTTTTTTTGCTTATCTCGAAGGCGAACTCGAACGCGCCGGCTTCTTCCGTCCCGCCGGCAAGCAGCCGGTCATGCGGCGCAACCTGCGTAATATGTTTCATCGCATGCAACTCACCGAGCAGGACGTGCGCACCCTGCGCGGCATGGTCGTGCGCCTCGTTGAAGGGCCACGGGCCGGTGCTGCGCCGGACAAAATGCCCCCGCGAGGCGAGACCACCCCTTCCCCGGATTCCCGTGATCCGTTGGCCCGGGATGACGGATGAACATGCGTCCGAATTAGGCAGCCGGCCGGTTCCAATAGGTTGAAGCTTGGGTTTGCCGCGGGCGTCGATCAAATTCGCGACAGCGACTTCGTGCAAACGCCAAGGAGCAGAATTGCGGCAGCGCCGTTACCGCGTCCCGTGGCCTAAAATGCCGCGTTCCGCCAACAGCCTCGCGATCGCGGCGCGCAGCTCGGCGACGCCTCCGCCACTGCGCGACGAGGTGAAGATCGCCTCCGGAAACGCGGCGGGACGTTTGTTCACGAGGGCGAGCGTGGCGGCGAGGCGTCCTTCCCGCTCGGCGGCTTTCACTTCGTCTTGCTTCGTCAAGACGACCTGATAGGAAATCGCGGATCGATCGAGAAAATCCAGCATTTCAATGTCGATCGGTATTGCGCCGTGACGGCCATCGATGAGAACAAAGACGCGCAGCAACGGCACTCGGCCGCGCAGGAAATCCCCGATCAGCCGGGTCCACGACGCGGTCTTTTCCTTCGATGCCGCCGCATGGCCATAACCGGGCATATCGATCAGGCGAAATGTCGCGGTTTCTCCGTCGCCGCCAAGCACGAAAAAATTAAGTTCGCGGGTGCATCCCGGCGTATGCGACGTGCGCGCCAGCGTTTTGCGATTGGTCAACGCGTTGAGGAGCGAGGATTTTCCCACGTTGGACCGGCCCGCGAAGGCGATCTCCGGCGGGCCCGGCGGCGGCAATTGGGCAGCATCCGCCGCTGCCCATAGAAACGCACATTCCCCTCCGAAAAGCTTGCGTCCCAATTCGGCAAAGTCAAAAGGCACACACGCGAGATCTTTCACGGCCGACGAGCCCGCCAGCTCAGGTTGTCGCTTTCTTGCGGAACATGCCGGTCAAATTGTCCCAGAGTTCGATCTTGACGCCGGCCCGTTTCATGATCGCCGTCTGCTGAATGACCGACAAAATATTGCTCCAGCTCCAATAGATAACAAAACCAGAGGCGAAGCTGCCAAGGGTGAACGTGAAGATGACCGGCATCCAGGTGAACACCTGCTTTTGCATCGGATCGGTCGGTTCCGGATTGACCTTCATCTGAATGAACATGGTAATGCCCATGATGATGGGCCAAACGCCAATCGCGAGCCAGGGGCCGAACACCGGTATCTGAGTCGGATCGAAGGGGATGAGACCGAACAGGTTGAAGACATTCGTCGGGTCGGGCGCCGACAAATCCTTGATCCAGCCGAAAAACGGCGCCTGCCGCATCTCGATCGTGACGACGAGCGCATAATAGAGCGAGAGGAACACCGGAAGCTGAACCAGTACCGGCAGGCAGCCCGACAAGGGATTGATCTTTTCGCGCTTGTAAAGCGCCATGATCTCCTGCTGCTGCTTGGGCTTGTTGTCGGGAAAGCGGTCGCGGATCGCGGTGATCTGCGGCTGCACCATCTTCATCTTGGCCATCGCCCTAAAGCTAAGGTTGGCCAATGGGAACACGGCTCCCCTGACGAGAACCGTGATGCATAGGATCGCAACGCCGAAATTGCCAACAAACTTGTAAATGAAGTCGAGCAGCCGGAACATCAACTTGGCAGTAAAATATAACCGGCCCCAGTCGATCAGGTGATCGAACCTCTCGATCCCCAAATTGGCCTGATATTTGTCGAGCGTATCGGACTCCTTGGCGCCCGCGAAAACCCTGGTCGTGAATTCGCTCGAAGCGCCCGGCGCAAGCGTCGTTCCTTCCGTTCCGACAAAACCAGCCTGATAAATCACGGGAGCACCACCGGATCCGGAAAAACTTGCCATGACAGCCATACTCCGGTCGGGGATTACAGCCGCGGCCCAATATTTCTCGGTGAGGGCGAGCCAGCCGCCGGTGCCCGAAAAACGCTTTTCGGCATGATCCTCTTTTTCGATCTTGTCGTATTTGATTTGCTCCATGCCGGATTCGCCGCCAACCACCCCTACAAACCCTTCGTGCACTCTGTAAAAGCCAACGGCCACGGGCCAGCCGTGGCGCTTGACGAAGGCATAGGGGTGAAGCGTAACCGCCTGCGTGGACTTGTTCTCGACGCTGTCGGTCACCGTAAACATGTAACGGTCATCCACCGCGATTTTGCGGTGAAACACGAGGCCTTGGCCATTGTCGTAGGAGAGCGTCACCGGCGATGTTTCCGTCAGCGTATCATGATCGGCTTGCCACAACGTGTCGGGCCCGGGCAGGACAAGATTCGCGCCGGGATCGGCGATGAAGCCCGCCTCGGTGTAATACGGCGACGGCGAACCCGCGGGCGAGAGCAAAACGATGTTCGGACTGTTCGGAGCGACCGTCTCGCGATAGGCCTTAAACGACACGTCGTCGATGCGCCCGCCCTTGAGCGCAATCGATCCGTAGATCGCGGGCGCGTCGAGTTTCACCCTCGGACTTTCGGCCAAGGCATTGGCACGGCTCTTTTGCGGCGCCGATGGCTCGGCCAACCCCGGCGCGGTCGAACTCGATACTTGCGAACGCGGGGCTTGGGTATTGCCCGTTTGCGGCCCCGGCTGCGTGCCAGGGGCTGCGCGCGAGTGCATCTCGGCTTGGGTCTGCCGCTCCTTGTCGAGATGCGGCCGGTTATAAAACGCGTCCCACCCAAGAACGACGAGCAGCGACAGGCAGGTCGCTACCATGATGTTTCTGGTTTCCTGGGTCATCCCTTGGGTTTCCTGCCCTTTGAACTCTGTCGCCGCGCCTCGTCCGCGTCTCCGGCGGCAGCGATCTTACCGAGCGCCCGGATAAGCTCCCCCTGCAAGTCCAGGAACGGCATGCTTAGCGCCTCGGGCCGCGCGAGGATTACATAATCATGGCCTGGCCGCGCCGGAAGAGGGTTGAGTAGCCGCAACGATTCCTTGAGACGGCGGCGGATCCGGTTGCGCCGGACGGCGCCGCCGGAGTGTTTGGTTACGGTGAAACCAAACCGCGGCTGGGCCTCCGTGCAAGGGAAAACTTCCGTTGCGACGCCACTTTGAGCTGGCCGGGTCCCGGCACCAAAGATGGTTGGATCCCCCGGCGGGCGCGCCTCCATCGCCTCGGACGGGATCGGGCGCGGCGCCGCCTGTAAAGTCAATCCGCGCGCGAAAAACCGCATTCCCTTCGCCGCGCGCAGGAAGTCAGCTCTTCGTCGCAGCCGTTCCGGCGCCGCCACGGCGTTTCCCTGCGGTTGGTCCAAGGGCGTTGCCGGGAACCGGCATAAAGATGCGGTCGCGGCTTGGGCGCCGCGCCCGGCGCGAGGCTTTCGCATGGAGTTAAATCCCAACGGAGTGAAAGAGCGCCGATTTTTTTCGCGCCAAGTCTTTTTTTCACGCCACTTTTGCGGCGAACGCTGGCTGGCCGGACGGCCGGCGTGGTGACCGCCCCGTCCCGCCGGCACGCCGCGATCCCCGCGCTCGTAGAGAATTGTGAAGCAAAGCGGATACCGAACCGCGAGACCCCGGAGCTTTCCGGTACTTGATGGAAACATCGAAAGCTACTAGAACCTATCGTCGAACGATTTCACGCTGACAGCCGTTTGCGGCCGCGCGCGCGCCGCGCGGAGATAACCTTGCGGCCACCCACGGTCGCCATCCGGGCACGAAACCCGTGCCGGCGCTTTCGCACAATTTTGCTTGGTTGATAGGTCCGCTTCACCGCGCCGCTCCCACGTGGTCCAAATAATGCACTAAAAGCCGCTGCGGCAAGGCCCAAAACGTTGAGGCCAAGCCGGCACGGCGATCCATTCCGCTTAACGGACGCAGCGCAGCCCCGCGACCATAACCCCCTTCAATGAGGAGTGAGAAAGGGGACCATCAAGCCCGCGATTTCGCCCCTTATAAGGGCAACCTGCAAACCAAGTCAATTCGGCGAGACACGGCTAGCCCGGAAACCAGCCTTCGCACGGGCGGGTGGCGAACCACGGGCGAAAATCATGCCCTGGCCCGCAACGTGCAAGAAAGCGTCCATAAAACCCATGGAGCTTCGTTGAGCCGGGATCTGCGCATTGCCGTCGTCGACAAGAATCCGTTGCGCGCCGCCATTCTCGAGGAAGGCTTGCGCGCGGCCGGGCACAAGAGCGTGGTGCGGATCGATGACACGGCGGAACTGCTCGATCGCATCCGGGCGATCGATCCCGACGTCATCCTCATTGATCTCGAAAGCCCGAGCCGCGACGTTCTCGAACAAATGTTCAAGGTAAGCCGTTCGGTCGCGCGGCCCGTCGCCATGTTCGTCGACCGGTCCGACGCCGCGACGATCGACGCCGCGATCGATGCCGGAGTCTCGGCCTATATCGTCGACGGCCTCCGCAAGGAACGCGTGAAGCCGATTGTCGACATGACGATCAGCCGTTTCAATGCCTTCGCCAAGCTCAAGAAAGAGCTTGAGACGGCGAAGTCGCAGCTCGACGACCGCAAGGCAATCGACCGCGCCAAGGCGCTGGTCATGCGCGCCAAGGCCATCCCGGAAGAACAGGCCTATGCTCTGATGCGCCATGTCGCGATGAACGAAAACAAGAAGATCGCCGACGTTGCCCGGTCCATCATCACCGCTGCGGAGCTGTTGCGATGACAAAGAGGCTGCGCATCGGATATGTGCCGCTGACCGACGCGGCGCTGCTCCACGTGGCGAAAGCCCAGCATTTCGCCGCCGCGCGGGGCGTTGAGATTGAACTCGTGGCGGACTCGTCCTGGGCCAATATCCGCGACAAGCTCGTGGCCGGCCATTTCGATGCGGCGCACATGCTGGCGCCGGCCGCCATCGCGGTCTCGCTCGGGATTGGTCAAATCGAGGCGCCGCTGGTGGCGCCGGTGGCGCTCGGGCTCAACGGCAACGCCATCACCGTCTCGCAAGCGCTGTTCCAAAACCTGCGGCAACAAGCGCAAGGCGAGGTTGCCGATCCCCGCGTCACCGCCAAGGCGCTCGCCAGGATCGTGGCAAGCCGCCGCGCGGCGGGGGAAGCCCCGTTGACATTCGGCCATGTGTTTCCTTTTTCCAGTCATCATTACCAATTGCGGTTATGGCTGCGGGCTGGCGATCTCGACCCCGATGAGGACGTGAGGCTCGTCGTCGTGCCGCCACCGTTCATGGTCTTTACCCTGCGCAAGGGCCAGTTGGACGGGTTCTGCGTCGGCGCGCCGTGGAATGCGCTGGCCGTCGCGGCCGACGCCGGGACCATCCTCCATCATTGCCCGGACATCGTCCGCGACTGCCCGGAAAAGGTCCTGGCTTTCCGGGCCGAATGGGCGTGGTCGCATGGGGACGAGGTCCGCGCCCTCGCGGGAGCCGTCGGCGACGCGTCGCGCTGGGCGGCGGCACCGGGCAACCGGAACTCCCTCAGGACGCTGCTCACGAGCACGGCTTGGCAAGACGTGAGAGCCCCTGCACGATCGAAAGGGTCCTTGAGATTCCGGCCCCCATCTCCGGCCCCGCCCTGGCGGAATCCGGGCTGCGGCTCGACGAGGACGCGATCAATGCCGATCCCGCCCAGGCGCTATGGCTCTACGCCCAGATGGTGGCGGCCGGCCAGACCGTCTATTCGCGGGCCCAGGCCGAGGCCGCCGCCGCCGTCTACGCTCTGACACTCGCGCCGATTTCGCGCCGCGCCGCCACACCCGTTGCATTCGACGGTCCCGCGTTTTCGCCAAATGACATTGCTTCTTACCTCACGGCATTGAAGGCGGGGCGGCCAAGCTGAACGAGGCGTGCGTTGCACAATACATGCGCAGCGCGTGGAATATTTTGGCAATCTGGCGCCTCGCGATTCGCCAGCCGGCGCGAAAACGGGGGGCCGTAGGCCGCTGCCGGAAGCGAAAACGGCTCCATCATGCTTGGCACGGAGCTTGCTTTTGTAGTGTCGGTGGATCGCCTCCCTACGGTCCATTCCGGGCCCAACGAAGGGCCCGGGCATCCAGCAACGCCGCTGACTGACCATCACATACGTGGGGGTCCGCCAGCGGCTTTTTGTCATGGAGCTTGCCCATGAGTGCCAAAACCTCGACCGCCGCGGCCGGACTAGCTCGCCGGCCGTCGCCCGGTTCGGCCGCCAGCGTCGCCGGCCCCGCTCTGATGGCTGCCGCGCAGAGCGCCTCCCTGGGCGGCCACGCCGGCGCTGCGTTTGATTTTTGAGAGGGCCATGAGATGCGGCGGACGGCAGACATAAGGTCCCCTCAGATTCTGGGCATGAGCACATTGGCCTTCGCCGCGTGCTTTGCTGTCTGGACAATCTTCTCGATCATTGGCATCGGCATCAAAGGGGAGCTCGGCCTCAACGAAACAAAATTCGGACTGCTGACCGCAACCCCGATCTTGACCGGGTCGATTTTCCGGATGCCGCTCGGGATATGGTCCGATCGCTGTGGTGGCCGCCTGGTATTCGTGACGGTGATGCTCGCCTCGGCGATTGCCGCCTTCCTGCTCCCGCTTGCCCACACCTACCCCTTGATGCTGCTAGCCGGGCTCGGCGTGGGCATAGCGGGCAGCAGTTTTGCCGTCGGGGTATCCTATGTCTCGCGGTGGTATCCAAAAGAGAAGCAAGGCACCGCGCTCGGTATCTTTGGCGTGGGGAATGTGGGCGCCGCAGTCACCACATTCCTTGCCCCGTTTGCGATGGTCGCTTTCGGCTGGCCGGCGGTCGCTCAGGTGTGGGCGGCGGCGCTGGCGGTGATGGCTCTCATTTTCTGGTTCATGACGGCCGACGATCCGGTGCAACGCGCGCGCCGCGCGCAAGGGCTCCCGGCAATGACGCTCCGCCAGCAGCTCGCGCCCCTTGCCAATGTCCGGGTCTGGCGATTTTCGCTCTATTATTTCTTCGTCTTTGGCGGTTTCGTTGCCCTGGCTCTGTGGCTGCCGCGCTTCTACATCGGCGCTTACCATTTGGACGTGAAGACGGCCGGCGTATTGGGCGCCGTCTTCTCGATCACGGCTAGCCTAGTTCGCGCCTTTGGCGGCGCGCTGTCCGACCGGATCGGCGCAAGACGGGTGATGTATTGGTGCTTTTGCGGGTGCACGTTGGTCACTTTCGTTCTTGCCTGTCCCGCGACCGATTTGGTCATGCACGGCATCCATGACGACCTGGCGTTCAGCTTTGGGCTCGGCGTCGCGCCCTTCGTGGCGCTGACCTTTATTCTCGGCATTTTCATGCCGCTTGGCAGTGCGGCGGTCTACCGCCATATCCCGGTCTATTACCCAAACCACGTCGGGCCCGTGGGCGGCGTCGTAGGCATGATCGGCGGACTGGGCGGTTTCGTGCTGCCCATCGCCTTCGGCCTTCTGAACGATTGGACCGGGCTTTGGACCAGCTGCTTCATGCTGCTGTTCCTCGTCGTCGCTGGAAACCTCCTTTGGATGCATGCCGCCATTCTTCGCATGGACCGTGCCGCCGCCGTCGTGACGGATCGCCCGCTCGAACATGGCATTGCGGTGAGGGTGACCACATGAGCGAACCTCTCGTTGTCGTCGGAAACGGCATGGCCGCCACCCGCTTCGTCGATGAACTGACGCAGCGCGCGCTCGGCCGCTATAGCGTCATCGTCATTGGAGCCGAGCCGCGGCTCTCCTACAACCGCGTCCTTTTGTCGTCGCTGCTCGCGGGCGATGTAGGCGAGTCCGCGATTGAATTGAAGCCGCGTGGATGGTGGAACAGGCACGGCGTGACGACGCTCGATGGACAGGCGGTCGCCTCGTTCGATCGGCGGCGCCGGGTGGTGGCCCTCGCGAACGGCCAGCGCTTTACCTTTTCGAAGCTCGTGCTCGCGACCGGCTCGCAACCGGTCAGGCTGCCGAAGCCCGGAATGGATCTGCAAAACGTCCTCACCTTCCGCGATCTCGCCGATGTCGGCGCGATGCGCGCCTTGATGCGGCCGGGCGCCCGGGCGGCGGTGATCGGCGGCGGCCTGCTCGGCATAGAGGCGGCTTATGGCCTTGCCAAGGCCGGCGTGAAAGTGGCGCTTGTCCATTTGATGGACCGCTTGATGGAACGCCAGCTCGATCATCGCGCGGCGCTTCTTCTAAAGCGGGCGATCGAGGCCAAGGGCGTCGAGGTGCTGCTCGGCGCCGACACAAAACGGGTTTTGGGCGAAGATCGCGCTACCGGTCTTGAACTCTCCGACGCGCGCGTCCTTGCCGCCGATTTCGTGGTCTGCGCGGTCGGCATTAGGCCGAATGCGGAACTCGCCCGCGAAGCGGGGCTTGCGGTCAATGGCGGGATCATGGTCGATGACGGCCTCACCACCAGCGACCCGAATATCTTCGCCCTTGGTGAATGCGCGGAGCATCGTGGCTGCGTCTACGGCCTCGTTGAACCGGCCAACGAGCAAGCCAGGATTTTGGCGCGCCGCCTCGCCGGCGACCGGACCGTGGCGTATCTCGGTTCGACGCTCGCGGCGAATTTGAGGGTCTCCGGCGTGAACGTCTTTTCGGCGGGCGAGTTCATCGAGGGTCCGGGGAGCGATGTCATCACGCTCGAGGACCAAGGCGCGCAACGCTATAAAAAGCTCGTGATGCGCGACGGAAGACTAACCGGCGCCGTGCTGTTTGGGGATACGGCGGACGGCCTTTGGTATCTCGATCTGATTCGCTCCGGCGCCGACGTGTCGCATTGGCGCGACGTCCTCGCCTTCGGGCCCGCGCTCACTCTCCCGCAAGCCGCGTGAGTCCTGCCGATGTCTGGCGACTTCACCCCCGAACAAAAGCGCTATCTCGAAGGTTTCGTTTCCGGCGTCCAGGCGCGGGGAGTCAATGGATTTTTGGGATCCGGCAACCCGCCGCAGGCCACGCAGGAGCCAACCGCAATGGGGCCCGACGCGCCGCATCTCTTGGCCCAGGACGCAGCGATCAGGGCCGGCAAGAAACTCGTTGATCAGGAAAAGTGGAAGCGTGAAGAGCATCCCTTCGATGCGTATCACAAGCTGCGCGGCCAGGCCGCGCGCGACGAATATCCGAAGGCGGCCGATAATTTCCGTTGGCGGTTTTATGGTCTCTTCTATGTTGCGCCTGCCCAAAACAGTTACATGTGCCGGCTGCGCATCCCCAATGGCATTCTGTCGCATTGGCAGTTCGCGGGGGTCGCCGGACTCGCCGAAAAATTCGGCGGCGGATATGCCCATATCACCACCCGCGCCAATCTGCAATTCCGCGAGGTCGCGGCGAAGGACGCGATCCATGTCGTCGAAGCGGTGCAGGATTTGGGCCTCACCACGCGCGGGGCAGGCGCCGACAACATCCGCAATGTGACCGGCGACGCCACGGCAGGGATCGATCCGGACGCCCTGATCGACACCCGCCCGCACGCCCGCGATTGGCACTTCCACATTTTGAATCAGCGCACGCTCTACGGTCTGCCTCGCAAGTTCAACGTCGCCTTCGACGGCGGCGGCGCGATCCCGACGCTCGAGGACACCAACGACATCGGCTTTCAGGCGGTGGAGGTCGAAGACGGCGCGGGCGTCGCGCCGGGCGTCTGGTTCAAGCTCATTGTCGGCGGCATCACCGGGCACCGGGATCTGGCACGCGAGACCGGCGCCGTCGTCAAACCCGGCGAAACCGCCGAGGTCGCCGACGCGATCGTGCGCGTCTACATTGCCGAGGGAGACCGCACCAACCGGACCAAGGCGAGGCTGAAATATGTGCTCGACCGCTATGCGGCCGAGGCGGGCGGTCTTGACGGTTTTCTCGCCAAGGTGGAGCAACAGCTCGGCCGGCCGATCGCGGGCGTCGACGCAAAACACATCCGGCCACGCCCGGCGCACGACCGGCAGGCGCATATTGGCGCGCATCCGCAAAAGCAGCCGGGTCTTTTCTATCTCGGCGTCGTGCTCCCCGTCGGCAAGATGAGCTGCGCGCAAATACGCGCGCTCGCGGCAATCGCGCGCGATCTCGGCGATGGCGATATCCGCCTAACTGTCTGGCAGAACCTGCTGATCTCGGGAATTTCCGAAGGGCGCTTGAAACGGGCTAAAGCGGCCGTGGAAAAGGCCGGCCTCGAATGGCGGGCATCGTCGATCCGGGCAGGGCTCATAGCCTGCACCGGCTCGACCGGCTGCCGGTTTTCGGCCGCCGACACCAAAACCCACGCCGAGGCTATCGCGGATTGGTGCGAGGCGCGGATAAAACTCGATCAACGGGTCAATATCCACTTGACCGGCTGCCATCATTCCTGCGCGCAGCATTACATCGGCGACATCGGGCTCGTCGCCGCGCGGGTCAGCGTCAACGAGGAAGGCGATACGGTGGACGGCTATCACGTCGTCGCCGGCGGGGGCTCTGGCGCCACGGCCGCGATCGGGCGCGAGATTTTGCGTGACGTGAAAGCGGAGGACGCGCCGGCGAGGGTCGAAGGTCTGCTCAAGGCCTATCTCTGGCACCGCACCGGCGCCGCCGAAAGCTTTCAAGATTTTTGTGCGCGGCATGAGGTTGCCGCGCTCAAGAGTTTCGCCGAAGGACAAGACGCATGAATGCCATTTACCGGCCGCCGCCGCCGGCGCCCATGATTCCGGAAAACGCCCCTTTCTCGCCCGAGCAGCGGGCATGGCTCATTGGATTTTTCGCGGGGCTACTGTCATCTGACTCGCGATCTGACATGATCCTCCCCCCAGGGGAGAGCGCGGCGTTTGCCGCCACGCTTGCCCCAGCAGCAGCGGCGCCGGGGTTAGAGGACGACGGCGCGCCTTGGCACGATCAAACCTTGCCGCTCGGCGAGCGGATGAAGCTCGCCGACGGCCGCCCTCTGCGGCGGCGCATGATGGCGGCGATGGGGCAGCAGGACTGCGGTCAATGCGGCTATAATTGCGAGGATTATGCCAACGCCATCGCGGCGCAGGCGGAAGATCGCCTGAACCTCTGTGTGCCCGGCGCCAAGGAAACCGCCCGCATGCTGAAGACTCTCGTCGAGGAAATGGGCGGCGGCGCGACCGACCCGGACGAAGCCAAGGCGAAAGCCGACGCCAAGGTGGCCGCGAAGGCCCTCGACGCCGATATCCGTCGGGGGCGTTCGCGAAACTCGCCGGCCGAGGCGGTGTTTGCCGGGCGCAAGAGGCTCAACCGCGAAGGGTCGGAAAAGGTGACCTATCACGTCGAGTTCGATATTTCGAACGCCGGTCTCGATTATGAACCGGGCGACAGTTTCGGCATCTTTCCCAGGAACGACGAGGGCCTCGTCGAGCGGGTCATCGCGGCAATCGGCGCGCCGCACGATTTTCCTGTCGCCGGCAAGCCATTACGCCAGGTGTTCCGCGAAGACGTCTCGCTCGGGCTCGCGCCGGATATGCTGTTCGAACTTATCTCCTACCTCACCGGCGGCCTCGCCCGGGCAAAGGCAAAAGCCTTGGCAAAAGGGGAAGACCCGGACGGCGACGCCGCGACCCTCGATGTGCTGGCGGCAATTGAAAAATTCCCAAGCCTCCGGCCCGATCCCGAGGCCTTCGTCGAGGTCCTGGAGCCGCTGCAGCCGAGGCTCTTTTCAATCGCCTCTTCGCACAAGGCGGGACCGGGACGGGTCGCGCTCGCCGTCGACCATGTGCGCTATGCGATAGATGGGCGCGAACGGCTTGGGGTCGCCTCGACCTTCACCGGCGCGGCTTTGCGGCTCGGCGACAAGGTCAAGGCCTATATCCAGCGCGCGCATGATTTCGCGCTGCCCGCCAACGGGGATACGCCGGTCGTCATGGTAGGTCCGGGAACCGGCATCGCGCCGTTCCGGGCGTTTTTACAAGAACGCATGGCCACCAAGGCAAAGGGCCCGGCCTGGCTCTTCTTCGGTCACCAGCGGCGCGCCACCGATTTTTTCTATGAGGACGAGCTGTCGGGGTTCCAGGCGGCGGGCACGCTCGCCAAGCTCTCCCTCGCCTGGTCGCGCGACGCGGAAAAGAAAGTCTATGTGCAGGACAAGATGCGCGAGGATGGCGCCGATCTTTGGGCGTGGCTCGGCAAGGGCGCCCATTTCTATGTCTGCGGCGACGCCACGCGCATGGCACCAGATGTCGACGCCGCTCTCGTCCAAATCTGCGCGGAACACGGCAAGATGGACGCGGCCTCCGTCAAGGCTTTCGTGAAGGACCTCCGGGCGCAACACCGGTATCAGACGGACGTCTACTGATGAATGCCAGTGCTCAGGCGCCGGGCGTTCATACGACATGCCCTTATTGCGGCGTCGGTTGCGGCGTCGTGGCGACGCCCGATGACGCCGGCGCGGCAGCCATCGCCGGCGACAAGAGCCACCCTGCAAATTTCGGCCGTCTCTGTTCCAAAGGCTTCGCGCTCAGTGAGACCTTGGGGCTCGAAACGCGGCTCCTGCATCCGATGGTGGACGGCGCACGGACCAGTTGGGACGCCGCCCTCGGTCGCATTGCCGAAGGATTGCGGCGGACCATCGAAAGACATGGGCCGGACGCCGTCGCATTCTACCTTTCGGGCCAGTTGCTCACCGAAGATTATTATGTCGCCAACAAGCTGATGAAGGGCTTTATTGGCTCCGCCAATGTCGACACCAACTCGCGCCTTTGCATGGCCTCCTCGGTCGCCGGGCACAAGCGGGCCTTTGGATCGGATACGGTGCCAGGCTGCTACGAAGACCTCGACGAGGCGGACCTCCTGGTGCTCGTTGGATCGAATGCGGCCTGGTGCCATCCGGTGCTCTATCAACGGATGGTGCAAGCGCGCGAGAAGCGCGGCGCGCGCATCGCTACCATCGATGTCCGCGGCACGGCGACGACCGAAAGTGCCGATCTTGCGCTAACGATTAAGCCCGGCATGGACGGTGTTTTGTTCTCCGGCCTTCTGATTCACTTGGCCGACGGCGGGTTTATCGACCACGCCTTTGCCGGAGCGCACACCGAGGGCTTCGAAGCGGCGCTTGCCGCGGCGCGCCGAATCGCGCCAGACCTTGCCACCGTCGCCAAAAAATGCGGCACCGCTAGCGCAGACATCGCGACCTTGTTCGATCTCTGGGCAACAACAAACCGCGTCGTCACTCTCTATAGCCAGGGGGTCAACCAATCCTGGCAAGGCACCGATAAGGTCAACGCGATCATCAATTGCCATCTTGCAACTGGCCGCATCGGCATTCCGGGCGCTGGGCCATTTTCCTTGACCGGGCAGCCGAATGCGATGGGCGGGCGCGAAGTTGGCGGGCTCGCCAATCAGCTTGCCGCGCACATGGGGTTTTCGCCGGCCGAGATCGACCGCGTGGGCCGCTTCTGGGGGGCGCCGCGCATGGCCCGGCACGAGGGCCTCAAGGCCGTCGCGATGTTCGAGGCCATCGCGCGGGGCGGCATCAAGGCGTTGTGGATCATGGCCACCAATCCGGTGGTCAGCCTGCCGCGCGCCGATGAAATGCGCGCAGCACTGACCAACCTCGATCTCCTCGTCATTTCGGATAATGTGCGCTCGACCGATACGATCGGCGCTGGCCCTCATGTGCTTTTGCCCGCCGCTGCGTGGGGAGAAAAAGATGGGACGGTGACCAATTCCGAGCGGCGAATCTCGCGCCAGCGGGCCTTCGCGCCGACCGCGGGGGAGGCTAAGCCAGATTGGTGGGCCGTGTCGGAAGTCGCCAAGCAAATGGGCTTTGGCGCCGCGTTCGATTATGCCGGTCCGGCCGCGATCTTCCGCGAGCATGCCGCGCTCTCCACGTTCGAGAACAATGGAACCCGCGACTTCGATCTCGGTGGCTTCGCGGGGTTAAGCGACACCGATTACGATGCGCTCGCGCCGCCGCAATGGCCGGTCCCCGTCGGCGATGCGGGCAGGACAAAGCGAATGTTCGCGGACGGGCGCTTCTTCACGCCCTCGCGGCGGGGGCGTTTCATTGCCATCGAGGAGCCTGTTCTGGCCGAGCCGCCGGATGCGGACTTTCCTTTCCTTTTGAACACCGGGCGGGTGCGCGACCAATGGCACACGATGACCCGCACCGGCCTCTCGCCGAAACTCGCCAGTCACATGCCCGATCCCTTCGTCGAGGTGAACCCGGACGATGCGTCGAAGCTCGGCCTCGCCGAAGATGGATACGCCCAGGTAACTACGGCGCACGGAAGCGCCGTGCTGCGTGTCAACATCACCGCCGCGCAAGTGCCCGGCCGCATTTTCGTCCCGATTCATTGGAACGACGAGATGGCGGGGCGCGCACGCGTGGGCGCGCTTGTCCATCCGTTCACCGATCCTCACTCGGGGCAGCCAGACTCGAAGGCGGTCCCGGCGGCGCTGGCTCCGGTGTGTTTCGCCGCGGATGGCTTTGCCCTCGCCCGCGCACGCGTGCCGCTGCCGGGCGATACCGTCTTTGCATGGACAGCCATCGAGGGCGGTTATGCGGCACGCTTTGCGACGAACGAGCCTTTCGCGGCACTGTTCGAGACCTTTGCCGCCAGATCACATGCGGCCGAGCAGGCGAGCTACAACGATCCCGCAAGAGGCATTTTTCGCACGGCACTGATCCTGCATGAAAGACTCGACGCGGTTCTTTTTTTTGGGCGGGGCGGAGAAGTGCCACCGTGGAGCGGTCTTGCCGAGGCATGGCGGCTGCGGCGGCTCGACGGCACCGCGCGCCGCTTTCTCCTGGCCGGCAAGGGCGCGTCCGCCGATTTCGATCCAAGCTCCACAATCTGCGCGTGCTTTGGCGTGAAATCGCGGGCCATCTTGGGGGCGATCACCGATGGCGCTTGTTCAACAGAGGCGGTCGGCGCGCGCCTCAATGCCGGCACAAATTGCGGATCTTGCCTGCCCGAGCTGAGGCGCATGATCGCGGCCGCGCGGACGCGAGACAAGGCTCATGCGGATCTGCCAGCTTAGAGCATGTCCCAAAAAAGTTGCTCGACTTTTTCGATCAGGACATGTTCCAACTTATTGAGTTGAGCGATTCCTTTTCGATCGCATGATTCCATGTGATCGGGAAGCGCTCGAGCGAGCCGTTCGTTTCATTCGGAAGCCCGCCTGTCGCGGTTTTTCGAGCGCCCGGCAGACGCCGGTCCGGGCTAGGGTCCGGATTTGGCTTGCGACCAGCCCGCCGGCGTGGCAACGAGGCGGCTAGTGGAGGCGGCGACCGGAACCGGCAGCCAATGACAACCGTGGATTTCACCGCTTTCGTCGAGACGCTTGCCGATGTCGCGGCCGATACGATTCTGCCGTTCTTTCGTACCGCGCTGCTCGCCGAGGACAAAAACGCCGGAGGCATGTTCGATCCCGTGACGGAGGCGGACCGGGCGGCGGAAGCGGCGATGCGGCGTCTCATCCAGGCGACGTTCCCGCATCACGGCATTATCGGCGAGGAATTCGGTCCGGTTCAAAGCGAAGCGGAATATGTTTGGGTGCTTGATCCGATCGACGGCACCAAGAGCTTTATCGCCGGTATGCCGGTGTGGGGGAGTCTCATCGGGCTTCTCCACAATGGGCGCCCGGCCTATGGCATGATGGTTCAACCCTTCACCCGGGAGCGGTTTACCGGCGATGGGATGGGCGCGGTTTGGCGCGGTCCTGGTTGCGATCATCGGATGACGGAACGCAAGCTCGCCACCCGGCGCTGCGAGAAGCTCGCGCAGGCCACGCTGATGACGACATCGCCGGTATTGTACCCAACCGCAAAGCTCAAGGCATTCCGCCGGATCGAGGCCAGGGCGCGCCTGTCGCGCTATGGCGGCGATTGCTATGCGTTTGCGATGCTTGCGGCGGGCCATGTGGATTGCGTGATCGAACCGGATCTCA
>Ga0185299_10004243_pt1 | contig 17566 bp, 13 predicted proteins | sample PaiPotPPA55metaG_FD_128002 | JGI IMG/M metagenome (GOLD analysis project Ga0185299, IMG submission 128002) | Iron sulfur acid spring bacterial and archeal communities from Banff, Canada, to study Microbial Dark Matter (Phase II) - Paint Pots PPA... ...
GGCTTCGCCGATTTGCAACGTCGAGGCCGTAGCGCGGCCGAAATACGGAACCGGCTTGCCTTGATGAAAGATCGTTTGGCCGTGCGAGCCGATCAGCGCAATTCTTTTTCGCAGGACGCGGAAACGCTTGCAGGCGGCTAACGCCGTTTCGGCGAAGACTTCTCCCAGACGAAAATTTAATTGGCTTAGTTGGCCTGCGGAGATGGGTTGCTGCTCGGCTACGCGGAGGATTTCTTTTCTTAGCGCGGGTGGAAAATTTATCGACGTGTGATTGAGGAGCTTGGCGTTCAGGTGCGGTGGTGCGCCGGAAATTTTCGCCAACGCTACGTCAATGGCATCGGCGGAGGTGCCGGACATCAGGCCGAGGACTAGGAGCGGTCTGGATTTCATTGGCGGCCAGAAGATTTAAACACAGCGGGCGCAGAGAGCACAGAGGACACAGAGGAGGAGGGAGATAAAGAGTGAACCTTCAGACGAGAGATCAAGCCATACGCTTTCGTTCAAGCATCCAACGGTCGTCCTCATCCTCAAAAATAGGCGAGCGTGCCACGCACACAGGAGAGAAAGCTTCCCATCCCGTAGCAAACGACCGACTTGAGCGCATCTTGCAGAGCGATCTCCTTGCCGTCGAGTTCGCCATCTTCTGAAAGTGCGTAGCAAGTATCCGGCGCGCCCTTAGCCTTTAGGATCCTCAAAATGTCCGCAGCGTGCTGCCGATGCGACGGAATTACTGCCGCATATCTCATATCCAAATGCTTGAAATGGGCGAGGGCGGAGGTGATATCGTCTCTTCGTTTGGATTTCCCAAGCAGCTCAAGGTAGCGACTCTGTCGTGCGGGAATGATGAACGACAAAACTAACATGCGTTCGTGTTCTTGTTGCGGCGTCACGAGATTTGCTTCTTGAGTTCGGCTAGGAGATTTAGGGCGTCGAGGGGCTTGAGTTGGTCTAGGTCGGCGTCGCGGAGTTTGTCGAGGACGGCGCGGTCTAGGGGCGTGAAGAGGACGGATTGGGCGTTGTGGCCGTTGACGGCGGCTTCGGCTGCGCCTGGGGAGAGTTTCTCGCTGAGTTGGTGTTCGCTTTGTTCGTGTTTCTTCAGGACTTCGCGGGCGCGCTCGATGACGCTGCGGGGGAGGCCGGCTAAGCGGGCTACCTCGATGCCGTAGCTTTTGTTGGCGCTGCCGGGTTCGACATGGCGAAGGAAGATGATCTCGTTTGGCGTTTCTTTTACCGAGACGTGCACGTTTTTTACGGCGGGTAGGAGTTCGGCTAGTTCGGTGAGCTCGTGATAGTGGGTGGCGAAGAGGGTGCGGGCGCGGGTGTGCTTTTGCAGGTGCTCGACGACGGCCCAGGCGATGGAGAGGCCGTCGAAGGTGGCAGTGCCGCGGCCGACTTCGTCGAGCAGCACGAGGCTGGCGGGCGTGGCGTGATTGAGGATGCTGGCGACTTCGCTCATCTCCACCAGGAACGTGGAGCGGCCGCGGGCTAGATTGTCGCTGGCGCCGATGCGCGTGAAGATGCGATCGATGATGGGAAGCTTGGCTTGGCGCGCGGGAACGAAAGAGCCGGCTTGCGCCATCAACACGATCAGCGCGGCCTGGCGGAGATAGGTCGACTTGCCGCCCATGTTCGGGCCGGTGATCAGCAGCAATTGCTGGGTGTGCGGCTCAAAGTAGAGATCGTTGGGGACGAAGCGCTCGCCGCGTTGCCGGAGAAGTTCTTCGATGACGGGATGGCGGCCGCCGATGATCAGGAGTTCGCCGCTCATGGTGAACTCGGGGCGCATGTAGCCGCGGTCGGCGGCTAACTTTGCGAATGTCGTGAGCACGTCCATTTGGGCAACGGCGGCCGCGGTTTTGCGGAGGCGTACGGCGTGCGCGGCAACGCCGTTGCGGATATCGATGAAAAGCTGGCGTTCGATTTCCGCGATGCGTTCGTCGGCGGCGAGGATTTTGCGCTCGTATTCTTTCAGTTCGGGCGCGGTGAAGCGTTCCGCGTTGACGAGAGTTTGCTTGCGCTCATAGTCGGCGGGCGCGAGATGCAGATTGGGTTTTGAGATTTCGATGTAGTAGCCGAAGACGCTGTTGAAGCGAATTTTCAGCGAGTTGATGCCGGTGCGCTTGCGTTCGCGCTCTTCCATGGCGGCGATGATTTGCTTGCTGTGTTGGCTGAGATTGCGGAGTTCGTCGAGCTCAGCGAGGTAGCCGGTGCGAATGATGCCGGGGTCGGTAGCGAGTGCCGGCGGTTCGTCGGAGATGGCGCGTTCGAGACGTTCGCGGACATCGATGAGCTCGTCGATTTCGTTGTGCAAGTGGCGCAGAAGATCGCTGCCGCCCTTGGGCGGGGCGGTGAGGAAATTTTTCAGGACAGGGAGCTGCGATAGCGAGCGGCGCAGAGCGACGAGTTCGCGCGGCGTCGCGAGGCCCAGGGTGATGCGGCTGGTGAGGCGCTCGAGGTCGAGAATGCCGCGAAGTTCTTTGCGGATTTCGCCGCGCACGACGGTTTGTTGCACGAGTTGAGCCACGGCGTTGAGGCGGGCGTCGATGGACTCGCGGTCGATGAGCGGGCGAAGAATCCAGGAGCGCAGCAGGCGCGCGCCCATACCGGTGACGGTCACGTCCAGCGCGGCGAGGAGCGTAGTTGGACCGCTGCGGCCGGCTTCCTCGGTGAAGATAGGATTGATCAGTTCGAGGTTGCGAACGGAGACGGGATCGAGAACCAGGGAGTCGTGCTGCTCGTAGTAACGGATGCGGTCGAGGTGGCGGAGGGCATCGATGCTGGCGGCTTCGTCGATGGCGGGAGCGGATGCGTGATCGTGGCTGTCGGCGGCGTCCGCGCTGGTGATCGCCGAACGATCGACACCCCGCGCGGCATTTTCTCGCAAATAATGAATGATCGCGCCTGCCGCAGCCAGGGATTGATGGTGGTCGTCGAGGCCAAAGCCGGTGAGCTCGGCCACGCCGAATTGTTCGCGCAGGAGGCGCGAGGCGTAGTCGTACTGGAAAATCCAATCTTCCAGCCGGGATTCGACGCCGCCGACCCCATCGGGCAACGAGTCCTTGGCCGTATCGAAGAGTTGCTGCGGCCGTGGGAGCAGGGTCTCGCGAGGGCGCAGGAGTTGGAGTTCGTCGCGGAGTTCCTCGGCGGAGCGCGCGCCGGAAAATTCGGTGGCCTGGAACTCGCCGGTAGAGAGATCGACGAAAGCCAAACCGATCGGAGAGCCAGAGGAATGCGCGGCGACCGCCGCCAAAAAATTATTTTCGCGCGCGTCGAGGACCGCGACGTCGGTGGCGGTTCCCGGCGTGATGACCCGGACGACCTCGCGGCGAACGATCTTTTTGCCGGGGCCGGGCTGCTCCATCTGATCGCAGATGGCGATTTTGAAGCCGGCGCGAATCAGGCGGGCGACGTAGCCATCCGCGGCGTGATAGGGGACGCCGCACATGGGAATGGGCTGGCCTTTTTCGCGGTTGCGCGAGGTTAGCGTGATTTGCAGCTCGCGGGAGGCGAGCATGGCGTCTTCGTAGAAGAGCTCGTAGAAATCGCCGAGGCGGAAGAGCAGGAGAGCGTGGGGATAGCGCGCTTTGATTGCCTGGTATTGCTGCATTAGAGGTGTGGTGGGGTCAGACATGGAGGAAGGTGATGGTGGGTTGCCGCTCAGCGAGTGGTCTTTGGCCCTTTAGTTAGCGATTCCCCTGCTGCAACTTAGGCGAAAGAGTAGATGGATGGGGCGGATTTGGCAAATGGCAAAGACGCGGGCGCAGTCAGGTGGGGATGCCTAGGTGGGTTAGGAGGAAGGCGTAGTTTAGGGCGATTTCGCGGAGGTAGTCGTAGCGGCCGGAGGCGCCGCCGTGGCCAGCGCCCATGTTGGTTTTGAGCAAGAGCAGGTTTGCGTCGGCCTTTAGGGTGCGCAACTTCGCGACATATTTCGCGGGCTCCCAGTACATGACCTGGCTGTCGTTCAGCGAGGTCTTTACCAGCATCGCTGGATACGACTTACGCTCGAGGTTCGTGTAGGGGCAATAGCTCTTCATGTAGAAATAATCGGCTTCGACTTGAGGATTGCCCCACTCTTCGTATTCGCCGACCGTTAGCGGGAGCGAAGCGTCGAGCATGGTGTTGAGGACATCGACGAACGGAACGTGACTGATGACCATGCGGAAAAGATCAGGACGCATGTTGGCTACGGCGCCCATGAGCAGCCCGCCGGCGCTACCGCCTTCGATGATGAGCTTTTGTGGAGAGGTGTAATTGGCGGCGATGAGATGTTCGGCGGAGGCGATGAAATCGGTGAAGGTGTTGAGTTTTTTGTGCATGCGGCCGGCGTCGTGCCAGGGTTTGCCGAGTTCACCGCCACCGCGGATGTGTGCGATGGCGAAGATTACGCCACGATCGAGAAGGCTGAGGCGATTCGAATTGAAGGACACGGGAATGGAGATGCCGTAGCTGCCGTAACCGTAGAGGAGCAGCGGGGAAGAGGAATCCCGGAGCAGGTCGCGGTGATGGACGATGGAGATGGGAACGTGCGTGCCATCGTGCGCGGTGGCGTGGAGGCGCTCGCTAATGTATTGCGCCGGGTCGTATCCGCCGAGGACCGGTTGCTGTTTGCGGAGGAGGCGCTCGCGCGTTTTCAGATCGTAGTCGAAGACCGAGCGCGGGGTGACGAACGATTCGTACTGAAAGCGGAGATGGCTGGTGGCGAACTCGGGGTTCGCGCCGAGGGAGGCGTTGTAGGCAGGCTCGGCGAATTCGATGCGGTGGGAAGCTACTAGCGCGTCGGGAGTCGAGTGAGGGAGATCGACGATGCGCAGGTAGGGGAGGCCGTCCTCGCGTTCGCAGATCACGAGGTGGGACTCGAAGACGTCGGCGGACGCGAGCATGACGTTCGGGCGTGTGGGAATGACCTCGCGCCAGAATTTTTGGCGCGGATCTTCGACCGAGACGGTCATCAGGCGAAAGGTGCGCCCTGTGGAATTGGTGCGGATGTAGAAGATTCCGCCGGGACGTCCGCCTTGGGGGCCAGGGTGGTGGTCGGCGTAGTATTCGTGGGTGTCCTCGCGGTGGGCGATCGTGCGGAAGTCGGCTTGCGGCTGATCGGCGGGGAGATAGCGAACCTCACTGGTGGTATGACTGGCGATGGTAAGGAGAAGAAAGGCGCCGCTGCGGGTGCGCTCGATCTGGATGCGGAAGCGCTCATCGATCTCTTCGTGGAGGAGGGTGTCAGTTTCAGCGGAGTTCAACGTGTGCCGATAGAGGCGGTAAGAGCGCTTGGTGGTTTCGTCTTCGACGGTATAGAAGAGCGTACGATTGTCGGCGGCCCAGGCCGCGCTGGTGACGCGCTCGATGCGTTCGGGAAGCGTTGTGCCGGAGTGGAGGTCATTGATTTGCAGCGTGTATTGGCGGAAGCCGGTGGTGTCGAGCGCGAAGGCCAGAAGATGATTGTCGTCGCTGACATCGAAGGAGCCGAGGCCCAGGAACGAGTGACCTTCGGCCAGCGCGTTCAAATCGAGCAGGAGTTCTTCCGGAGGCCCGTCGGCGTCAAGCCTGCGGCAATGGATGGCGTATTGTTTGCCTTCTTCGGTGCGCGTGAAATAGAGATAGCCGCGGAGGTGATAGGGAACCGATAGGTCGGTCTGGAGGATCCTCCCCAACATCTCCTGGTAGAGCTGTTCCTGGAAGGCTTCGGTGCCGTGCAGGACGGCGTCGGTGTAGGCGTTCTCGTCGTTGAGGTAGGCGATGACCTCGGGATTCTGTTTTTCGCGGAGCCAGGCGTAATCGTCGATACGGCGGTCACCGTGGATGACGTGCTCGATGGGATGGCGGCGGGCGACGGGAGGTTGGGCGGGAGATGCGCTTATGCTGGGGGTCGTCGGGTGGGCTTCGGGACGACTGGGCGTGGCGGTGTTCGAATCGGAAGTCATAGGTCCTTTGTTTGATTCCTTTGTACGATGCTGCCTGGCGCGCGGCGGGTTTCGGGTGACCTGCGAAGGTGGAGCGCGAGTGTCCTCTATACTACAACGGAAACGTGCGGCGAGAAAAAGACTGGCGGAGGCGGATGCGGCGAAAAGCACAAATGGCGAAAGAAATCGAGATCAAGTTACGAGTGAACGATGTGGAGGAGCTAAAGGGTAGGCTAAAGCGCATGGGAGCCCGGCCGGCGTCGGCGGGAAACGGGCGTGTTCATGAATGGAACACCTTGTTTGATACAGCGCGGCAGGACCTGCGCAAGCGCGAGCAATTGCTGCGAATCCGGGTCGAAACTCCGGATGGGGGAGTCTCGAGAGGTAAGAGAAATGCCAGGCAGCCCGCGCTTTTGACATTCAAAGGCCCGGTTTTCGCCGAGCGGCGACGCGGCGGAAACTCGAAGCGTGATGAGCGGCACAAGATCCGTGAAGAGATTGAGATCCAAATCAGTGACGCGGCGGCGCTGGCGAAGATCCTGGAAAAGTTGGGCATGCGCCCGAGTTTTCACTATGAGAAATACCGGACGACGTATCGCTTGCCGAAACCGGCTTGGGCCGGGGGCCTGTTGATTGAATTGGATGAAACGCCAATTGGAACATTTATGGAGTTGGAAGGGCCGCCGCGGGCCATCGATCGAGCAGCGAAGGAATTTGGGTTTTCGAAGAAGGATTATATTTTGACGAATTATCTGCGGCTGTTCGCCGAAGATTGCCGTCGGCGTGGCAAAAAAATGGGCGACATGGTGTTTCGGAAAAGGAAGTAGTGTCAAGGCGGCGCCATTTCGACGGAAAAATATCGAGGAACGTCAGTATTTTCTTGACACTTCAATGCATGAGGGCTTATCAAACCTTTGGAGTGAATTTTCTACCGATGTCCGCGTCTAGCGAACTGGAGCCTGGGCCTAGCAGCTTACGACCAGTGGTGGGCTTGAGGGTGCAGCCAACGTTGGGTGTACCAAGAACGTCGCGCGAAATGGGTTCGCGTGCGCAGGCGGACGGGTGGGGAGGGTTCACGACCGGCTAGAGGTAAGTCCATGTGGTTGAGGCACTTGCCCGCGGCCGGGAAGCTTTACGGTGCGCGGGTTTTTTATTGCCCGAAACGTTGAGGAAGCGGCTCCCCGGGTCGCAAGCGAGCGAAAGAGGTGGCAAATGCAACTGTACGCCACGGAATTAATGGGTGCCGAAACCTACGACGATCAGGGAAACTTCGTCGGACGCGTGCGCGAGTTTTTCATCGAGCCCGCGGACCAGCCCAACCGAATCGCGCGGTTCTTGTTGTCGCGCGGACGCTTTCAACCGCTGGTGGCGCGCTACGATCAGGTGGCCCACATCGCGCCAGGCACCATCCGGCTGAATTGCAGCGAGCGGGCGTTGGAGCTTTACCAGCCGAACGAAGGATGGCTGGCGGTTCGCAAAGACTTGCTGGATCAGCAGATCATCGACACGAAAGGCCGCAAAGTCGTGCGTGTGAACGATGTGGACCTGACCGAACAACGCAACAATGGAAGCGTGGAGCTGCGTCTTACGCAGGTGGACGTGGGCCTGCCGGGGGCCGTGCGCCGGCTTTTGCAGGGCGTGGTGTCGGCCTCCATGGTTCGCAAACTGCAGCGCGGCTTGCCGCAAAGGGCCATTCGTTGGGAATTCGTGAACCTGATCGAACCGGACCCGCTGCGAAGGGTGAAATTGCGCATTACGCACGAAAAACTAGAAGACCTGCATCCCGCCGACCTGGCCGAGATCATGGAATCGCTGTCGGCCGCCGAGCGGCAGGGCATTATCGCTTCGCTGGATGAGGAGATGGCCGGCAAGGTCCTGGCGGAACTCGATGAGCGGCTGACGACCCAGATCGTCGAAAAATTGGATCCGGAGAAGGCCGCGGACATTCTGGAAGAGATGGCGCCGGACGCTGCTGCGGACCTGCTGGCGGAACTGCCGAAGGAAACTTCGGAGGAACTGCTGGAGGAGATGCCCGGGCAGGAGGCCGAGGAGGTCCGCGAGTTGCTGGCGTTCGATCCGTCGACAGCCGGGGGAATGATGAACACGGATTTTGTGTTCATCGGAGAGACGGCGACGCGCGAGGAAGCGCTGGAGTGGATGCGCACGGAGGACCTGAACTTCGATGCGCTGGACACCATCGTGCTCCTGGATACTTCCGCGCAGTTTTCGGGGATCGTCCCGGTCGCCAGGTTGCTGCTGTCCGCGCCGGAACAAACCTTGATGGAGCTGAAGCTGGAACCACTGCTGAGTGTCAAAGCGGATGCGAACGAATCGGAAGTCTTCGAGCTGTTCGACAAATACAACCTGCGAACGCTGACCGTCGTGGATGAGCAACAGCGTCCGATAGGAACGATTGCCGTAGACGATGTAGTGTCGCGCCTGATAGCGAAATAACCGCAAATACGAGCGGCGGGAACAAGCCGAATACGGATGAACTGGGAAGCCCTAGCCACGAGAGTGGACGGTCTGCGAGATCGCGGAACCGATTTGCAGAAGCGCATCCGCAGCCTACGGCGCCGCTTGACGCTGCTGCTGGCCGTGGTCGGGCCAGGACTGATTACCTCCAATGTGGACAACGATGCCGGCGGAATTTCCGTATATACGCAGGCGGGTGCGCAGTATGGCTACGCGTTGTTGTGGTCGCTGATTCCCATGACCATCGCGCTGTATGTCACCGAAGAGATGTGCGCGCGCATGGGAGTAGTTACCGGAAAAGGGCTATCGGATTTGATTCGCGAGGAGTTTGGATTTCGGCCGACCTTTTTCGTCATGGTGACGGGGTTTTTCGTCGATTTAGCCAACGTGGTGGCGGAATTTGCCGGGGTGGCCGCTGCGATGCAGATCTTTCACGTCAGCAAATATATCTCGGTGCCGATCGCGGCGGTTCTTGTGTGGGTGCTGGTGCTGCGCGGAACGTATCGGCAGGTGGAGGTGATTTTCCTGGCGGCTTGCGTTTTGTATCTGTCGTATGTGGTTTCCGCGTTCATTGCGCGGCCCGATTGGCTGGAGGCCGCGCGGCATACGGCGATCCCCAGCATGCAACTGAACGCGGGCTACCTGGTGATGCTTACGGGGCTGGTAGGAACGACCATTGCGCCGTGGCAATTCTTTTATCTGCAGGCAAGCTTCGTGGAGAAAAAAGTGTCGGCACGGCAATACCCACAGGCCCGCGCCGATGTGCTGATCGGCAGCATCAGTTGCATGCTCATCGTGTTTTTCATCATCGTCTGCACGGCGGCAACGCTGTATGCCAACGGGCAGCGCAACATTACGGACGCAGCGGAGGCGGCGAAGGCGCTGATTCCGCTGGCGGGCAAATGGGCGGGAACACTGTTTGCGTTCGGGCTGCTGAACGCGTCGCTGTTCGCAGCTTCGATTCTGCCGCTATCGACAGCGCACGTGATTTGCGAGGGGCTCGGCTTCGAGGCGGGCATCGACCACAAATTCAACGAGGCTCCTATTTTCTATTGGCTGTACACGATTCTCATTGGTGTCGGTGCCGGGATCGTGCTGCTGCCCAATGCGCCGCTGTGGAAGATTCTGATCTTCTCTCAGGTGGGCAACGGCATCTGGCTGCCGGTGGTGGTGATCTTCATCTTGTTGCTGGTGAATCGCCGCGACCTGATGGGGGAGTATGTCAACACGCTTGCCTTCAACATCATAGCGTGGGTGACGGCGATCGCAATGATCATACTGACCCTAGTGCTGTCATATACCGCGATCTTCCCGACTGGCTCGCCGCCGTCGCCGTAGATGGAATACTGTTGTCCCTTCAGGTGTAATCCTTGGCACTCCTGCGTTGCGCCGCCGCCAAAGGGTGTGTTAACTTTGCGGCGTAAAGAAGAAATCCCCGAAAGAGCTCTGCCGCCGATGAAATCGCACGTCACTCTCCAAGTCGCCGCACCTGCCGCCCTGGGTTCCGTCACCGCGGAAGAGGCTGAGCTGCTTGCCAAGCTCGACTTGGCACGACTCCCGCGCCATGTTGCGGTGATCATGGATGGGAATGGCCGGTGGGCGCAACGTAAGCACCTGCCGCGGGTGGCGGGGCACCGTGTGGGCACGCAAACGGCGCGGTCAACCATTGAGACGTGCGCACGGCTCAAGATCGAGGCGCTGACGCTCTACGCCTTTTCCGTGGAGAACTGGCGGCGTCCGAAGACGGAAACTGACTTTTTGATGCAGCTTTTGCGCGAATATCTTCGCACTGAAATGCCCCTGATCCAGCGGAACAATATCCGCATGCGATTCCTGGGCCGCTCCAGCGAACTACCTGCCGGTGTCCAGCAGGATATGAAGAACGCCGAGGAGAAGACCGCCGGGAATGGCGGCATGGTTCTATGCCTGGCGCTGAACTATGGCGGCAGGGCGGAGATCGTGGACGCCGCCAACGCTCTTCTGGCGGAGCGAAGCGGGCAAAGCAACAGCGCTCCCATCACGGAGGAAGAGGTATCGCGGCGGCTGTACACCCACGGGCTGCCCGATCCCGATCTGCTGATCCGCACGAGCGGCGAAATGCGCGTGAGTAATTTTCTGCTGTGGCAAATTGCTTACGCGGAGATTTTTGTAACGGAGACTTTGTGGCCAGATTTTAATCGTGTGCGATTGCTGGAATCTTTTGTCGAGTTTCAGAAGCGCGAGCGGCGCTATGGCGGCATCCGTGAAGGTGGTTCGGACGCCGAAGTGTCTGCGCGCGTGGCGGGCGAGTAACGGTTGGCCTTTCATCTCTTTTTTTTGCGGCAACGGATAGGTTGCGCTAAAGCACGCCCCTACAGTTGCCACCCTGCTTCGTGATTTCTTCCCTTCGATATGATGTGATTGAATCAATGATCTGTCGGGGGATCTCCGTCTTATGACTTGGAAGCGCGTGGCGACCGCGGTCGTCCTGATTCCGTTTGTCGTCGGCTTGGTTTTGTTCGGCTCGACCGTATGGGTGGCTGTGGTGCTTGCGCTGATCGTCGCTCTGGCGATGTGGGAATACTTCTCGCTGGGAGATGCCATTGGGCATCGCGCGTATCGCTTCTGGACCGTGACGTGTGGGCTTTTGCTGGTGTATACGCAATGGGTGGTGACATTGCAAGCTTCGTACCCGTTGGGCTGGGGTTTGTCTCTGCATCGCCAGCTGGCACGTTTCGCGACAGGCCTTGGCACCACGCAGGACGTCTTCTTCCTGTTCGTGCTCGGTGTTACGGCGCTGACGTTGTGGACGAAGCGCCCGTTGGTGGAGGCGCTGCCCGCGGCCGGCATCAGCTCCAGTGCATTGTTGCTGGTGGCATTCCCGTTGAGTTTTGCCGTGCGCCTTCATGGATGCGGCGGGGACGGGCCCCGCCTGCTTCTTTTTGCGCTGGTGATTACCTGGGCGGGCGATACGGTGGCTTATTTCGTGGGCCGTGCGGTCGGGAAACATCCTTTTGCGCCGCACTTGAGTCCGAAGAAGACGTGGGAGGGAGCCATCGCGAGTTTTGCGGGCTCGCTGCTGGTGGGTTTCGCGTTCTCGTGGTGGCTGAGCGCTCCGATGCCACACTTACTGGCGATGGCGGGTGTGGGCAACGTAGCTGGGCAAGCCGGCGACCTGCTGGAATCCGCTTACAAACGTAGTGCCGGAGTGAAAGACTCAGGTGCCTTGCTGCCCGGTCACGGTGGGATCTTGGACCGTATTGACGCGTTGATATTGGCGATCCCGGCGGTCTGGTATTATTGGACTCTAGTCTACTCGCCAGCAAATTAGCGGCACGTCTTTTGGTCGCGGAAAAACCAGAAAGAACGGAATTGTGACGCCAGCGTTTAAGAAATTGTCCATCTTGGGATCGACAGGCTCCATTGGGAGACAGTGTCTCTCGGTAGTCGAAGCGCTGCCCGATCGATTTGGCGTCGTTGCGCTGGCGGCGGGAAGCAACCTTGATGAGCTCATCGGGCAGATCGAGCGGCATCGCCCGCAGATTGTATCGGTGGGAGACGCGAGCAAGGTTGACGAGCTTTCGGGGCGGTTGAGAGCGAAAGGGGTTTCTCCGCTGCCGGCAATTCATCATGGGCGCGAAGGCATGCTGGCTGTCGGGACGCATGCGCAGGCCGACATCGTGGTGTCGGCTGCGGTCGGGGTCGTTGGCCTGGAGGCGACCTACGAAGCAGTCAAGCTCGGCAAGAGCGTGGCGCTCTCGAACAAAGAGGCGCTGGTAGCCGCGGGCGAGCTGGTGATGGCCGCAGCGAAAAACGCCGGCCGGGAGCTGCTGCCTGTCGATAGCGAACACAACGCGGTGCATCAATGTTTGCGCGGCGGTGAGCGTGGGGAAGTCCGGCGCTTGGTGCTGACGGCTTCGGGCGGTCCGTTTCGGAAATCGCCGCTGGCTGGACTAAAAGACGTGACTCCTGAGCAGGCACTGGCGCATCCGAATTGGCGTATGGGCAATCGCATCTCGATCGACTCGGCGACGATGATGAACAAGGGTTTTGAAGTGATCGAGGCGCGCTGGTTATTCGGAATGAGGCCGGACCAGGTCGATGTAGTAATTCATCCGCAGTCCACCGTTCACTCCATGGTGGAATTTGTGGATGGTTCAGTTCTGGCACAGCTTGGCCCAACCGACATGCGCATGCCAATCCAATATGCGTTAACCTATCCCGAGCGGATCGCATCCAACGAGATAGCTCTCAATTGGTCCAAGCTACGCCGCCTCGACTTTGCGCGCGTCTCGACGAGGCGGTTCCCGTGTTTACGTTTGGCAAGAGAAGCGATGAAAAAGGGTGGGGCGCTGCCGTGCGCGCTGAATGCGGCGGACGAGATCGCGGTCGCGGCATTTTTGGAACGGCGGCTGCCATTTTTGGGAATACCTGAAGTCGTCGAACGAGTGCTGGGACGAACGCCGCGCACGCGCTTCGAGAGTATGCAAGACGTGCTTACGGCGGACGCCGAAGCGCGTCGAATGGCGAGGGAAGAAGTACAGCGGTTGACGGTGACGGCAGTAGCTGCATCATAAAAGTTGCGTCGTAAAAGCCGCGTCGTAAAATGTGCCAGATGCGAGCCCTCACGCAAGTTGATCTAGGGCCAACGGGAAGGGGAAGCGCAATCGTATGGATCTGTTAATCGGGGTCAGCCTGGTGCTGGGAGTCATGATCCTGGTGCACGAGTGGGGACACTTCATCGCGGCGCGGTTGTTTGGAGTGCGCGTGGATGTCTTCTCGATTGGTTTCGGTCCGCGGCTGTTTGGATGGAAGAGCGGCAATACGGATTATCGTGTCAGCATTATTCCACTCGGCGGCTACGTGCGCATGGCGGGGCAGGACCCTACGGAGATTGACTCGCCGAACCGAAGTTGGGTTGGGCCTCGTGCTGCCGGCCAAGCGGAGAATCCCGGCAAAGTTGCCGACGCGGTGCAGACGGCAGCGGAAGTTGCACTTCGGCAGCCGCCGTCCGATCGCAGTGAGCAGGTCACCGGCGCGCCAGATGAATTGATGAGCAAGCCGCGCTGGCAGCGGGCGGTGATTTCGGCGGCAGGCCCGGCGGTGAACCTGATTTTCCCCATCCTGTTGTTGACCGTTTATTTTGTGGCGATTGGCGTTCCGTATCCGGTGTTCGAGGATAAACCGGTGGTGGTCACCGCGGTGCCGGCGAACTCACCGGCCTCGGCTGCTGGTCTGCATTCGGGCGACAAAATAGTTGCAATCAACGGCGAGCCGGTCGCGAATTGGACGCAGGCAGAGAAGATTGTCACCAAGGCCGAGCCCAGCAGCAAGCTCACGGTGGAAGTCGAAAATAGCGGCGTGAAGCGCACCGTGGAAATTCCCGTTGAACAAAAAGTGATCGAGCAACCGGAGCTTGCGCTAGGTTTTGCCCCGATCAAGCCGACCCTGGAAGACGTGGCTCCAGGTATGCCGGCAGCGCGAGCGGGCCTGAAAGAAAGCGACGTGATTCGCGCCGTAGATGGTCAGCCCATTCAGTGGTGGGGACAGTTTACCGAGCGCGTGCGCGCATCGGCCGGAAAGCCTTTGTCACTCGATGTGGAACGCAAGGGTCAGCCGGTCCATCTAGTGGTCACTCCGCAGCCCGGCAACAACGATCGTGGCGAAACGGTCTATCAGATCGGCGTCCAGGTCCATGAAGATTCTGCGTACCGGCGCGTCACGTTTCAGGAAGGCGTGCGACTCGCAGGCTTGAAAACGTTTGAGACCATTGACGACACGCTTAGCGTGGTTGGAAGACTCTTTAGCGGGCGCGTTTCCGTCCGGCAGTTGCAGAGCGTGGTAGGCATCTCGCGCGCCGCGGGCCAGGCGGTTCACAAAGGTGCGCAGGCGGTGATTTCGCTGATGGTGCTGATCAGCGTGAACCTAGGGATCCTAAATCTTTTGCCGATCCCGATTCTGGACGGCGGCAACATTCTGTTGCTGGCGATTGAAGGCGGCTTGCGGCGGGATCTGAGTATGGCGTTCAAAGAGCGATTCGTGCAGGTAGGCCTCGTGTTCCTCTTGGTGCTCTTCGCCATCGTTATGTACAATGACCTCGCGCGACTACTCGGCGGCCACTCCTAGCTGGCCTTGCAACGCGCCTTCGGAGACCGCAGCATGCCCGCAGTCCCACAACACCGGGCTTCTACCGGTGAGCGCCTCAATACCGCGCAAACCACCGGCAGCTTGCAGCACACGTTGGGGGCAAAAGGCATCCGCCTGACGCGGCAGCGGCGCGTGATTTTGCAGGTAATGGACGACGCCGAGCAACACCTGGACGTCGACCAGATACTCGAGCGCGCGCAAAGGATTGACCAGGGGCTGCACCTGGTCACCGTCTACCGCACCATCGATCTGCTCAAAAAACATGGCTTGATTGACGAGTTGGACCTGCTGCATCTGCGCGGCGATCGGCACTATTACGAAACGCACGGCCCGCGCGATCACATTCACGTGGCTTGCTTGCGTTGCGGGAAGGTGCGCGAGTTTGAGAGCAGGTTATACGAGCAATTGAAGGAACAGATAGCGCGGGATTTTCATATGAAGGTGACGGTCTCGCGCACGGAAGTCGGCGGCTATTGCGCGGAGTGCTTGCCTAAAGTCTCGGGATAAAACTGCCTGCCCGATTGCCAAAATGAACCATGTAGGGGCACGGCACTGCCGTGCCCGTCCAGTTTGTGGGAGCGACAGGTCGTGCACTAAGCGAGTTGGCGGACGGAGCGAAAGCGGCGCAGCCGTGAAAAAAAGCGGGCCGCGCTTACGATGTCCCCGGTGATCTGAGCGCGCAATTCCTCAGGCCCGGTGAACTTTTTCTCTTCTCGCAGGCGCTTCCAGAAGCGAACTTCGATGTTTTTGACCGGGAGTTCACTTGAATAATCCAGTAAATGAGTTTCCACGGTGAGAGCCGAACCGTTGAACGTCGGCCGCATGCCGACATTGGTTACCGAGCGGCGGCTCTTGGTCTCACCCTCTAGCAGCGTGCGCGTGACATAGACCCCGCGAGCGGGCAGCAGCTCCTGTTCGGGCGCTAAATTCAGCGTGGGAAAAGTGAAGCGGCGCCCGGTCCCGGTGCCACGGATGACTTCGCCCGTAAGCACGAACGGCCGCCCCAAGAGTCGCGCGGCATGCGTGACATCGCCGCCGGAGATGGCTTTTCGTATCGCCGTACTCGAGACAATCTCGCCCCGGTAAATCACCGGCGGAATGACCACGACCTCGAAACCGTGCCTCATGCCGAGTTCTCGCAGAAGCTTGACGTCGCCAGCTTGCCGGTGTCCAAAGCGGAAATTCTCACCGACCAACACCGTCCGCACGTGTAGGTCGCGCACGAGGATTTCAACCACGAAGTCCTCGGGCGAAAGGCGCGCGAGTTCCATCGTGAAGGGCATGACCACGGCGGCTTCAAGGCCCTCAACGCCGAACCATTCCATGCGCTGCGCGTTGGTGGAAAGGCGCTGCGGTGCCGACTCCGGCCGCAGCACTTTCCGAGGCGACGGATCGAAGGTGAGCGCGGTGGCGACGGAACCGCTCTCCGCCGCTCGCGCGCTCACCGTGCGTAAGATGGCCTGATGGCCGACGTGTATGCCATCGAAATTGCCGATGGCCAGCACGCTGCCGCGCCGGGTCGCGCCGTAGTGTGCCGACCATTCCGCCGGGCTCGAGAAAGGGGTCACGCCACCCGCAGTCGCAGCGCCGACTAAATAAAGTGCGCGGGAATGAGAATCCCTCCCAGGCTCGTCAACCCGCACGTCGAACTGCAATCCGTCATACGCGAGCGCGACATGCTGCAATCCCAGCTTGGAAAGCCGCTCGTTGGTTTCCGCGTGCGACAAATCGTGCGCGATGTGCGTGAACCAAGCCTGCCGCGGCTTCACGCGCTCGATCAGTGCCAGTGCCTGCTCGACGGTCTGGTGCATCGGGTGCGGCAGGTCGCGGAGCGCATCCAGAATCAGCACATCCAGATCTTCGAGCAGCGCAAACGAGGAATCAGGAAGCGAGCTGAAATCGGTGAGATACGCCGCGCGTCCGAAGCGAAAGCCCAGGACCTCCAGATCGCCGTGCAGCAACGGCACCGGCACAAACTGAACGCCCATCAACTCGAAGGGACCATGAATTTTGTGCAGGGTCACGCTTGGTATCGTGCTGTACGTCGGCCGGCCGTCGAATACATAGGCAAACGCGCGCCGGATAACCTCGAAAGTCTCCTCCGAACCGTACACGGGCATGGGCGTATTCTGGCGAATGTTGAACGGGCGGATATCGTCGAAACCCAGGATGTGATCGGCGTGACCGTGCGTGAGTAGAATCGCATCCAGGCGCTCGAGTCCCACGCGCAATGCTTGCTGCCGAAAGTCCGGTGTGGTGTCGATCACCACGTTTTGTCCGTTGCGGGAAAGCAATAACGAAGGCCGCAGCCGATTGTCGTGTGGATCGCTGGAAGTGCACACGCGGCAGCGGCAGCCGAGCGACGGAACTCCCATCGAGGTGCCGGAGCCGAGGATGGTCACTTTTATGGGAGCGGAAGACATGTGGCAATTAGGTTGGGCAAAGCAGCGAGCGGACCGGACCTGGCCTCGTGACAGTCCTCAATACAATACTACGGACGCGTTTTCGCTTTGGGCTGGGCGGCGGCCTGTGCTTGCGCGGCGACGGCTTGGTTGACTTCCAGATAAGTCATCTTCAGCTTGCCGAGCAGATCCAGCAGCAAATTATCTTCTTCGGGCGCCAGGTTGCCGTGAGTTTTCTCGTGAAGCGCGTCGAGCATGTCGATCAACTCGCGCGCCGCATCCGGATCGATCATCGGCTGACCCGTACGCGGGTCCGCGTAAGCGCCCAATACCATCGCGGCGTTACTGCCGAGCATCCGCACCAGATTTTCGAAGGCGGGCGAGCGCTTCGGCGCGTCCACAGGTGGCGGTGGCGGGATTGCTGCCTGGTCCGCCGCGGCGGCCGGCGGATTCAGCGGACGAACCGCCTCACGCTGCGCTTCCCGCTCCTCTTGCTCCACTACTTCGTGTCGGAGTTCGCCTTCCGCGGTGAAGGGGCGGCGGTCGATAACACGAAACGATTCTTCCTGCTTTTGATCGGGCTGCTTTTGATCGGGCAAGTGACAATCCTCTATACGTTTTGTTCACTTCAAGTTTAACATCGCATCGCATCTTTTGGGTAGC
>Ga0185299_10004245_pt1 | contig 17565 bp, 16 predicted proteins | sample PaiPotPPA55metaG_FD_128002 | JGI IMG/M metagenome (GOLD analysis project Ga0185299, IMG submission 128002) | Iron sulfur acid spring bacterial and archeal communities from Banff, Canada, to study Microbial Dark Matter (Phase II) - Paint Pots PPA... ...
TTTTTGATGTGCAACACCTACCGCTACACCGGCCATCACGTTGGGGACATCAGCCGCGAGTATTACCGCTCCAAGCAGGAAGAGCACCACTGGAAGACCGAGCGCGATCCCCTGAAATTATTCGCGGAAAAATTGATCGCGCAAAAACTGACGGATGCTCCGTCGCTGGTGAAACTGGAAGATGAAGTTCGCGCCGAGATGAAGGCGGCGGTAGATTTTGCGATCGCCGCACCATATCCGAATGCCGACAAAGTGGAGCAAGACGTTTATGCCTGAGCTAGCGGAACGCGCAGTGGAGCGGGAACTGACGTTTGCGCAGGCGGTGCGCGAGGCGCTGGCGGAAGAGATGCGCCGCGATCCCACGGTGTGCATCATCGGCGAAGACGTAGCGGAAGCGGGCACGCCGTTTAAGGTGCTGTCCGGACTGGTGGAAGAATTTGGCAAGGAGCGGGTGATTGACACACCGATTTCCGAAGCGGGATTTACGGGTGTGGGCGTGGGCGCGGCGATGACTGGAATGCGGCCGGTCGTGGATATTATGTTCGGCGATTTTTTAACGTTGACGATGGACCAGATGGTCAATCAGGCCGCCAAAGTTCACTACATGTCGGGCGGGAAATGGAAAGTGCCCATGGTGTTGCGAACAACATTGGGAGCGACACGACGGTCGGCGGCACAACACTCGCAATCGTTGCATGCGTGGTTCAGTCATGTGCCGGGACTGAAGGTGGTTTTGCCTTCGACGCCGTACGACGCCAAAGGATTGTTGAAGACAGCGATTCGCGATGACAACCCGGTGGTCTTTTTCGAAGACAAGATGATGTACAAAACGAAAGGGCCGGTGCCGGAAGGGGATTACACCATTCCGTTCGGTGTCGCCGACATCAAGCGCGAAGGGACCGACGTCACCATTGTGGGGACGAGCAGCATGGTGCAAGTGGCGCTTGGAGCGGCGGCGCTGCTGGATGAAATCGGCATCAGCGCTGAAGTGATCGATCCGCGGACTACCTGGCCGCTCGACGAGGCGACATTGATCGCGTCGGTCCAAAAAACATCGCGCGCGATTGTGGTTGATGAAGGCTATGGACGTTACGGAGTGACCGCGGAAATCGCCTCAGTAATTGCTGAGGGCGCGTTTTTCAATCTTGAGGCTCCCGTTAAACGCATGGGCGCGATGCATGTGCCTATTCCATTTTCTCCTCCGCTGGAAGATGTAACCGTTCCCACCGAACAAACGGTATTCGAAGCCGCGCGCAAACTTTGCGGCAAAGCCTGAACCGCAGCATAGGAGGTACATCGTGGCGCTGAAAACTTACGGAGCGATGGCAGTCGATTGGGAAAATCGAATTGATTTCGAACGCTTGCGCAACGAACGGCTGGCGCGCGCAAAAGCTTTACTCGCAAAATCAGAGATGGGCGCGCTGCTGTGCTTCGACATGAACAATGTGCGTTATCTTACGGCGACGCACATCGGAACGTGGGCGCAAGACAAGATCAGCCGCTTCGCTTTATTGCCGCAAAATGACGAACCGATTCTGTGGGACTTTGGCTCGGCCGCGCGTCATCATCAGCAAAATTGCCCGTGGCTCGGCGAGCGTTCACGTCCGGGGATTCCGTTGCTGCGCGGCGCGATGTCGCCGGAGATGGGCCGCGCCGAGAATGTGGCCAAGAAAATAAAACTTGAGCTGGAGATGCGCGGCTTGCTGAAGCAACCACTGGGCATTGACGTGGTGGAGCCGCCGATATTGTTCGCGCTGCAAAAGGAAGGCATCACTATAGTCGATGGGCAGCAATTGATGTCTGACGCGCGGGTGATCAAAACGCAGGACGAAATTTCTTTGCTGAATCATTCCGCGATGATGGTGGACGCGGCGTACGACGAGTTGTATCGCGCGATGAAACCGGGCATGAGTGAAAATCAGGCGGTCGGTCTGGCGAGTAAAGTTTTGTATGACCTGGGCTCGGAATATGTGGAAGCTGTGAACGCCATTTCGGGCGAGCGCTGCAATCCGCACCCGCATGTTTTTTCCGATCGGGTGCTGCGGCCAGGCGATCCGGTTTATTACGACATTCTGCATTCGTACATGGGCTACCGCACGTGCTATTACCGGTGTTTCACCATCGGTTATGCGTCGCACGCCATGATTGATGCTTACAAACGCTGCCGCGATTATCTGGACGCTTCGATTTCTCTGATTCAGCCGGGACGCACTACGGCGGAGATCGCGTCGGTGTGGCCGAAAGCGGAAGAGTTTGGTTTCCCGGACGAAGAAGCGGCCTTCGCGTTGCAGTTTGGCCATGGCATCGGTCTCGCGATTTGGGAAAAGCCGGTGATCAGCCGCATGGTTTCGCTCGAGCATTCGCACGAAATCAAACCCGGGATGGTTTTCGCGCTGGAAACATTCTGGCCCTCGAAAGATGGATGGAGCGCGGCGCGCATCGAGGAAGAAATCGTGGTAACCGAAACCGGGCACGAAGTTATCACGCGTTTTCCCGCGGAAAAATTAATGGTGGCGGGCGCGCACTATCACACGGTGGAGGGTCCGCTGGCCACCACGCGCGAGAACGAAGCTGCTCCTAGCAAGCACGTGGTGAAAATGGTGGAAGCCAGCGCAAAAAGGGAGGGCGTCGCCGCTACGGACTGACCGTCCGTGCAAGCCGCGGAAAAATCTATGGCTATCAGTGTGGTAATGCCGGCGCTAGAAATGGCGCAGGAAACCGGGAAGTTGCTGGCGTGGCGAAAAAAAGAGGGCGAAGCGGTGAAGAAGGGCGAACCGCTGCTGGAAATTGAAACCGACAAGGCGGTGGTGGAAATTGAGGCACCAGGGGACGGCTTTCTTGCTGGAATCACCGCGCATGAAGGAGCGGTGATTCCAGTGGGTGAAACGATCGCTTGGCTTGTAGCGGCGGGCGAGAAAGCACCTGCGCTAAAACCGGCAGCGATGCCGTCAGCGAGGGCTACGAGCGTTACGCCGGCGGCAGAACGTGCTGGATCCACTGCGGCCAAGGGCGCAGCAGCGGCGGCGGTGACGGCAGCAACGCGAACGTCACAAATTTCTCCGAAGGCTCGGCGGCTGGCAAAAGAGTTGGGAGTCGATGCCAGCGGCATCAGCGGAAGTGGTCCCGACGGAACGATCACCGCTGAAGATGTGCAAGCTGCGGCGGACGCGAAGAAATCTGGTTCTACTTCGTCAAGCGCAACGCCCGCTTCGGTGACAACAGCGCAAGAAGGTGAATCGCTGAGTCAAATCGCGCGGCTAATGGCCGAAAGAATGACGCAGAGTTGGACCACCGTTCCGCATTTCTTTTTGACACGCGAAGTAGATTGCACGGCGTTGATGGCGGCGCACAAACGTTTGGGTCCTGCCGTTGAAAAATCCAAAGGCGCGAAGCTCACTATTACGGATCTGCTGATTGCGGCAGTTGCTCGGGCCATCGCGAAGCATCCGGTAATGAACGCGAGTTGGACAGGAACGGGGATTCGCCACAATCCAGAAATAAATATCAGTCTGGCCATGGCCGTAAAAGATGGCGTCATCGGCGCAGTGATTCACAAAGCCGATTCCGCGAAGCTCGGCGATATTTCTACGCAACGCCGCGATCTAGCGGAGCGTGCTCGCGCGAATCGTTTGAGGCTGGCGGATATTTCCGGCGGCACATTCACAATCTCAAACTTGGGCATGTACCAGGTGGATGCATTCGTGGCGATTATCACCCCGCCGCAAGCTGCGACCCTTGCGGTGGGCACCATTGCCGAACGCGTCGTGGCCGTAAATGGCAAGCCGGCGATTAGGCCGATGATGACCATGACGTTATCGAGCGATCATCGCGTGCTCGACGGCGCGCGTGCCGCTGAATTTCTTAGCACCTTAGCTGAAGCAATTCAAAAACCCGACGGATGGCTCGGTGAGTAGCGCCACAAGACGCGGACCGGAATCCCTTCCTCAAGCTGCATTGCAACCGGGCGTGCCGGTGACGGTGGCCGAATCGCGCAAGAAACCGTTCTACACGAGCCTGTCATTCCAAGTACTGTTTGCCATTCTGCTGGCAATTCTGTTGGGCCACTTCAGCCCCGCGAGAGCCGTAGCGCTCAAACCGCTGGGAGATGCGTTCATCCGCTTGATCACCATGATTATTACGCTGGTGATTTTCTGCACGGTGGTCACTGGCATCGCCGGCATGGAAGACATGAAAAAAGTGGGGCGCGTCGGCGGAAAAGCGTTGCTGTATTTCGAAGCGGTATCAACAGTGGCGCTGTTGATTGGCTTGATCGTCGGAAATGTGGTGCAACCTGGGCACGGGTGGAACATCGATGCGAAAACGCTGGATCCCAAGGCAATTGCCGATTACGCGGGGCCGGCGAAAGCGCAAAGTGTTTCAGATTTTATCCTGCATATTATTCCCACCACGGTCACGGATGCATTTGCGAAAGGCGATATTCTGCAGGTGCTGTTCATCTCCATTCTGTTTGGTTTCGCGCTGTCGATGGCGGGGACACGGGGCAAGCCGCTTCTGGATTTATTTTCCGCGTTAACGCAAGCGGTGTTCGGAATTGTAAAGATTTTGATGCGTTTCGCGCCCATTGGCGCGTTTGGGGCGATGGCTTTTACGGTCGGGAAGTACGGCATCGCGGCGTTGGGTCCATTGCTTAGATTGATTGGTTTATTTTATTTAACGTCCAGTTTGTTTGTGGTCGCCGTCCTTGGAGCGGTTGCATACCTGGCGGGGTTCAGCATTTTTAAATTTCTGCGCTATATCAAGGAAGAGATTCTTATCGTCATAGGCGTGAACTCCTCGGAAGCTGCGTTTCCCACCTTGATGGAGAAAATGGAAATGTTGGGGTGTTCGAAAGGCTTGGTGGGCTTGGTGCTGCCTACTGGGTACACCTTCAACACCGACGGGACCAGTATTTACATGACGCTGACTGCGCTTTTTGTGGCGCAGGCTACCAATACTCATCTCACGCTGTTACAGCAACTAACGATATTTGGAGTCGCAACGCTGACTTCGAAAGGCGCGAGCGGAGTGCAGGGCGCTTCGTTTATCGCGCTGGTGGCCACGCTCACGGTGGTGCCGACAATTCCAGTAGCAGGGATGGCGCTTCTGCTGGGCATCGATCGGTTCATGAGCACGGCGCGAGCGCTGGTGAATATGATCGGCAACGGCGTGGCGACATTGGTGGTGTCGCGCTGGGAAAAAGAAATCGACGCGCCAACGCTGCGTCAAAATCTCGCTACGCAAAATTTGGCGGCGGAAGTTTAGGGGGAAATTATGCCGAGAATTCGGCCCATCGAAGATGCCGAAGCCACCGAAACGCAACGTCTGTTGATTGAGAGCGCACGGGTCAACGGTGCTCCCGATCCATTGTGCGCCAAAATTTACGTGCGTAGCGAAGCAGGGCGCAACTGGCTGCGCATGTGGAACGAACTGCTCAATGGCGGCATCCTGCCGGTTCCACTGAAGGAAGCGGTGCGCGTGCTCATCTCTACGAAACATTTTTGCGGCTACTGCTCCACGGTACGTTCGAATGTGGCCATCGCGCGCGGCTTGACCGAGGATAAAGTGCTCGCGACCATGAATTTCGAAAGCAGCGATCAATTCAACGAAAAAGAGAAAGCCGCGTTGCGATTCGCCACGCTTTTCAAGGCCGGCGACGATGCCATCGATTCCGACGCAGTCTATGACGCCTTAAAGAAACATTTCACGGAAGAAGAAATTATCGAGCTGGCTTTGCTGTGCGCGCAGACGGACGGCGTCGGTAAATTCGCGCGCTCGCTGCAGATGCGCACCTGGGAAGAGGCTTGCGATCTGCAACCTTTATTGCGCGCTCGCGCGGGAAAATCCGCCGCGAAATAAACGAAATGGATATTCATCGTGGCTGAGCAATTCGATATTGTGGTGGCGGGCGCGGGGCACAACAGCCTGTTGGCGGCAGCCTACCTGGCGAAAGCGGGCTTTCGCTGCATGGTGCTGGAAGGCCGTCCTATCGCAGGCGGCGGAGTCAAAAGCGCGGAACTGACTTTGCGCGGATTTATTCACGACGTTTGTTCTTCCGCGCACAATGGCATCTATGGGAATCCGGTGCTGCGAAATGATGAATTGAAGCTCAGCGATTACGGCCTCAAATATATTTTCCCCGACCCAGTTTTTCATATGCCGTTTCCCGACGGCTCTTATCTAACGCAGTGGCGCGATCTGGACCGCACTTGCGAGGAGTTTGCAAAATTTTCCAAGAAGGATGGCGCCGCGTATCGGCGCTTCATCACCGAATACGAAACCGTGCGGCCGATTTTAAGTGAAGTAACTTTCAACCCCATCGGTTTCGGGAAGCCTCTCAACGAGCGTCTCGCAGAACATCCGCAAGGAAAACTGTGGCAACGGCGGCTAGCTATGTCTGCGTGGGAAATCTTGCGTGACACGTTTGAGGACGATCATTGCCGCGCGTTCATGATGGGTTGCCCGTACGCGTTGCAACCGCTGCAGGATCCGGGAAGCGCGCGCGCCGCATATATTCCGCTGCATCAACAGCGCGAGAGCCGGCCTCTGCCGAAAGGCGGCTCGGGGGCACTGACGGAGGCATTGTCGCGGTTCATCGAAGCTCATGGCGGCACCATTCTTACTAACAAATGGATAACTTCTCTGATCGTCGAGAACGGCAAATGCACCGGCGTGGAATGCGCCGACGGGTCGTCTTATCGCGCTACAAAAGGGGTGCTGTCGACTATTCACATCAAGCAACTTGTGGACATGGCGCCACGCGAGTTGTGGGGTCAAGATTTTATTGACGGCGTGGATACGTGGGATGCGGGGCTGACATTGTTCGCCACGAATTACGCCATGAAAGAGCCGCCGAAATATCGCACTGATGCGGGGATTTTATCGCCGGTGCATTCGGGAATGATGGCCAGCGCGAATCGCGCTTTGCACATGAGCGTGGATTACGCGATTGGCGCTGTGAATCTGACGGACCCGCCGTTGCACGTGATCTGTTGCAGCCTCGCCGATTCATCGCGAGCACCTGCTGGGATGCACACCGTGAAAGTGGTGGCTTACCAGCCTTACATGCTCAAGGAAGGTCCGCAGCACTGGGACGCCATTAAACAAAAAGTATCCGGCGCAAATCTGAAATACGTGCAACGCTTCGCTACAAACCTAACGGACGACAAAGTGCTCTCGCGCACGATTGAGAGTCCTCTCGATCTGGAGCGCATGAATCCGCACAACTGGCACGGCAGCTGCCACGCCGGCGGCTCTAGCCTGGCGCAGAGCGGGGCCATGCGGCCGATGCCTGGTTGGGCACAGCACCGCATGCCCATCCCGGGTCTTTATCAAACGGGCGCGACAACGCATCCCGGAGGTTCGGTCACTGGCGGCCCGGGGCGCAATGCCGCGGCGGTGATGCTCAAGGACTTTGGAACCAGCATTGCGGAAGTGATAAAGAAAACTTGAGTTTTTAGGTAGTGGTAGCGGGGGGCAACCATGACAAACATCACCAGACGTGGTTTCGTAAAGGGAGCGGCGATTGCTCCGCTGGCTGTTTCGCATTTGGGGCTGGGCTCCGGCGAGCAATCAACATCGACCCAAGCGAGCCAATCACAAGCGTCGCCCAGCGACCGCTTTGACATTGTTGTCGCCGGCGGGGGACACAATAGCCTGGTTACTGCGGCGTATCTTTCCAAAGCTGGCTATCGATGCATCGTCCTAGAAGGCCGGCCGCTTTTGGGCGGCGGTGTAAAAACCGCGGAACTCATGTTGAAAGGTTTCCATGACGATGTGTGTTCTTCCGCGCATTCCTTCTTGATAGATAACCCTATGATGCGCGACAACGAACTGCGCCTGGCAGACTACGGCCTGGAGTACATTGATCCCGACCCCATCTTTCACATTCCATTTGCTGATGGCAGTTATCTGACGCAATGGCGCGACATCGGTCGCACCTACATGGAATTTGCAAAATTTTCCAAAAAGGATGCGGATGCGTACCAGAAAATGCTGGCGGAGTTTGATGCTATTAAACCTGTTTTGATGAGCGCCATTTTCACCCCGATCGGTTTTGCTAAGCCGCTGAACGATCAGCTCGCTACCCAGCCACGCGGGAAGCTTTGGCAGCGACGCTTGGCGATGTCGGCGTGGGAAATTATTCGCGACACGTTTGAAGATGAACACACTCGAATCTTCATGCTGTTCCTCTCGCATCTTGCTTCAGAGCCAGCCGACGCGCCGGGCACAGGGCGGCTGGCGTACGCGACGGCTCGCCACCAACACTCTGGGCGCCCGATTCCGAAGGGTGGCTCGGGGCAGCTGACCAAGGCGCTGGCCAGTTTCATCGAAGCGCACAATGGCGTGTTGCTGACCAACAAGTGGGTAGAGCGGCTCATCATTGAAAATGAAAAATGCATGGGCGTGGAATGCAGCGATGGAACTTCCTATCGCGCAGGAAAGGCGGTGGTCTCCACGATTCACATCAAGCATTTGGTCGATATGGCGCCGCGAGAATTGTGGGGCCAGGACTTTGTCGATGGCGTGAACACCTGGCAGGCGGAGAACGCCATGTTTGTCACACACTACGCCGCCACAGAAGCGCCGCAATTCAAAGTTGCCGGCGGCACGATATCGCCGTGCGAATCGGGAGTGCTGGCTAGTTCGGAGCGCGCCTTGCGCTTTGGATATGACGATGCGAGCGGCGCCGTTAATCTTAAGGATCCGCCGTTACAAATTATTTGCTGCAGCGTGGCTGACCCCACGCGCGCGCCCGCGGGCATGCATAGTTTCAAGGTCGTAGGGTGGCAGCCTTACCAGTTGAAAGAAGGGCCGCAGCATTGGGACAACATCAAAAAAGAAGTTTCTGACGCGAATTTTAAATATCTGCGAAGGTTTGCACCGAATTTAACGGACGACAAAATTCTCGCGCGTTTTATAGAAAGCCCGTTGGACATGGAGCGCATGAATCCGCATTTCTGGCATGGCAGCGCTCATGCAGGCGCGCAAACCGCATCGCAGACCGGACCGATGAGGCCCATGCCTGGGTGGGCGCATCACAACATGCCCATTCCCGGTCTGTACCAGACGGGAGCAACTACACATCCGGGAGGCTCGGTGACTGGCGGCCCAGGGAGAAATTGCGCGACCGTAATGCTCAAGGATTTCGGGACCAGCATTGAAGAAGTGGTGAAGAAAACTTAGCAGTGGAAAACGGCAGCGCATCAGCACGGACAATTCATCTATCGAGGAGTTGGAGTTCATGGAGAGAAAAAGATCCACGGCGTTAGTGCTCCTTGCTTTGACACTACTTGCACTGCTTTGCATTGTGACACGTGGGACCGCGCAGCAGTCGTCCTCAGCCAAGCCGCCGGCGCACAAAACCACGAATGCTAGTTCGCGCATGTCCGCAAAAAAATATATGGTGCCTGATAATCCGAGCCCGCACCCCGCGCCGGAGCAGCCCATTCCTTATAGTCACAAGCAGCACCTGGCTTTCGGTCTGAAATGCCAGGAGTGCCACACCAATCCCGAGTCGGGCAAGCTCATGACTTTTCCCGACACTGCCAAGTGCATGCAGTGCCACGTGACCATCGCGAAGGATAAACCGTCCATACAAAAGATTGCGCAGTACGCCGCTTCCAACCAACAAATTCCGTGGGTGCGCGTTTACAAAGTGATCCCCGGAGTATCGTGGACCCATCGCGCTCATCTCGCGGCGGGCGTAAAATGTGAGACGTGCCACGGCGATGTGTCGCAGATGTCGGCTACGTCAGAGGTCACCAGTGTAGTGACCATGTACAGCTGTTTGAACTGCCACGAGATGAACCATGCCAAGACTACGTGCGAAACGTGCCATGCACGCCCAAGTTTCGAGCACTCTTCTGTTGCCGATGTGCGCAAAAATTAAAATTCGGGAAAAAGTTATGGCGATCCCCTTACAAATTGAAGTAAACGGCAAGCGCTATGCGGTGAAGTACCCTGGCGATACGCCGCTGCTCTACGTGCTACGCGATGAATTAGGACTTACCGGCACGAAGTATGGTTGTGGTGAAGGGCAGTGCGGCGCGTGCACGGTGCTGCTTGGCGGCGCGCCGCGACGCTCCTGTCAGATTCCTGTAAGTGCAGCGCTGGGCCGGCCGATCACTACCATCGAAGGTCTGGAGCAGAATGGCAAATTGCATCCGGTGCAGCAGGCGTTTCTGGATGCCGGGGCGTTTCAGTGCGCGTACTGCACCTCGGGAATGATCATGAGCAGCGTCGGGTTGCTAAAAGCAAATCCAAATCCCAGCCCGGCGGATATTGTGCAAGGCTTGCAAGGCAATTTGTGCCGGTGCGGGACGCATCCGCGCATTATGGAAGCGGTACTAAACGCTGTGAAAATTTCGCTGGAGCCGGGGCAATGATTAAGCGAGCCGAGAAATTCGTTCCCGAGCCGGAGCGCTTTGAATTCAGCGAAAATCCGATTCACAAATTCGAACTGGCGCGCCGCGACTTCTTCCATCTGCTGGGCGCGGGCATTGCAATTTTCATTTCTGCGACACATACCTTCGCCGGACAGGAAACCGCGCCGCAATCAAAGGGCTTCCATCCCGAAGAGCTGCCGACGGACATTAGCGCGTGGCTGCATATCAGCGAAGACGGCACGGTCACGGGATTCACAGGCAAAGCAGAAATAGGGCAAAACATACGCACATCATTGGCGCAAACGATCGCCGATGAGTTGCGCGTGTCATTCGAAAGCGTGCGCATGGTCACTGCGGATACTACGTTGACACCATTTGATGCGGGAACGTTTGGGAGCCGGTCAACTCCCAGCATGACCCCGGAATTCCGGCGCGCTGCGGCAGCGGCACGCGATTTGCTGGTGGCGGAAGCGGCCAAAAAATGGAACGTCGCGGCTACTGGATTGGTGGCCGCCGATGGAAAAGTTACCGATCCTGTCTCGCACAATTCCGCCAGTTACGGGGAATTGGCGCAAGGGAAAACACTCGCGCAAGTTTTGCCGGCCGACGATCCCACGACTCCCGCGACGCAATGGACTATCGCAGGGAAAGAAATTCCCAAGGTGGCGGGGCGAACTTTCGTAACCGGGGCGCACCAATACACGCCCGACATGCGACTCCCGGGGATGCTGTACGGCAGAGTGCTACGGCCACCGTCATTCGGCGCAACCATCGTTGCTTACGACGACAGCGCGGCAAAAGCAAAACCCGGCGTGACGCTTGTGCATGATGGAGACTTCGTGGGTGCAGCGGCGCCAACGGTGCACGAAGCGCAGAAAGCTTTGGATGCCGTAAAGGTGCAATGGAAAGAAGTGCCGCAGATTTCGAACCGCGAAATATTTTCTTATCTGAAACAGAATGGTGCGTCGGGCTCCGATAAACATCCAACAAAAGAGAGTTCGCTACAAGACGGCTACACTCAGGCAGCGCATCGGCTGGATGCTACGTATACGGTGGAATATATCGCGCACGCGCCTCTCGAACCGCGCGCGGCGTTGGCGCAATGGAAAGACGGAAAACTGACTGTCTGGACTGGGACGCAGCGTCCGTTCGCGAACCGCGATGAACTTGCCGCGACGTTTCGCATGCCGGAGAGCAGTGTGCGCGTCATCGTGCCTGACATGGGCTCCGCGTATGGTGGTAAACACACCAGCGATGCCGCGCTTGAGGCCGCTCGCCTGGCGCGTGCCGCAGGGCGCCCTGTGAAAGTTGTTTGGACACGTGAGGAGGAATTCACCTGGGCGTATTTTCGTCCCGCGGGCGTAATTGAAGTGAAAGGCGCCATCGACTCCGACGGCAAGCTCACAGCCTGGGAGTTCGACAATTATCACGCGGGCAAGTCCGGCATAGAAACGCCTTACGTGGTTGCGAATCAACGTGTGGAATATCACGCTGTGCCGTTGGTGCTGCGCAGCGGGTCGTATCGCGGGCTGGCCGCCACGGCCAACCACTTCGCGCGCGAAACACATATGGACGCGCTGGCGCACGCCGCGGAAATCGATCCGCTGGCTTTTCGCGTGAAAAATCTTTCTGATGCGAGGATGCGTGCCGTGCTGGAAGCGGCCGCGAAATCTTTCGACTGGCCGCGTAAGAAAACGACTGACGGCCAGGGATTTGGTTTGGCGGCCGGCAACGAAAAGGGAAGTTATGTGGCCACGTGCGTTGAAATCGCCGTTGATTCGAAGGGCGAAGTGAAAGTGGTTCGGGTAGTGGAAGCGTTCGAATGCGGCGCGATCGTGAACCCGGATGGTCTGCGTAATCAAGTTGTGGGCGCCATCATTCAAGGGCTGGGCGGCGCATTATTTGAGGCTATTCAATTTGAAAATGGCCGTATTCAGAATCCGCATTTTGCGGCGTACCGCGTTCCACGGTTTCGCGATGTTCCAGAGATCGAAGCAATCTTGCTCGACCGCAAAGACATCGCGCCGGCAGGCGCGGGAGAAACGCCCATCATGGCTATCGCTCCTGCCATCGGCAATGCCATCTTCGACGCCACTGGCAAACGGCTGAACATGCTTCCGCTCGCTCCCAAAGGCATTCAGACTTAAAATTAGTGGTGTTGATTGACAGCATTGCCGTTGCACTCTAGGATTATCTCGATGCGGTCGTGGCGGAACTGGCAGACGCACTAGCTTGAGGTGCAAAACGCCGTCTCTTGCAACTTCTTTGCCATCAAGAAAAATCACTGAAAATGCGGGATTTAGCGTTGTCACAGGAGTCACGAAAGTGTAGCGCCGTACTTCGCGTCAAACTCTCCTACCACCATAGCAAAAGCAAACCTCGCAGATTAAAAAATGTTCAATGTACAGAGAGCAATAAAAACAATACAGTCAATCGGTGATTGTTATGACGCTTCGCGTGGCTCAAGCTCCAAGTCAAGGCGAAGAAGGCGCAGCGCGGCCCAGGTATCGCGAGACTCACTATCTATGAAAGAGGAATGATGAACACGGAAAATAAGGTTTCAGGCGCACAGGAAGACGGCTTCACTGCAATGGTCGAAGCAAAAACATCCCAAATCCCTTCCAGTGCGTACTTGGCTGCTGCTTTAGCGTCTATGGCAACTTCGGCAATATTTAAAGCCAGCGGCAAGGATCATGCAGCTTTGTTTGTGGGCCAGTGGGCTGCCCCATTTTTGCTGCTGGGTGTCTACAATAAAATGGTCAAGCAGCACGGATCGGACGCGGAATCCCAACAAAACGCACCGAGGGCACCAAAGGTCCAAGCAGCGACAGCAACTATTTAATTTACGTTTTCCAATTATCGGTACGGTTCGTTGCGGCCCATCAGTAACTGGTGGGCCGTTACTTTTGAGTGGTGGGCTTCGTCCTGCCCCCTCGGGCGTCGCCGCAGACGTATTAAATCACGATCAATTTGTTCACTTACTGGACGCCTTCGCTGTCAGTCTCTTGCGACCGAGACGCGAGAAAGCCATTTTCTTAACCAACTGGGAAATCTCCGACAATTCTCGCTCCGTGAAGCTCTCACCCGGCGCTGGTGCGAATACCCTTCCTCGCGTGGTATCTGGGTAGATGATGCCGACCAGCACGGAATCTTTCTCAACCTTGCCTCGGAATACATACTGACCTGTGATTGCGATGGGCATGTTCACCGCCTCCTATCGCGCTCGCCGCGATTTGCGAATTCTCTTTCTTCGAAGTGGAACAGCCCTTAGGGGCGGCTTTTTGGGAATCGGCGGACGCTCCACTCCGTTGGCAGTCTTCGCTTTAAACGAATCAAACAATTCATGCCTTCGTTCAGACTGTGTGTACAGAGGATTCTTTATCTTCAACCAACCGGAAACGGTCGAATAAGTTCCACTCTTTTTCTTGGCAACAATTCTTTCTAAATTCCGCTGGCAAACCTCATTGAATAAATCAATTCCTCGGCCCCTCGACATACTTCCCTCAGATCACGTCAGGCAGACCGTTCTTTTCAATCAAAGCCCTTAGCTTTTCTTTTCGTTCAATTAGTGGAAGTTGTCTTAGGTCCCTATCGTTTAGATAGAGCAGATCGAACGCATAGAAAGTCGGGCACCACCTTCGGAAAAGCAATTCGTTAAAGATGCTACGGCCCTCCCTGTCCAGGTAGACTAATTCGCCGTCGATCACTGCATTTTTTACTTTGAGCCCAGCGAGATGACTGCCAAGTTCTCCAAAACTCTTGTATGAATTCAGGCGACGAGAAATCAGTTCGCAGTCTCCGTCCGATATATAGGCGAGTGCCTAAACCCATCATGTTTCAATTCAAAAAGGAAGTTGGGATGATCGAACGGCTGACGGACAAGCGTGAGTTGAGCGGTATCCATTCGAGGCGGACGCATCATGTTTAATAGGATGCGGTCCGAGCGTGGCGGGGTAAACGAAGGAAAGGCGAACCGAAATGGAGTATTAGAAGTCAGGGACTAAACTATTTGCTAAATATACCAGGCGGGTATATAACGAGAATGTCTACGACGATGCCGTTAAATTCACCGCGTATTCTGATTCTGAGAGCCCATCTTCTTGAAATGTTTATTTCAAGCGGCTTTATAGCGGTAGGACTGTTTATGTGGTTGTCAATGAATGGTTCAAATTCAGGAATTCCCTTATTGGCGGGGACTGCTTTGGTTGTTGCCGGAGTTCTTGTGTTTCTTCTAGCAATGAAATCTATCCTCAAGTACAAAGGACATGGCTGAAGAACTTAGCAACACCCTCAAAGTAATAGCTTTGATGGTCGCGTTTGCGGGGCTAATGGCGACAATCTGTTTTGGACTATGTGTACTGCTCCTCAATGTCGTTGACAAGCTATGGCCCTCGGAGGGTTTTAAGTGTGTACAGCGTCGGTCGGACGAAACGCCGGTTAAACTCTTTCGTAAACACCCCGAAAATATGAGTCCTAAGCCTGGCGAGTAACCCACCCCCAAAAAAAGAGGCAACAGTACCTTAGAAAATACGCCGCTCGGAGTAAGGCATCTATACAGTTTTCGAGTGCAGATGCCCTTGTTGCCAAGCCTCGCGGATTTTCGCGGCGAAGGCTAAACGAAAGGAAGGCAAACTCGGCCACTAGCACGTTAGTGGTATAGGCGAACAGGCCCAGACATTTTATATTTATTCAGTCTTGACCTAGCGTAGCTAGGAGTAGTCGGGCCAATTCATTTTGACTCAGCGATAACCTATGCCCGGCGTAATACAAACCGAATTGAATGTTGAAGCCCTTCGGCGATGTCTCCAGAGGATGCCAGAGACGGAGCTGCTACGCTTTGGTCAAGCCGCGAAATATATCTGTTCGAATGAAACGAACTACGGGCCGCCATGTGAAGTTCCTCTTCTGCAGCTTACAGAGGCAAGAGCAGAATGGCGCAGACGACATCCTGAACTGCCTTTGGCTGAGTCGATCTAACTCTTTGAAGAGATGCTGTCCAAGTTGTTGCTTTGGCAATGCCGCACGCTAAGTAGTTTGCTGGATTTCATTCGTCTCAGTGGACAAGTTATCCAACAGCGGTGGCAACACGTCCCCGGTGATGTGGCGCGTGTACTGCTCAATCGTTCCGAAATGCTTTTGACAGGTCGAACATCCGGTCTGAACGATTTTGTGTTTCTCGCTCATGAACGTGGATAGGTTGTGTTTCTGAATTTCGATTTGAATCGCTCGAAGCAGTGCGTGCGCTCATGGTGAAAGTGTAATTAATTGTTGAGGAGGAGTTCATATGAGAGGAATGAACCGTTGGGAACAACCGACCCGCGGGGCTACGACCCTGCAGGATCAGATCAATCGCATGTTTAGCGAAGGCGTAGGACACGCTGGCGAGTCGAACTTGACCCCCTGGGCCCCAGCAGTGGACATCTACGAGACGGAAAATGAACTCGTGATTAAGGCGGACCTGCCGGATGTGAATCCGCAGAATCTGGACATCCGCGTGGAGAATAATAGCCTCACCGTTCGCGGCGAACGCAAATTCGAGAGCAAGGTGAACGAGGACAACTATCTGCGCGTCGAACGCGCCTATGGCTCGTTCAGCCGGAGCTTCTCGTTGGCCAACTCCGTGAAAAGGGGTGACATCAAGGCCGATTATCAGAATGGCGTGCTGACACTGAGCCTTCCGAAGCGCGAGGAAGCAAAACCGGAGCAGATCAAGGTGAATGTAGGAACGCACGCTGTGGAAACGCACGTAATGGCGGCGGCAGCTGGCGCTCGCTAAAAGAGCTAACCAAACACGATGCATTCGGTCGGGTGGCCGAAACTAAAAGCCACCCCCCTTAGCTTTTGAACTGGACGAAGGGCACCCGGACGTGTTCGATCCAAACTAGAAAGGCCGCCGGACTGTTGATTCTGAAATCGGCCTGGAGTCCATTCACGCCAATGCGACCCGAAAGCGGGCCAGGACTGCCTAAATTCATCAGACTTCTTCGAGAAGACCTTGGACGGTCTCCACGAGCAACAAGAGATTGTGCTTTGGAACCACTATATCAATTCCCACCTTACGTACATCGAAACCTTCAAGTGCAGCCTCATACGAAGTGAACATGACTATTGGCGTTTCGGGCAGGATTTTTTTCAATCTTGGGGCAGCTTCAATCCCATTCATGCGTGGCATCGACATGTCCAGAATTATCAGGTCTGGCTTTAGTCGTTCGGCCTTCTCTATGGCATCGTAACCATCAACGGCCTCGCCACAAACCTCGAATCCAGATTCACCTTCAAGCATATCGCGTATGAGGTGCCGAATCCGCTCGTTGTCATCGACGATAAGAATACACTTCAGCATCGAGCTTTTCTCAAGGAAGACGACACATTTCTGCGGGGCGCTTCAAGACTGTTTTCCGAGCCGGTGTGCCTACTAACACAAACGATAACTTATACAGTGACCGCTATGTAGGATACCCGACATAACAGGGGGAATGTAAACGATCATTCGGAGCTGCCTTCCTCCCGCCGCGTTGACCAAATAGATTTAGACAGCCGGACGATCTGCCTTTGGACGGGCGAAACTAAAAGCGGTCAGGGCCGCAAAGTTGTAATGACGCCGGAAGTTTTTGATCTCGTGAATCCCCTTGTGAAGAGTAAGCAGGCGCAAGATTTCTTATTCACGTGGCCGAACGGGGATCAGGTGTTGGACTTCCGAGTGAGCTGGCGTAAGATGTGCAAAGCCGCCAAGGTTTCAATTTTGCTGCACGACTTTCGGCGGTCGGTAGTCCGAAATATGACCAGAGCGGGAGTTTCCCGAGACGTGGCCAAGAAAATCAGCGGTCATCAAACCGAATTCAGTTTTCAGCCGTTACAATATTACGGACGAAAACGATCTGGCTGATGCTGCTGCAATGATTCAGGCTCGCCGGGAAATTAGTCGCAAGATGGTCGCAGACGCGGGTGATGCCGAGAAGCAGGCTGTAAGCAGTTGATTCTACGGGGCGGTCGTGGCGGAACTGGCAGACGCACTAGCTTGAGGTGCTAGCGCCGCAAGGCGTGGAGGTTCGAGTCCTCTCGACCGCACCATTTTTCTGGAGCAATTTTCTAGCAATTCAGCGGTCATCGCAGTGCGGTTCATCGGCGCGTTGACTGTGAGTTTTTCCTCTTTTCTCCGTTTTTCTGGAAGCCGAGCCGA
>Ga0185299_10004248_pt1 | contig 17550 bp, 11 predicted proteins | sample PaiPotPPA55metaG_FD_128002 | JGI IMG/M metagenome (GOLD analysis project Ga0185299, IMG submission 128002) | Iron sulfur acid spring bacterial and archeal communities from Banff, Canada, to study Microbial Dark Matter (Phase II) - Paint Pots PPA... ...
CCCCCCAATTCGCGCTAAGCTGCTCTAATTAAAGTACTTAGCTCCATCCTCTACATGAATAAGGACTTAGCTGGTGTCTCCGCGGTTTGGCGTGCACTTTTCGGGGTGCGGGTCGCCGCTTTTACTGATTTATTTGTGTACTTGTCGTCCTTTTGTCAAAGAACCGCCGGAGATGTTTTGCGGCGGATGATCGGTCCGTCTCTGGAGACGGGCACAGTTTTCGATGCTGTACTGTCGGTGAATTATTGCGCGATTGCGATTCGCGTGTCTGTGAGGGCGGTACAAGAAAAATGTGATGAAAAAGAGCAGGGTGTGAGGTTCGGACTTCGTGACTGGCGAGCGGTGACGGATCAATGTTCGTTTCCCCTACGCTACACTTGCAGAAGCTGATGGAAGATGTGGAAATGCTTGCTGATGTGAAGGCCTACGATGCCGCCAAGGCGCGCCTGGAAGATGGCGAGGACGAACTGATACCGCTGGAGATTACCGAGCGCAGACTGAGCGGAGAGCCCGCACTGCGCGTCTGGCGCGAGCATCGCAAGCTCACCCAGGAGCAGCTCGCGAAGAAGGCAAGAGTATCGCGCGCTCTGATTGCGGCGATTGAGACGAAGCGAAAGGTTGGGTCTGTCACCACGTGGAAGAGGCTGGGCGCCGCGCTTGATGTGAGTTGGGAGCAACTGGCATAGGGGCACAGCGGCGTAACTGACGTGTCGGCAGTTCGGCAGCAACTGGCATGGAGCTACGACGGCTTTTCCTGGGAACGATTGTCGATCACGCATCGCTAACGACTACGGAGCGATCGAGGTCAGCAGCTTATCTAGATGATCGATCATAATGTCGCTCGGCTCGATACCTCGGTCTTTGGCGCGGAGGAGGTCAAGTAGTTGCTCCAGCGTGAGGATCAGAATCAGCTTGCTCATCTCGCGAAGGGCTCCGTGAGTGGCGCGCAACGCGCCTGAGTCGGCGCCATTTCGCGCAATGATGATCGCCGCCGATCGGAGGGCTGTAGGGTAGAGGTATTTCTCGGTCGTATAGATTTGATTTTGTGAGATTTCACCCGTGTAGTTTTTGAACTCAAAAACGATGTATCTACACCGAAAGTCTTGCGCTAGGGATAGCCAGAACGCACTGGTTTTCTTCGGGACTAGTCGAGCGATCAGATCCATGTACTGGAATCCTTGCTCGACGCGCTGTTGTGCCTGTAGTTGTCCCAGATGTTCACCGAACAGATGTTGTATTGAGTCGCAGCACAGATTTTCAAATGTGCGTGAATCGGGATTCCCCGGAGTAGTGCTCTGAAACGCTCTGATCAGTTCTTCCCCGCGAGTTTCCAAAGCAGGAGGTGGAGATGCGGGCAGTTCACGGGCGTTGTCCTGAAAATCGTACCTGATCTCTGCGTCTCGAAGCAGTTGCGCCAGTTCGCTGGCGAGTGATTCATCAACTGATGCCTTTTCGCTGAGCATAGGCAGGTCCCAAATTACGTCGATTCCAATATGCGCCAGGAGAGTAATATCTCGGGGTTCGAGTAGCACAGTTGCGATTAGCATGCCTCTCGTCTGATTCTTTTTCTTGTACGAGGCCACTTGGGCAGCGGCGTTCCGGAGGATAGAGCGATCAACTTTCAGGGAACGATAGAGTTTTATCTCAACTGCGATCTGTGCCCCACTTAGCTCGTCCGGGTCTTCTGCCAGGAAATCCGGGCCCCCAAACGGACCGGTGTCAAGCCGTGGCCGACGCACAACACGATATCGATTCGCGGTCAAAATCCGCTCGCATATTGATTCGAACCGGCTTGCTAGAATTAGGAGACTTTCAGCCATTGTCTTCTGCTCCGGCGACTGGGGCATTTCACACTACTTGGGCACCATTGTAGCGGTTGGGCAGCCCCTCTCCCAACCTATCGCCACTCACCACTTATAGAAGATCACCCGCGATTGTCGCCGATTTCCGGCGTCACCTCCGCCCTCGTTCGCAGCCGATAGCAGGACACAATCGCAATCAGCGAGAACACAAAGATGATGGTCGAGATGGCGATACGAATATTCGTCCGGTTGTGCGTGCATTTCCTATTCCACCCTTCGCAAAGTGCGCGAAGGATGGGGCACCCTCTGTGTTGTTTTGTACCAGCGAGATCAAAAGTACCGATGCTACCTGCGACTGAGATGAATGTAGGGGTCCCTTCGGCTTCGCTCAGGGCAGGCTCTTCGACTCCGCAGGACGACTCGCTTCGCGAATCGTTCTGCTACGCTCAGGATGACAACTTAGAGTGGACGGTGAGTCAGAGGACGGACTTGCGCTCTTTCAGAACCTTGCTATAATCGCGCAACGTTTTTAGGCTTCAACTTTAAGATGTCCCGTCTACTTGACGGCGATTCGAGGGAATGAAAATGAATAGGAAGCGAGTTCTGACTGGCGCGATCTTACTTGGCCTGCTGGTTCTGCCGGCGATTGCTGCTTCGCCCGAGGGCAAATCCGCCGCTGATCCTGGTGCTGCTTTACCGGAGAAGTGGATTGCGGGATGGAATTCCCATGATCCGGATAAGATACTCCCGCTGTTCACCGACGATATCTTCTACGAGGACGTGGCTTTCGGCGAAGTTAGTCACGGTCAGGCCGAAGTTCGCAAGTTCTTCCTCTCCGAACTGGAAGGCGTTCCCGATCTCGAACTCAAGTTGATGCGCGCTGATATCCATGACGGCCATGGCACCATCGAATGGATGTTCAGTGGTACCGACAAGGACGTGTTCAAGACGGGGAAAAAGTTTTCTGTCCGCGGCGTCAGCGTGATCGATATGCGCGATGGCAAAATATTCCGCAATGTCGATTTCTACGATGTGGCTACAGTCATGCGCCAGGTCGGGCTGTTGCCGAGCCAGTAGCAACGAACGGTAAGGCTAGGGAGCTCTGATTAGGTTGCGACAGAAAGCGTAAACCACAGGGTACACAGAGGTACACAGGGCTCCACAGAGGACACCAAAGGGTTACAGATATTCCCAAGAAGACTCAAGGCTACTCAGAATTCTCGGCCTCCGATGTGGAAAGGATCGTGTGACAACTAGGACGACTACAGACGCGCGAGACTCCGCTCAGCTCGAAGCGCTGGGCTATGACTCCAAGTTTGACCGGTCGATGAGCTTGTGGTCGAACTTTGCTTTAGGCTTCACCTACTTGTCGCCGGTGGTCGGCGTGTACACCGTTTTCGCGTTTGCCATTGCCACGGGCGGTCCACCGATGTTTTGGAGCTATTTATTTGTTGGGTTGGGACAGCTGTTGGTCGCGTTGGTGTTTGGAGAAATTGTTTCTCAGTTTCCTATTGCCGGCGGTCTCTATCCGTGGGCGCGACGGCTGGTGGGAAAGCGTTGGGCGTGGATGGCGGGATGGGTCTACCTGTGGGCGTTGTGTACGACGATTGCGGCGGTGGCGGTGGGAGGAGCTCCTTATTTGGCGCAGCTTTTCGGCATCCAGGTAGGGCAGGTTGGAGAAGTCGTGATTGCAGTGGTGATGATCGCGCTGACTACCGCTCTGAATGTCAGCGGGACAAAGCTTCTGGCTCGGGTCGCGATGTTTGGATTTATTTGCGAATTGCTGGGCGCGGTTGTGGTGGGGAGCTATCTGCTGGTCGCGGCGCGGCATCAGAGCTTCCGGGTGCTGTTTCAGAGTTTCGGGCTCGGCAGCAATGGACATTATTTGCCCGCGTTCCTGGCGTCTAGCGTTGCGGCTATGTTCTGTTATTACGGCTTTGAAGCTTGCGGAGATGTTGCCGAGGAAACTCCGGACGCCGGCCGCGCCATTCCTAAGGCGATGCGCATGACCATCTACATCGGTGGCTTCGCTGCCATGCTGGTTTGTCTGGCTTTGGTGTTGGCGATCCCGGATTTGAATGCTGTGTTGTCGGGGAAGGATGCGGATCCGGTGACTACTACGCTGCGCGCGGCGGTGGGAGAGATCGGGCTGCGGGCCGTGATTGCGGTGGTCATGGTTTCATTCCTCTCCTGCCTGATCAGTTTGGAGGCGGCTACCAGCCGCCTGCTGTTCAGCTATGGGCGCGACCGCATGATCTTTGGCAGCGCTCAGCTCAGCACGCTTTCGAAACGCACTCGAGTTCCGGTCATTGGGCTGCTGGTTGCGGGTGCGGTGCCGGCCCTGATTGCGATTGCCGGCTTGTTTCTGGAGGAAATGATTAAGACCATTATCGTGTTTGGGTCGGCCGGAATCTATGTTGCCTTCCAGATGATTGTTTTGGGAGCTTTGATTGCGCGCGCTAAGGGGTGGAAACCTAGCGGGGAATTTCGGTTGGGCGTCTGGGCTTGGCCGGTCAACATTGCGGCGCTCACTTATGGCGTGCTGGCCATCATTAATATGGTGTGGCCGCGTACGCCGCAGGATCCGTGGTATCGCAACTACGGAATGATTGTTGGCACTGTGGCTGTGGTTGGTACCGGGCTGCTTTATGCCGTCCTGTTTCGGCCGTACGATCGGATGGATGCGCCGGAGGGCGATGCTCACCTTGCCCACATGGGCGTCGATTGAAGCACCAGCGCCCAAACCAGCGCCTAAAGGCGCATTCATACTACGACACTTGCGGTATGCCTGAAGGCATACCCTGATACGGATCATGCTTGATACAGATCGTACTTAATACGGATCGTCCTTGCACCACGGGTTGCTACATCATTTCTTTCCGGTGGTCTTGTCCGCGAGCGCGGCATCCTTCCAATTTGGCGATTGGTAAACGACTTTGCCGCCTACCACCGTGATCAGGACTTCGGTCTTGTCGATTTCCGAGGGTTCGATTTTGAATAGGTCGCGGTCGAGCAGGATGAAGTCGGCTAGCTTGCCGGGTTCGAGTGAGCCTTCGGTTTTTTCGCGGCGTCCGGCGAAGGCCGCGCCCAGCGTGTATCCGCGGATGGTGTCTTCGAGGCTCAGACGTTGTTGCGGAACGAACCCGCCGGGTGGATTGCCTTCCGAAGTTTGGCGGGTGAGGGCGGTCTGCACGCCGGGCCAGGGATTTAGCGTGACGACCGGCCAATCGCTGCCGAAGGCGAGCGCTCCGCCCTTTGCCTGAATGCTGCGCCAGACCCAGGCGCGGGAGGCGCGCTCGGGTCCGATGTTGCGCGCCCATATGCCGAGCGTGTCGTCGTCGGGATAAGAATGCAGCGGCTGCATGCTGGCGATGACGCCGAGCTTGCCGAAACGGTCGATGTCCTCGGCGGTGATGGTTTCGATGTGTTCGATGCGGGGGCGGGCATCTTTTGTGTGATTCACCGCGGCGGCGTTCTGATAGGCGTCGAGCGCTAGGCGCACCGCTTTGTCGCCGATGGCGTGCGTGAAAATCTGAAGGCCGCGTGCGTCGAGATTGGCGATGGTGGCTTTGTACTTGTCGGGATCCCAGAAGAGTTTGCCGCTCTGCGTCGGATCGTCGGTGTAGGGCTCCAGCATGGCGGCGGTGTGAGCCTCGACCACGCCGTCGAGCATGGTTTTCACGACGCCGCCCTCGATCCAGTCGTCATTGGGACTGTATTGCCGCCGGGCGTTGTCGATTAGCGCATTTGATTGCGGCGTCAGGCCGGGCGGGTCGAGAAAGTACGCGATGTAAAAGCGGAGCGTCAACTCGCCACGGTTGCGCAGTTCGTTGTAGAGATCGAGATATTCGAAGTCCTGGCCAGCGCTGTGCACGCGGGTCAGACCCACGCGGTTGGCTTCATGGATGCCTTTACGCAGCGCTTCGAGGCGTTCGGCGCGCGTGGGAACGGGAGTTTTCGATCCTACTAAATCGCCGGCCGCTTCTTTCAGCGCGCCGGTGGCGTCGCCGTTTTCGTCACGCACAATTTTTCCGTTGGGCGGGTCGGGAGTGTTGCGATCAATGCCCGCCATGGCGAGCGCCCTGCTGTTGGCCCAGGAACTGTGGCCGTCGAAGGCAATCAGGTAGACGGGACGATCGGGAACGATATCGTCGAGGATCTTTTTAGTCGGAAGTCCAGAGGGGGCGAACGTGGGATAGGTCCAGCCCATGCCTTGAATCCAGGGTTCCGTAAGATGAGCGTCGGCGTAGGCTTTGACGCGCTTCTGGATTTCGGCGACGGTGGTGGCGCCGTTCAGATCCACGCGCGTGAGACCGAGGGAGCCATCCATGAAATGAATGTGGCAGTCGGTGAAGCCGGGGAGAAGGAGGCGGCCTTGCGCGTCGATCTCTTTTGTTGCGGGACCACGCAGCGCTTCGACCTGTTTGCGGTCGCCGACGGCGACAATCTTGTCGCCGCGAACAGCGATTGCCTCCGCCCATTTCTGCTGCGGATTGACGGTGTAGACGCGAGCGTTGGTAACGATCATGTCGGCGGGTGGCGGGGGCGCATCCAATGCCATCAGCGACGGAATCGAGAACAGAATTGAAAACAGGGATACGAGCAGGAGTGCGATGCCGAGGCGTGGTTGGGGAAGGCGCATAGTCTCGATTCTTTGTGCTGCTCAGAATGTCGGCGGAGTGTTGACCCACAACAGCCAGGTCTCGCTGCGGCCGGGATTTTTCCAGTGATGCGGCGTGGCGCTCTCGAAATAAAAGCTGTCGCCGCGCTTCAGATGGTACTCCTCCCCGTCAAGCGCGATCTTCAGTTCTCCGCGCAGCACGAAGAGGAACTCCTCGCCTTCGTGGGAGTACGACTCGCCGCTGCCCGCCTGGGGCGCGATGCGAAAGAGGTGCGGCTCCATTACTTTGTTGCCCCAGGCGAGCAACTCCATGCGCACGCCGGGACCAGCTTCGAGCACCTTGCGCTTGGGCGGGCGCACCAATCGGGTATTCAATTCCGTCGCATCGAAAAAATCAAGGATGTTGGTGCGATAGTAGCGAGCTAGCCTGCGCAATGTGCCGACGGAGGCGCTCATCTGCGAACGTTCGAGCGCGCTGAGGAAGCCAATCGAAATTCCCGCGGCCGCCGCGACTTCGGCCAGGCTGACGCCGCGTTTGGCGCGCAAGCGCCGCAGTCGAGGGCCGATCGAAGCAACGCCGCTGCCGGCGTCGGGTTTGATCGCGCCCTCGCGCTTCAGCATCTGCACGATGGCGGCAGCGTTCAATCCGCGGACCTTGCGCAGGTAGCGCGCTTTTTTCAGCAGGCGCACGTCGTCGTTGGTGTAGAGACGATACCGGCTCTTGCTGCGGTGCGGGTGCGTCAGGCCAAGGGCTTCCCATCCGCGGATCGCCGACGGAGAAATCCCCACGGAACGGGCTACGTCACCGATTTTGAGATAGACTTGTGCGCCGCTCGACATGAGTTCCCCTATGAATTTTTGTAGAAGCGGGGGAAGCACTTTTCCGCTTGACAGAGAGCTGCTGAGTCTCTAACCTTGCACGATTATAGCAAGGTTAGTGTTGCGTGCAAGCTGATTCGGATGGTTGGATTCGGATCGAAGTAAAATTGCCCCCTGAGATTTGGAGGATGTGTTCCATGCCGACGTCGAAATCGTCCCGGATGTCCTGCTGGCTCGTCCTGAGCCTGTGCCTGATCTGCTCCACGCTCATGTCTGCCCAGAGCACCGGCGGCCGCATCCTTGGCCGCGTCGAGGATACTAGCGGCGCCGTGCTGGCCAATGTCAAGGTCACCGCCACCAATGACGCAACCGGGATCGTTCGCGAAACCAAGACGAACGCCAGCGGAGATTATGTCTTCCCCGAGGTGCCGGTCGGGACTTATACCCTGTCCTTCGATCTTTCCGGATTCAAAACCAATGTGCGTAAGAGTGTCGCGCTGGACTTGAACCAGGTGATCAACCTCAATATAAGCATGCAGGTCGGCGCGAGCAAGGAAGTCGTCGAGGTTACCTCGGAGGCCCCGCTGGTCGACACGACCACCACGCAGCTGGGGGCCGTGGCCGACGCCCGCTCCGTCACCCAGTTGCCGCTCAACTCGCGCGATACGTATCAGTTCCTGCAGTTGCAGCCCGGCGTGATGTCCACCGTGGGCTCCAGCAACACCATTGTCTATGGGAGCGACAAGTCTGGGGCAGTATCAGTAAATGGCGGCCGCGGTCGTTCCAACAACTTCAGTGTCAACGGCGGAGACGCCAACGATCAGTTCGTGAATCTGCCTACGGTACAACCCTCTCCCGACAGCATTGAGGAGTTTCGGGTCCTCACCAACACCTTCGATGCCGAATACGGCCGCAACTCCGGCTCGGTGGTGAACGTAGTAACAAAGTCGGGAACCAACAGTCTTCATGGAAACCTGTTCGAGTTCTTCCGGAACACATTGCTCAATGGCGATGGTTATTGCCTGGCGGAGGCAAGCGGCGTTCCTTGCGAGGAACCGAAATCTAATCAGAATCAGTTTGGGGGCACTCTGGGCGGACCGATCAAGAAAGACCGCACCTTCTTCTTCACCTCCTACGAAGGTCGCCGCATTCGCCAGGGAATACCCTCTCCACTCGTGTTTGTCCCGACTGCTGCGCAACGTCCCGACCCCACCCACATGCTGAATGGTCACATCGTGGCTGATTTTTCTGAGGGCGGGCAAGCTGCACCCTTTGGCGGCACATTGACCAATGCCTACGCCTTGCTACCTGGAAATCAACCAAATCAAATCCGTCCCAACTGCCAACAAGCCGTGACCGACATTGGTGGAGGCACGATCCAGGATGGCGCCAACTACTCCGCCATCTTTCCGGGTAACCAGATTCCCCTGGAATGCATGGATCCCACTGCTGTTGACCTTCTACAGTTTGTCCCAACTCCATCCAATAACAGCAATGCGCTCGAGACCGCTCCGGTGCAACCCGATCGCGGCGATCAATTCACGGTCAAGTTCGACCACCGCATTAACGACAAGCAGAATCTCAGCATCTACTATTATTTCGATGATCACCACGTAATCTCACCATTCGCGCAATTTCAGCTTGCGGGCGCGAACGTGCCCGGATTCGGATCCATTACCAACGAGCGATTCCAGCAGTGGAACATCAGCCATACGTGGACCATCAATAATACGACGGTCAATGAGTTCCGCTTCAATTACAACCGTGAGGCGCAGAGGACCTTCCAGCGTCCGGTACGCACCAGTCTGTTGCAGAATTCTTGTCCCACGCCGCCCTCATGGCTCACCGCTGCATTCCCGACGGGTGTGCCTTGTTTCTCCGATGGCACCGCGGCGAACGCCTTGGGGATTCACCCCAATCTGGGCGCGCAATTCGAAGGCGTTCCTTTCGTTCAGGTGAGCGGTGGATTCAACATTGGCAACAATGGTGAGGGTGAATTGCCTCAGGTGGGGAATTCATTCCAATGGTCGGACAGTGTCAGCAAAATTGTTGGCAAGCACTCCATCAAATTTGGTGGCGACGTTCGCCGCCAGCGCTTTGACCAGACTCTTTATTTTGACGTCAACGGCGAGTTCTTTGTCGATGGTACATCGACCAACACGGTTGGCGCCGACAACAATTTTCCGGACTACCTGCTTGGATTCCCAGGTTCGTATGGGCAAGGCTCCGCCCAAGTAGAGAATGTCCGCAGCACCGCGCTGTATCTATTTGCGCAAGACAGCTGGAAGATCAAGCCGAACCTGACCCTGAACTACGGCCTACGCTGGGAACTCAATACGCCGATTGCCGACGTGAGCAAGCACGTCCAAACCTTCCGCCCGGGGCAGGTAAGCACAGTCTTTCCGTGCGGAGGCCCGAATACCGACTGTACTTCAATGACTCCGGTCGGCTTGGTGGTGCCGGGAGATAAGGGCGTACCCAATGCTTTGACTCAGACGTACTACAGAGCATTTGCTCCGCGAATCGGGATCTCCTGGAGTCCAGGAACCTCAGGTAAGACCAGCATTAAGGCGGGATGGGGACTGTTCTATAACCCGATTGAGCAGCTGGTGCTGGAACAGTTCAGCGCCGAGCCACCGTTTGGCGGAAGCACCTTCCCCTTCAACACTTTCTTTAACACTCCTTTTCTCGACCAGAGCGGAAACTTTTCTTATCCCAATCCATTTGGCCTGCCCTCGCTGGCCGGTGTCAACGGTATCCTGAATCCGAAACGGGGGCAGCCGGTGGACTGGGGGATGTTCCGTCCCATTCTGCTATTCGGTCAGTTTCAGCCGAAAATGCGGAGTCAGTATTCGGCACAATACAACCTGACGATCGAGCGTGAGCTGGCCAGGGATTTGAAACTGCAGGTGGGCTATGTAGGATCACAGGGACATCGGCTGCTGGCAACCCACGATCTCAACTTCGGTAATCCGCAGACTTGCCTGGATCTGAACGCCGTGCTTGGCGACGGAACGTGCGGCCCGTATTTTGCGGACAGTGCCTTTTCGATTCCAGCAGGAACCACGCTTCCGGTGGATTTCCACCTGCCTTATGCCCAGAATCATTCGGTGATCCCAGCTGGGACTACCCTTGCAAACGGCTTAACACTTGTCGGGCTACGTCCTTACTCTTCCCCGCAGTGCGATCCATTGACCGGCAATGGCTGCCCTGGTGACGGCATTCCCGTGTTTAGCAGCATCTTTGCCCAGGATACGATTGCCAATTCGGCGTACAACTCTTTGCAGGCGTCCCTCGATAAGCGGTTTGCTCATGGCCTGCAGTTCACTGCAGCTTACACCTTCAGCAAGTCCTTCGATGAAGCCTCCAGCTTTGAGGGCATCTTAAATCCGATCGACCCTCGTATCAGCCGCTCGCTCTCGGTCTTCGATGCGCGGCATCGGCTTGTGTTCAGCTATTACTGGGAGTTGCCATTTCAGCATTACAATGGCGCCAAGGGCACACTGCTCAATGGCTGGGCGGTTTCAGGAATTACGACTTTTCAGACTGGATTCCCCATCCGTATCACATCAGCGGCTGATAATGAGTTGATGTATAGCTTCGATTTCGAACTGCCGGGCGAACCTGCACAGATCGCACCCTTCCATACTCAGAAAGCGCAGTCGCACGGTAACTATTTCTTCGACCCCAATAGTTTCACTGAAAATGCGACCGTTGCTCCCACTGCGACAAACGGCATTACCAATTGCAGCGCAGGTGCCGTATTCGGATGTTATGATCCGGCGCTGTTCGGGACACTTGGCACCGCCAAGCGCACCATCTGCTGCGGACCTCACATCAGCCAATCGGATTTTGCGATCCTGAAGACGATTCCGCTCACGGAAACTACGCACATCGATTTCCGCGCCGAATTCTTCAATATCTTCAACCACACGCAGTTCTTTAACCCAGACGGCAACACCACCGACGGTGCCCAGTTCGGCCAAGTGACGCAGGCCCGCGACCCGCGTGAGTTACAATTTGCATTGAAGTTCTTTTTCTAGTTCAGGTCTTTTGTCCCGTCCCGGGCGGTTTTGCGCCGTCCAGGAACCAATCTAATGGCCCACCCGGCCTGAGTCTTACTGGAGATCACGATGTACCCCGCATTGCAGAAAGAGCTCGACACGTTCGAGCGCCGCACTCCGAAGTCCGCCGAAGCGCATAAGAAGAACTTGAAGCGTCTACCGCTTGGCGTGGCCAGTAATTATCGCGCCTATGATCCGTATCCGATCTTTGTGTCGGAAGCGTCGGGCAGTAAGTTTCGCGATCTCGACGGCAACGAATACCTCGACCACAATCTATGTTTCGGCGCGCTCATGGCCGGACACTCGCATCCGGCGGTGATCAAGGCGGTGGAAGCGCGGCTGCACAAGGGCACCATGTATGGCATGCCGCATAACATGGAGTGGGAGTTGGCGGAGGAAGTCTGCACGCGGTTTCCGGTGGAGATGTGCCGCTTCGGCAATAGCGGCACGGAAGCCACCATGCATTCGATTCGTCTCGCCCGCGCCGCTACGGGACGCGACAAGATCATAAAGTTCGAAGGCGGCTACCACGGCTTGCATGATGCGGCGCTGGTTAGTGTGAAGCCGCATCCGCCTGCCGACGATTTTGGCGATATCAAGAATCCGAAAGCTGTGTCGGCTGGGGCAGGCGTGCCGAAGGCGAGTATTGCGAACGTGCTGATTGCGACGTTCAACGATTTGGAAACGGTGGAGCGGCGGTTCAAAGAGAACCCGAATGAGGTGGCAGCCATCATCCTGGAGCCGATCATGATGAATGTTGGCCTGTGCATGCCGCAGAAAGGATTTCTGGAAGGTCTGCGGACGCTCTGCGATAAGCATGGCGCGTTGTTGATCTTTGACGAGGTCAAGACGGGGGCGAAACTCTCCTGGGGTGGAGCTTCGGAATACTTTGGCGTGACGCCCGACATGATTTGCCTGGCGAAGTCGATTGGCGGCGGATTTCCGCTGGCGGCTTTCGGCGCGCACAAACGGGTGATGGGTCTGATATCGGAACACAAAGTTTTTCATGGCGGCACTTACAATACGAATCCGATTTCGATGGCGGCCGGGATTGCAACTTTCCGCGAAGTGCTTACTCGCGCCAACTATATGCATATCGAGAAGCTTAGTAACAAGCTGGTGGATGGATATAAGAAGACGGTTGCTAAGGTTGGACTGCAAGGGTACATCGCGAGTGCTGGGGCGAACGGAGCGCTGATGTTGTATCCGAAGGAGATTCGTAACTATCGCGACTGGCTGCCGGTTGATGTGGACCTGTGGCGGCATTACTGGTTCGGCATGGTGAATCGCGGCGTGATGTGCCAGCCTTACTGGTGGGATGAGCAGTGGACGATTTCCGTGCAGCATACCGAGGCTGATATCGACAAGCACCTCGCGGCATTTGTGGACGTCGCGGAGTCGCTGGCAACGGCACAGCACGAGCGGTTGGGAGCGGTAGCAACACATTAAGCGAGATCGGGTCATCTTACCGTCGGGTTATCGGACCATCTGAAACCGATCACCGGATGGCCCGATGATCCGATTACTTCGCAACCTAGACAATGTCCACGACCGAAGACAATCAGCCGCACTTAAGGCGCGTCCTCGGACGCTTTGACCTGGTGTTGCTGTTTGTCGTTGCCGTATTCAACTTGAACGTTGTTCCTTCGATTGCTGCCAACGGGGGCGTGACCGTCTGGCTTTGGATCATCTCGCTGCTTCTGTTTTTTTGGCCGCAGGGGATTGCGGTGATCGAACTGGCGCATCGTTATCCGGGAGAAGGCGGCGTGTACTTGTGGGCCAAAGAAGTCTTTGGCGACTTCCACGGCTTTCTCTCCGGCTGGTGTTACTGGACGAATAACATGTTGTACGTGCCGACTGTGATGCTGTATTTCGTGGGGGTAACTGTGTTTGCCATGGGGCCGGGCCACGCCGCGCTCGCCGACAACAAAAATTTCGCGATGGCCGCTTCCGTGTCTCTGCTGGCGCTGCTGACGGTCGTGAACATTGTCGGGCTGGGAGTCGGGAAGTGGCTGAACAATGTCGGCGCCATGGGAACGTTTATAGCGGCGGCGGTTCTGATTGGTCTGGGATTTACTGTTTGGTCGCGGTTTGGCACGGGCGTAACGGCTGCTGACTTTCGGATTCCGGCGGATCCGAGGTTTGTTCTGAATTCTTTCGGCGTGATTTGCTTTGGCTTGGTCGGGCTTGAACTGGCTTCGGTGATGGGCGACGAAATACGGGATCCGCAGAAAACATTGCCAGGTGCGGTGGCGTGGGGCGGCATGATTTCGGGTCTGCTTTATATTGGGGCGACGCTCACGCTGCTGGTTGCGGTCGGCAAGAACGATATCAGCGTGCTGCAGGGCATTGTGCAGGCGGTCAGCCATATGGCCGGCAAAGTTGGCGTGGCTTGGATTGTTACTCCGTTTGCCGTGATGCTGAGTCTCTCGATCGCGGGAATTGGTTCGGCCTGGATGGGCGGTTCGGCGCGCATTCCATTTGTCGCCGGACTTGATTCTTACATGCCGTCATGGCTTGGCAAAGTTCATCCCAAATATCGGACGCCTCATGCGGCGCTGATCGTGCAGGCAGTCGTCTCGCTTATATTGATCGTCATCAATTTCTATGCGTCGGGCGGTGTGCAGGAAGCTTTTCAGACTATGCTTTCGCTGGCGGTGGTTCTGCAACTGGTGCCGTTCCTGTATGTGTTTGCGGCGCTGCTGAAGTTTGCTTTCGGCGGCGACCTCGCCGGCGGGCGCTACAGCCGGGGCACGCTAATTGTTTCTGGATTCTGCGGCTTTGTGACTACGGCGCTTGGAATCGCGTTGGCGTTCTTTCCGGCGAAGCAGATTACCTCGGTCTGGAGGTATGAAGCGAAGATGTTCGGCTTCACGTTGTTTTTTCTGGTACTGGCCGGGTTCTTCTTTTTCGTGTATGGGCGGCTGAAACCGCCGCAATTGGAAACAGCAAGACCCACGTAGAGACGGACGCCCTCGTCCGCCACTCGTGTGCAGCTCGACTGGCAATTTGGAATGCTGAAGCAGGAGCGAGCTGCGCTCGCCTTCCCCGACGAGTGCGTCCGGGGCTACGTGATTCGTGGAGGACTTATGCCTGGTGGAGTTACAACCGACGTTAAGACTTATTCGATGCTGATTAATGGCGAGTGGGTCGCTAGTAAGTCGGCAAAGACCTTCCCCGTTTATGATCCCTCAACCGAAGAAGTGATCGCACAAGTTCCCGACGCGAACGCGGACGATGTGAACCGCGCGGTTGCGGCTGCCAAGGCGGCGTTTGAAGAAGGTCCGTGGGCGTCGACTACCGCGCAGGAGCGAGGGCGCGTTCTCTTCCGCCTGGCCGAAAAGGTGCGCCAGAACCTGCCTATGCTCGCCGAACTTGAATGCCGCAACTCGGGCAAGCCGATTGTCGAGGCGGAGTTCGACATCAACGACGTGGCCACTTGCTTTGAATACTACGGCGGACTGGCCACGAAAGTCGTCGGCTACGTAAATCCCGTCCCCGACAATGCGATGAGCCTCTCGCTGAAAGAACCGATGGGCGTCGCCGGGCAGATCATCCCGTGGAATTACCCGTTGATGATGGCCGCGTGGAAACTGGCTCCGGCGCTGGCTGCGGGTTGCACCTGTGTGCTCAAGCCAGCCGAGCAAACGCCGCTCACCGCGCTTGAACTGGCGAAGTGGTTCGACGAAGTCGGACTGCCGAAAGGCGTGGTGAACGTGATCACCGGTTTCGGCGAAACCTGCGGCTCGCCCCTGGTCAAGCATCCGGATGTGAACAAAATTGCCTTTACCGGCTCGGCCGCTGTCGGCAAGATCATCGTGAAAGAAGCTGCCGACACCGTGAAGCGTGTGACGCTTGAACTGGGCGGCAAGTCGCCCAACATCTTTTTTGCCGATGCCGACTTCGAGGCCGCGATCGATGGAGCGCTTTTCGGCGTCTTCATCAATCAGGGAGAAGTCTGCTCGGCCGGCAGCCGCATTCTGGTGCAGAAATCGATTTACAACAAGTTTGTTGATGCCATGGCTGAGAAAGCGAAGAAGATCAAGATCGGTCCGCCGCTGGAGCGCGAAACGAAGATGGGAGCCTTGGTCTCGAAAGAGCAATACGACCGAGTGTGTTCGTATCTCGAGATCGGCAAGAAAGAAGCAAAAGTAGCCGCCGGCGGTGGGCGGGCCGATAAGTTCGCGAAGGGTTACTATGTGCAGCCGACTATCTTCTATAACGTCGATAACAACGCTCGCATCTCGCGCGAAGAAATTTTCGGACCGGTTGCGGCCGTGATTCCGTTCGACGACGAAAAGGACGCGATGAAGATCGCAAACGACACGCCTTACGGGCTGGCCGCTGCCGTCTGGACGCGCGATATTTTCAAAGCCATGCGCGCGGTCAAGGCGCTGCGCGCGGGCATCGTGTGGGTGAACCATATGCAGCCGACTTATGTCGAAGCGCCGTGGGGTGGTTACAAGCAGTCGGGCTTTGGGCGCGAACTTGGGCCTTGGGGCATCGAAGAATATCTTGAGACCAAGCAGGTATATATCAATTTGAACGAGGCCCCTATCGGCTGGTACTAGCAGGTCGCCGGGCGGCGCTTTTGCGGCGCTGCGGACGGAGACGCGGCAAGCCGCGTCTCTACAGTAGGGAATTTTGACGAGAACTGACTTATGGCCACCATTCAACTGCGCACACCTATTCCTGGACCCCGCTCACAGGCCCTTATGAAGAGGCGCAACGCTGCCGTTGTGCAGGCGGCTTATCACGCCACGCCGGTCTTTGTTGCCAAGGCGGAAGGAGCGGTCGTTGAAGATGTTGACGGCAACCGGCTGATTGATTTTGCCGGGGGCATCGGATGCCTCAACACCGGACATCGCGCTCCGGCTGTGGTCGAAGCCGTGCGCCGCCAGCTTGATCGCTTCTTGCACACCAGCTTCAATGTGCTGCCTTACGAAAGTTATATTGCCGTCTGCGAGAAACTGAACGCGCTGGCGCCGGGCAAGGGACCGAAGAAAACAATACTCGTGAACACAGGCGCGGAAGCGGTCGAGAATGCGGTCAAGATCGCGCGCTGCTACACGAAGCGGCAAGCGATCATCAGCTTCGAGGACGCGTTCCACGGCCGCACTTACATGGCGATGGCCGCGACCAGTAAGACGCATCCGTACAAGGCGGGATTTGAGCCGTTCCCGAGCGAGGTGTATCGCATTCCCTATGCGTATTGCTTCCGCTGCTCGTACTCGCTTAAATATCCGTCGTGCGAAGTGCATTGCGCGCGGCACATCGAAGACACATTCAAACGGGTAGTGGCGGCCGAATCGGTGGCGGCGGTGATCGTCGAGCCTATCCTCGGTGAAGGTGGATTTGTTACACCGCCGGCGGAGTTCTATCCAACGCTCGGCGCAATCTGTCGCAAACACGGCATTCTGCTGATAGCTGACGAAGTGCAGACTGGATTCGCGCGCACCGGCGCGATGTTTGCCAGCGAGCGTTTGGGATTGGAACCCGATCTGGTCACGATGGCCAAATCGCTGACAGGCGGGTTGCCCATGGCCGCGGTTACGGGACGCGCTGAAATTATGGATGCTCCCGGCGTCGGACAGCTCGGCGGCACGTTTGGAGGCAATCCCGCGGCGTGCGAAGCGGCGCTAGCGGTGCTCGACATCATCGAAAAAGAAGACCTCTGCGCGCGCGCCAACGTGCTGGGCGATCGTTTCCGCAAGCGTGCGGCGAAGTGGCAGGCGCAGTGGGAACTGGTGGGCGATGTCCGGGGACTTGGCGCCATGCAAGCGCTCGAACTCGTGCGCTCCAAGACAACCCGCGAGCCCGCTGACGAAGAGACCAAACAAGTGTCACAATACTGTTATGAGCATGGCCTGGTGTTGATTACTGCTGGATCGTACGGCAACGTGATTCGTCTGCTCATGCCGTTGGTCGTCACCGACGCGCAGATGGACGAAGCCATGGACGTGCTCGAAACCGCGCTGGCTTATGTTGCCGAGGCTTGTGTGGGGGCGGGCGCCCTCGCCCGCCCGAGCCGAGCGTAGCCCGGTAAGCTTTTGTCGATGCTCGATGCGTGAGCCGAGCTTCGCCGGCTGGACAGCCGAGGGCGGCTGTCCCTACGTGATTCTTTGCGATTGCGAAAGGTAGTTATGAATATGACTGTAGCCGCACCTCCTGCCACCAAGATTCCGAATTTCATCAACGGCCACTGGATGGAATCGCAAGCCTCCGAGTGGCTAGACGTCGTCAA
>Ga0185299_10004249_pt1 | contig 17549 bp, 14 predicted proteins | sample PaiPotPPA55metaG_FD_128002 | JGI IMG/M metagenome (GOLD analysis project Ga0185299, IMG submission 128002) | Iron sulfur acid spring bacterial and archeal communities from Banff, Canada, to study Microbial Dark Matter (Phase II) - Paint Pots PPA... ...
GGTGGCGAAGATCGCCGCACGGATCATGGCCGGCGAGAAGCTTGCCGACTTCAACTTGAAGAAGCGCAAGCTCGGCCATGTCGGCGTCAAGGAATCGGTATTTCCATTCGCCCGCTTCCCCGGCGTCGATACGGTGCTGGGTCCGGAGATGCGCTCGACCGGCGAGGTGATGGGCATCGACCGCTCGTTCGAGATTGCGTTTGCCAAGAGCCAGCTCGGCGGCGGCACCAGGGTGCCGCGCAAGGGCACGGTGTTCGTCTCGGTCCGCGACATCGACAAGACCCGGATCGCGGATGCGGTACGACTATTGTCTGAGGCCGGCTTCAAGGTGATGGCGACCTCCGGCACGCAGCGCTTCCTGACCGATTCGGGGGTGCCGACCGAAAAGGTGAACAAGGTGCTGGAAGGCCGGCCGCATATCGTCGACGCCATCATGAACGGCGACATCCAGCTGGTCTTCAATACCACCGAGGGGCCGCAGGCGCTGGCCGACAGCCGCTCATTACGACGAGCTGCCCTCTTGCATAAAGTGCCATATTACACCACTCTTTCAGGTGCCGTGGCGGCCGCTCAGGGCATCCGTGCCTATCTGGGCGGGGACCTTGAGGTCCGCACGCTGCAGAGTTATTTTTCCGAAACCTGATCGGTTGGCCGGGCTCCTGGGCACGGTAATTGATCGGCAATGAAACCCTTGTGGCTGGAACTCTTCAGTCGCAAGCGTATTCTGTTTCGGCGTTTGTGCGTGGCCGGCGGATTGGTCCGCATGATGTTGAAGGACGTGAGAAGATGATGGAAAAGGTTCCGATGACCGCCGGTGGCTATGCCGCCCTCGAGGTCGAATTGAAGCAGCGCCAGTCGGTGGAGCGTCCGCGCATCATCGAGCATATCGCGGAGGCGCGCTCGCATGGCGACCTTTCGGAGAACGCGGAATACCATGCCGCGAAGGAAGAGCAGTCCCACAACGAAGGCCGTATCGCCGAGTTGGAGGACAAGCTTGCCCGCGCCGATATCATCGACATCTCGAAACTCTCGGGCGACACCATCATGTTCGGCGCCACCGTGACGCTGGTCGACGAGGACACCGACAAGAAAGCGGTGTGGCAGATCGTCGGCGAGCCGGAAGCCGATGCCAAGAAGGGCCGCATTTCCATCACCTCGCCGCTGGCGCGCGCGCTGATCGGCAAGAAGAAGGGGGCGTCGGTGGAAGTCGTCGCGCCCGGCGGCGCCAAGGCCTACGAGATCACCAAGGTCGAGTGGCGCTAGCAACGGCGCGACCCTGAAATCGTCGTGCCACAGTCCGTTCACGCTGACGTTTTGCAAAATGGCCACGCCTCGCGCGCGGCCTTTTTGTTGTGCCGCAAATCGCCTTGCCGCCCGCGAGGCTATGCTGCGGCTATGCTTCAATTCGAAACGTGTTGATTTCACACACCGGTGACGAACGAAGAATATTGCGGTAGTGCTAGGGTATTGGTGTCAACAAAAGGGGGATGTGACATGGACGAGATGTTCTCGAAATGGCGGCCAACGGCGCTCAGCCTGTTTCGTTTCATCACTGGGCTGCTGCTGTTTCAGTATGGCGTGGCAAAAATCTTCAAAATTCCCGTTCTGCCCTATTTCGCCAACATCCCTCCACTGATCCAGGCCGCCGGATGGATCGAGCTTGTCATCGGTGGCTTGTTGATGATCGGCCTGTTCACGCGCATTGCCGCGTTCGTCCTGTCCGGCGAAATGGCATTCGCTTATTTGCTCGGTCATATTATGAAGACCGGCTCGCCGGTACTGCACCCGCTCAACAATGGCGGCACCGCGGCGATCCTGTTCTGCTTTGCCTGTCTCTATCTTTCGACCGCTGGCGGCGGCCCCTACAGCGTCGATGCGATGATGGGAAAGAAAGGCTGAGGTCTCTACTCCGTCATCGCGAGGAGCGCTTGCGACGAAGCAATCCATCTTCCCATGCAGCGCGATGGATTGCTTCGCGAAGCCTGTCATCGGGCGGCGCTTCGCGCCGACCCGTTGGCTCGCAGTGACGGCTGAGCGATACGGGCCTGCTCACCCCGGCACTTTCACTTCAAGCGGCACCGCGGCCTCGTATTTCGAGTTGTGCAGCACCAGCGATGTCCTGACGTTGCGGACATGGGGCGCCGCCGTCAGATGGGTAACAAAATCCTGAAACGTCGCCATGTCGGGCGCCACGCATTTGAGGATGAAATCGACCTCGCCCGACAGCATCCAGCATTCCCGCACCAATGGCTCGGCGCGCACGAATTCCTCGAACGCGCGCAGATCCGCCTCCGCCTGGCTGGACAGATGGACGGAGGCAAACACCGTGACGTCGAAACCGAGCCGGCGCGGATCCAATAGTCCGCGATAGCCCTGGATGTAGCCGGCTTCCTCCAGCGTTCGCACCCGGCGCAGGCAGGGCGGCGGCGAAATACCGACGCGTTTGGCCAGCTCCACATTGGTGATTCGGCCATCGGCCTGGATTTCGCTGAGGATTTTGAGGTCGATCTCGTCAAGATTCTTCGACACGCGGTTCCAGGTCCTTAAACTTCAGGGCTTCTCGGGGAGTATCGGCAACACTCATAGCGAGCTGGTGGAACTAGCGCAATTTTATTGCGCGTGCGCTGCGCCATTTATCGTGCATGAGGGGAAAATTCGCTGATATGGATTGCAATTCTTGCATAGCTTGCCAGATATCCTATCTTGGATTTGACACTTTCCGCGGCGCCGCGATGCCTTCCCAGGCGCATTCCGCTCAAGCGCTGGCCAAATTCCCTTAAGAGAGGGATCGACCCTATGCCTGCCCCGATCCACACCAAGGTCGTCATCATCGGTTCCGGGCCGGCCGGATATACCGCCGCGATCTATGCCGCGCGGGCGATGCTTGAACCGGTCATGATCCAGGGCATCCAGCCCGGCGGCCAGCTCACCATCACCACCGACGTCGAGAATTATCCCGGCTTTGCCGACGTCATCCAGGGCCCGTGGCTGATGGAGCAGATGGAGAAGCAGGCCGCCCATGTCGGCACCAAGATCGTCACCGATCTCGTGACAAAACTCGAGCTGGCGCGGCGGCCGTTCCGCCTGACCTGCGACTCCGGCGACGTCTATCTCGCCGAAACCGTCATTCTCGCCACCGGCGCGCAGGCGCGCTGGCTCGGCACGCCGTCGGAAGAAAAATTCAAGGGTTTTGGGGTGTCGGCCTGCGCGACCTGCGACGGGTTTTTCTATCGCGGCAAGGAAGTCATCGTGGTCGGCGGCGGCAACACCGCGGTCGAGGAAGCGCTGTTCCTCACCAACTTTGCCTCGCAAGTGACCATCGTGCATCGCCGCGATCATTTCCGCGCCGAACGCATCCTGCAGGAGCGGCTGTTCAAGCATCCCAAGATCAAGGTGGTGTGGGATAGTGCGATCGACGAAATCCGCGGCAGCGAGAACCCTGCCAAGGTCACCCATGTCCGCCTGAAGAACGTCAAAACCGGCACCCTGAACGAGCTACCGGCGGACGGCGTCTTCATCGCCATTGGCCACGCGCCGGCGACTGAGCTCGTGCTCGGCCAGGTCAAATTGAAACCCTCCGGCTATGTCGAGGTCGCGCCGAATTCGACCGCCACTTCGGTCCCCGGCGTATTCGCCGCCGGCGACGTCGCCGACGAAACCTATCGGCAGGCAGTCACGGCAGCGGGCCTTGGCTGCATGGCCGCGCTTGAGGCCGAACGCTTTCTCGCCCTTCGCGCCAGCGAACGCGCGGCGGCGGAGTGATCATGGCTCGAACCCGCGACGGATTTACCGATATGGATTGGGATAAGCTCAAGGTGTTTCACGCGGCGGCGGAGGCGGGAAGCTTTACGCATGCCGGCGAGCAGCTTGGGCTGTCGCAGTCGGCGGTCTCAAGGCAGGTCAGCGCGCTGGAGCAGGAATTGTCAGTGTCGCTGTTTCACCGCCATGCCCGCGGTCTCATCCTCACCGAGCAGGGCGACCTGTTGTTTCGCACCGCGCATGACGTGTTCATGCAGCTGCAAGCGGCGCGCGCCAAACTGACCGACAGCCGCGAGCGGCCGAGCGGCGACCTCAAGATCACGACGCCGCCGGCGCTCGGCATCAACTGGCTGATTCCGCGGCTGCACGAATTCACGGCACTTTATCCGGAGATCCGGATTTCGATGATCGTGACCGACGAGGAACTGGATCTCTCGATGCGCGAGGCGGATGTCGCGATCCGCACCCGCAAGCCGACCCAGCCCGATTTGATCCAGCGCAAGCTGTTCTCGATCGGCTTCCACGCCTATTGCTCGCCGGAATACATCAAGCGCTTCGGCACGCCGCGCACGCTCGACGACCTCGATTCCCACCGCATCATCATGCTGAGCGATTCCCAGGTTCCGGCGCATTTGGCGAACCGCAGCTGGCTGATCGATGCCGGCCGCAACGGCTCCGGTCCGCGCGAGGCCTATTTCAAGGTCAACAACATCCTTGGCCTCGTTCGCGCCTGCCAGCAGGGGCTCGGCATCGCGGCACTGCCGGACTATCTGGTCGAGGAAAACAACCGCCTGGTGCAGCTGTTCGGCGAATCCGACTCGATCCAGCTCGACACTTATTTCGTCTATCCCGAAGAGTTGAAGACGGTGGCGCGGGTGCAGGTGTTCCGCGACTTCGTGGTCAGCAAGGCGCAGCGCTGGCCGTCCTAGCGCTTTGTCGCTGCTCGGCTCGCTCGGAGATTATCCGAACGTCGCCGGCAGCCCGTTCTGGAGAATTTCTCAGCCGAAACCGCGCAAATCTTAGATTCGTGTTCTTTCGAATCCAGAATTCGCAAAAGCATTGCAGCCGCGGTTGTGGACCTCTCGCCACGACAGCCCCGGTCTCCGCATGACTGACATGCGGCTTGGACGGTTGCTGCAAGGCGCAACTGCGGATCATAATGTTTGCACGCTGAGCAGTCGCGCTGCGCAATTGTCCCCCTCCTCCAGTGGCGCGGAAGTTCAGTAATCCCTCTTGGAAGGTGATTGTGTCGGCCTCACGTGGCCATACCTTAAGCCGGGCTCTCGCGAGCCCGGCTTTTTTTCTTGAGGAACTTTTGCTCGGCAATAGCCGTCCAAAAACAGCTCGATAGCGCTCACCCGTAGCGGTTGTATGCATCCGGCTGCACCGATTCCGCTGGTTGACAGCATCAACGCCGCCGATCATCATCCGCCCATGATCACGAATTCGTGCATCCCAGCGTCGTCGAAAAAAGCGCCCCTCCCGGGGACCGCAGATCGACGCGCGCGATAGACCTCTCGCCCTTACCCGATCCGCAAAACCCCGCCGCGAGGTACGGGGTTTTTTGTTGTCCCGTCTCCGGCTCGACCTTCCAGGGAGATGGACCAATGACCGCCCAGATCGTTTCCGAGCTTCAAGATTGCGGCCTTCGAGCTTTCTTGCACGGCCTGTGGCTGCCGCTGGTCACGCCGCTTCGAAAGGGCGAGCTCGATGTGGCCTCGCTGCGGCGGCTGGTGCGGCATTACGCAGCCCTCCCCGTCAACGGGCTGATCCTTGCCGCGACCACTGGCGAGAGCCTCACGCTGACGCCGAAGGAAACCCAACGGCTGGTGTTCGCGGTCCGGGACGAACTCGGGGCGAGAGAGCTTCCGGTTTGCCTTGGCCTGTCCGGCAGCAACACGGCCGCGCTTCTCGAGACACTGGAGACCACCGCGGCGTGGCCGATCGAGGGATACCTGATTTCCTGTCCGTATTATTCGCGGCCCTCGCAGCGCGGCCTCGAACTTCATTTCAGCGCGCTGGCGGATCGCGCCACGCATCCGGTGATGATCTACAACATTCCCTACCGGACCGGCGTCAATCTCGGCAATGAGGCGATGCTGCGCCTCGCCAGGCATCCGAACATCGCGGGACTGAAGGATTGCTCGGCGGAACGCAGCCAGTCGCTCGATCTGTTGCGCCGGCGCCCAACGGAATTTTCCGTGCTGACCGGCGAAGACGGGCAATATCATGAGGCGCTGACCGACGGCGCCGATGGCGCCATCCTGGCCTCCGCCCATATCGAGACCGAAGCGTTTGCCAGGGTGCAAAGCCTGATGGCAACAGGCGAACGCGATGCCGCGCTCGCCTGTTGGCAATCGGTCGCCGATCTCACGCGGTTGCTGTTTTCCGAGCCGAGCCCGGCGCCGATCAAGCACTGGCTGTGGCGCACCGGACTGATCGACAGCGCGGAGGTACGACTGCCGATAACGGAAGTGAGTGCGGAGTTGGCTGCGCGGATCGATCGCGAGATTGCGCAAAGAACAGCGCGCCCGCAGTCTAATCCAGCCGCGTCCTTGCCAGCCGCAGCGCGTTCCCGATCACGCTGACCGACGACAGCGCCATCGCCGCCGCACCGACCATCGGGGACAGCAAAATGCCGAACACGGGATAGAGCACGCCGGCGGCGATCGGCACGCCGGCGGAATTGTACAGGAACGCGAATCCGAGATTCTGGCGGATATTGCCCATGGTCGCGACCGACAAACGCCGCGCCCGCACCAGCCCCATCAGGTCGCCGGTCAGTAGCGTGACGGCGGCGCTCTCGATCGCGACATCCGTGCCGCCACCCATGGCGACGCCGACATCGGCTGCGGCGAGCGCCGGCGCGTCATTGACGCCGTCGCCGACCATGGCGACGCGGCGGCCTTCGCTGCGCAGCCGTTGCACCACCTCGCTCTTGCGCTCCGGCAGCACGCCCGCCTCGATCTCCTCGATGCCGAGCCGTGCGGCCACCGCGCGCGCGGTGGTGAGGTTGTCGCCGGTCAGCATCACGATGCGCAAACCATCGTCCCGCAGCTTCTGCAGCGCCGCTGTTGCCGACGGCTTGATCGGATCGGCGATGGCGATGACACCGCCGGCACGGCCGTCGATCGCGACATAAATCGCGGTGGCGCCATTTTTGCGTGCCGCCTCCGCGGCCGCATCCAGATCATGCGTCGCGATGTTTTGTTCGGTCATCAGCGTCGCGTTGCCGAGCGCGACCCTGCGGCTGTCGACGGTCCCGGTCGCGCCCTTGCCGGGGGGCGACGCGAAATCGCTGACCGCCCCGAGTTTTAGACCGCGCTCCTTCGCCGCGCTCAGGATAGCCGTCGCCAGCGGGTGCTCGCTGCCACGCTCAACGCTGGCGGCAAGCCGCAGCAATTCGCTTTGCTCGACACCACTGGCGGTGATAATCGACACCACCCTGGGTTTGCCTTCGGTGAGCGTTCCGGTCTTGTCGAGCACGATGGTGTCGATGTTTTCGAACCGCTCCAGCGCCTCGGCGTCGCGGATCAGGATCCCCGAATGCGCGCCGCGGCCGACGCCGACCATGATCGACATCGGCGTGGCCAGCCCGAGCGCGCAGGGACAGGCGATAATCAAAACCGTAACCGCTGCGACCAGGCCGAAGGTAAAGCGCGGTTCCGGCCCGAACAGCATCCAGGCCGCGAACGCCACTAGCGCCGCCGCGATCACTGCCGGCACGAACCAGCCGGCGACCCGGTCGGCGAGCCGCTGGATCGGCGCGCGCGAGCGCTGGGCGCGGGCCACCATGTCGACGATCCGCGCCAGCATGGTGTCGCGGCCGACTTTTTCCGCCGCCAGCACGAGACCGCCGCCCTGGTTGACGGTGCCGCCGATCACCTTCGCGCCTTCCATCTTCGACACAGGCATCGATTCGCCGGTCACCATCGATTCATCGACGGCAGAGCGGCCTTCGATGACGATGCCGTCGACCGGGATCTTTTCGCCGGGACGCACCCGCAACACATCGCCGACCGCGATGGCCTCGATCGCGACATCCTCGTCGCCGTGATCGGTGACGCGCCGCGCGGTTTTGGGCGTAAGCCCGAGCAGCGCGCGGATCGCCCCCGACGTGCGGGCGCGGGCCTGCAATTCCAGCACCTGTCCCAGCAAGACCAGAACCGTAATGACGGCGGCGGCCTCGAAATACACCGCGACCATGCCGTGCATGTCGCGGAATGCGGGCGGGAATAATTGCGGCGCCAAGGTGCCGACCACGCTGTAGAGCCACGCGACGCCGGTGCCCATTGCGATCAGCGTGAACATGTTGAGATTTCTGGTCACCAGCGAGCGCCAGCCGCGGACGAAGAACGGCGCGCCCGCCCACAGCACCACCGGCGTCGACAGCACCAGCGAAATCCAGTTCGACCACTCCGGCGGCACCAGATGCATCAGGCCGAGATGGCTGCCCATCTCGATCGCGAACACTGGAAGCGTCAGCACCAGCGCGATCCAGAATCGCCTGGTCATGTCGATCAGTTCGGGATCGGGCTTGTCGTCGAGCGAGATTTGTTCGGGCTCGAGCGCCATGCCGCAGATCGGGCAAGCGCCCGGGCCGGCCTGGCGCACCTCGGGATGCATCGGACAGGTGTAGATGGTGCCCGCAGGCGCCGCCGGCTCCGGCTGCTTCGGCTGCAGGTATTTCTCGGGCTCGGCCTCAAAGCGCTCGCGGCATCGCGCCGAGCAGAAGAAATAATCCTGTCCCTTATGGGCAAAGCGATGTTTTGCGGTATCCCGGTTGACACGCATGCCGCACACCGGATCGATGGCGGCCTCCGCGGTCTCATCGTTGCCGCCATGCTTGCCGCAGCAGGCGTTTGCCCCGGCGCCGTGATGGTGGCCGTGGCCGCCATGGGCGTGATCGTGATCGAGCTGCGCCATCAAAACTCTCCCGGCACCTTGAACTATATACCCTAGGGGGGTATATGAGGGACATGCGCACCGAGATCAAGACCTCCTGCCTCAAACGGCTGAAACGAATTGAAGGCCAGATCCGCGGCCTCGCCGGCATGGTCGAGGACGACCGCTATTGCATCGACGTGGTGACGCAGATTGCCGCCGCCAGGGCGGCGTTGCGCCGGGTCGAAGAGGAAATCCTGCGCGACCACGTCGCCCATTGCGTCGAGCACGCCATTGCCTCCGGCGACAAGGCCGACCAGCGCCGCAAGATCGTGGAATTGATGGACGTGGTCGGCCGCGCCGACCGGTAGGGCGTTGCCGTTCCGCCGACGCTGCGCCTTGGTTAATCGGCGGTGTCGCCATCCGCTCAAATCCGGGCGATGCGACGCCGGTGACTTTAAAACTTGAGGTCTATCGAAATCCCCTCAAACCAGAAAACCGGGGGGAAGCCATGACCGATCAAACCACGCCAATTGCCGAATTTGTGAATTCCGAACGATCCCAGGGCATGCAGGATGTTCTCTTGGTGTCGACATTCGGCCTGTGGGTCGGCGTGCTCGGACTGATGCCGGTCGTGGCGCTGCGCCTGTTTGCGTGAGGCGGCCGCTCGCGCAATGAGGTGCGGCCGTGGTTAATCCGCGGTAGCACCTGTGGTCAAATGCGAGCGAAATGGCGACCGGGTTTTTTAAAGTTCCGCGCATATCAAGGTCCCCGAGAAAACGAGCAACGCGGGGGCGTCGTGAATACCAGAGAAAATCCGGTTCCTGATCAACAGGGCTTTCGGACCGAGGACATACTTTGGGCGCTCGGCATCTGGTCGGTGATCCTGGGCCTGTCGCCGGTCATTATCTTCTACATGCTGATGGTCGCGTAATTTCCGCGCGCCCTCACCAAAACCCAGCCCATTCAATCAGCGAATTAGTGAACATGCACAATTGCGAGCCAACGGGTCGCGCGAATGCGCGCCCGATGACAGGCTTGCTTCGTCTGCGCTCCTCGCAATGGCGGTGATGCGTCATTGCACCCGAACAACAACAGAAAAACGCGCGACGCGCGCGCGTTCTTTGCCGGCCCTTGCGAGTTGCGGCGTTACTACGCCGCCTGCTTGTGCATGGCGCCGGTCGCCGACGCATTGCCACGGATCGCCTTCACCGAGCGTTCGATCGCCGCCCAGAGCCGGCCGATCTCCGCCGCCGCACGGCCTTCCGCATAATATTCGCGCGCGCCTTCGCCATGGCTGAGCGCCATCAGAAGATCGGCACGGTTGGTGATCTGGCCGCCCCATACCGGCGCCCGGAACTTGGTCAGCGATTCACGCGCGATGGTGACGATCGGGCTCTCGACGTCGTCGCGGCGCGCCGGAGCGCCGTTGAGCACGACCGCATAGGGCTTGCGCGCGGCACGGCAGGTTTGGATGGTTTCCTGCACGGCGTTGACGTCGAAGACCCCCGGCCGTGCCGGAATGATCACCATGGTGGCGTTCTTGATGGAATCCTCCACCACCGCCGACATATTCGGCGGCGTGTCGATGAATACCCATTCAATGCCGTCGCGCTTGGCGGCACTGATGATCCCGCCGACCGAAGTGACGGCGGTTTTGATCGCCGGTTCGTTGGTGCCGCGCAGCTTGTGCCACAGCGTCAACGATCCCTGCGGATCGGCGTCGATCAATAGACACGGTTTGGTTGCTTTATGGACATGGGCAGCGAGATGGGCAGCCAGAGTGCTTTTTCCCGAGCCACCTTTACGCGATGCGAAAACAATGACGTTCATTACCTTGGCCTCCAGATTGACCCCAGAAGCCGAAAATGAATCAGCGCGCTGATTCGTGAAAGAAAAATTTACCGTTAATCGCAACGAAGTCCCTGATTAATCAGCGGCGTTGGCTTTTGAGTCACACCATGCGCTGCAGCACAGCGAAAAAACCCGGAAATCGATTCGAAAAACGCATTTGCAGGAGTCATCGCGCGATTTTTTTGCGCGCGGACATCGATTTTGCGCGCGCTCTACCTATCCGTGTAACGACCCCGACGGAACAAAACGAGTCCGGATGGCGGTGAAGCGTGCACAGCAGGCGGCTTCAAGCTGCGCTCAGCTCGCGTCCGGCTTCGGCTTCTTATGTTTGCGCGATTTCGCGCTGACGGGTTTGTGCGACGAGGCCGGCTTGATGCTGAGCGGTGTCCCGGCGCCGACCGGCGTCACCTCGGGATCGGGCCGGAAGAAAACCCGGCAGCCCGGAGAGAGCTGCGCCTTGTTCCTGACCATGCAGAGCGTGACGCGGTCGACATCCGGAATATCGGCGCTGCACAGGCGAAACGCATCGTCGCTGCACGCCTGTTGCTGTTCGGGGGTGTAGGCCTGGCTTGCCGCGGGCCACATCGTAATCGCGAACAAGGTTGCGAGCATCCAGCCGGGCTGGACCTTCCTGGACCGGAGTGCGGACATGAATCCCCCCGTAAGCGCCTATGCGCGGATTGTGGGTGAATGACGGGGGGTTGGCAAGGACGGGGAGCGTCCCGAGAATTTTTTCAGGAGTGGTACAGTTGGGTGGGCTCGAACCACCGACCTCCTGTTCCACAGACAGGCGCTCTAACCAACTGAGCTACAACTGCATCCTTGGCGGGGCCGCAAAAAGGGGCTGCCGAACGGGGCGGAAACTAGGTGCAACGCCCGCCTTTGGCAAGGCCGGGAGACGGCCATATCAGCGTCGTCCCTGCGAACGCAGGGACCCCATAACCACCGGCCCCAATTGCTGCAAAGACAGGGACGACGCCATTTTTTGAAGGGGCGGCTATCGCGTGTCACCAAAAGCAAAAAGCCCGGGCGGATCGCCCGGGCTTTTTTTTGGAATGAGAATCTTCAGGCGGCCGGCTTGAACAGCTTCGAGGCGTTGGCCTTGATCGGCTCGGCGGTCTCGGTCGCCACTTTCTGGCTCAATTCGGCAAGCTCCTTGGCCTGGGCGGCGAGGGTCTCGTACTGCTTCTTGGCGTGCGAGGTCCACAGCTGCAGCGCTTCGGACGGCGATTTGGCACCAAGCAGTTCCTGCGCGAAATCGAGGGAAGCGGAGGTGTTGGCTTTCATGAATTCCATCAGCTTGGCGGAATATTCGCTAAAACCCTTGCTGGCGGTCGTGAACACGGCCTCGATGGCGCCGTTTTGGGTCTCGGCGGCATCCTTGAACTTGGCGTAGCTGTCGCGCGCCTGCGAAACGCCTTTTTCGGCGAACGCGCGCATTTGCTCGGGAACCTCGAAGGGAACGATCGAGGCGGAGAAGGGATCGGTGGGATTTGCCATGTCATGAAACCTTCGGAACGGGGGTGAAACGGTGTGACCCCTTGCGCGCCCGAAAGCCAAAGGCCGGGGAACGTCGACTTGGATCACGCAGTGGGAGTGCCTTCGTCGGGCACTGCCCACTTGACTCCCACATAATGGCATTTTTGTGCAATGCAATGAAACTCGCCACAATTTTAGGTGCAGTGCCGCATTTCTGCTCAAATCCCGAGCATTTGCCCGCCCCTCCTCGCACGAGAAGGGTTGGGACCGCCCAAATAGCGTCAGATCTTGGACTTTATCGGATCCTGGACTTTTCTTCAGATATTGGGCTTGGCGGCTTCCATCGCCGCCTTGCTGACGATCTGGCCCATCTCGCTGGCTTGCTCCGCCAACGAGCGCATCTGGGTTTGCACATATTCGCTGTGCAGCCGCATCACCTCGGTGAGGTCCTTGGCGTGCAGCAGCTTTTCGGCAAAATCCAACGACGCCTGCACGTTCTTTTCGGCGTAGGAGATGGCCTTGGCGCTGACGTCCTTGGCGCCGGCGCGAACCGTCGCGCCGCGTTCCTCGATCGAGCCCGCGGTCTGCTGCACGCTGGCGAGGAATTTCTCGAAGGCCTTGCGGGCCTGATCGACGCTCGCCTCGGCCATCGATCGCATTTCCTTTGGAATCTCGAAACGGTCACCCACTTCTTCGCTCATGGTCCCAACTCCTGTTTTGGTATTCATTGGCGAGGCCATCCACGGCCCCGCTGCCCGTTCGACCACCTCAACGCGATTACGGCCGCGAAGGTTCAGCGCTGGCCGGCAAATTAAGGTTATCGTGGCTTTGGATAATTCCGCCGCTGTCAAGCCGTGGACCTGTCCTCGCGCAGGAGCGATACTAACCCTCCGTTAAGGCTGTCGTCGTCTGACCGCCGAAACCCCCGTCGCCATGCTTTGAGCCAAAGCCAACCCAGCCGGTCATATAGTTGCGATGAACAACGCGGAATTCCAGTTGCGAGGCGTCGGCGATCCGCGACTGGCCGTGCATGCAACCAGCGCGCTGCCGGCATGGCTGTGGTCGACCGACGGCACGCGGATTTTGTGGGCCAATCCGGTCGGCGCAAAATTGTTCGGCGCCGCCAACGGCGCAAGCCTCGCCAAAAAAATGTTCGGACCCGCCGATGCACATCGCCGCCAGGTGGCGCAGCTCGCAGGGAGGCTGAGCCCGCGCGGGGCGATGCGGCTGCAGCGGCTGCGCGGCTTCGGCGCGCCGCTTGGCCAGCTCGTGACCTGCGGCTGCGCGCGGCTCGATTTTGCCGACGGCAGCCACGGCATTCTGATCACGGCCGCCGAGCCGGTCGGCCGCGCGATGCCGCTGCTCGAGCGATTGCAGCGGCTGATCCAAGGCATCGACACCCCGATCGCCGCGTTTGCGCGCGACGGCATGTTCGTCGGCGCCAGCGATGCCGCGCGAACGCTGCTCGGCTTTCGCAATCTGTCGGAGGCAGGCCTTGATGCTGCGCGCAGCGATGCGCTGACACAGGGCCGCGTCGAGACGCCGATCGGCATCGGCCACCTGGTGCTGCAGCGCGTCGGCACCGGTACCGATGTCGGCCTGGTCGCCCTGATCGCGCCGGTCAGGGAAACGGCGCCCGCGCCGGACGAAGCGCCCGCATCGACGCCCGAGCCTGCCGCGCCCGCGTCGGATCCGCCGATACCAGACTATGAGCAGCCCGCGATATCGGGCGAAGCTCCGGCCGAGTTTGCCTTGATCGACGAATTCGCCGAACCGCCGGAAGAGCCGACTGACGAACACGCCGTCGCTCATGAGCCTGCCGAACCCGACCTGCGGACGGTGCTGCATCTAGACATGCCGCATGCCGAAACGCCGCACGCCGAGGCAATAGCGGAGACAACCGCGCCCGCTGACGAAATCGATCGGCACGAACCTTCGCCCCTTGTCGAAGCCGTTGCCGATGAGCCGGCGGCACCGTCGGAGCCCGCAGCCGAGCCCGCGCCGGCCATCAACGTAGCCGCTGCACCATTGACGCCACCGCCGGTCTGGACGCCGTCATGGCTCGACGAGCACGGGCCGAATACGCGACGGCACCCGCTGCGCTTCATGTGGCAGATGGACACTGACGGCCGCTTCTCGCTCGGCTCCGACGAATTCACCCGCCTGATCGGCACGCGCACCACCGCCGGTTTTGGCCGGCTGTGGAGCGAAATCGCAGACGTATTCGGCCTCGATCCCGACGGCCGCGTGCTCAAGGCGGTCGCCACCCAGAATACCTGGAGCGGCATCACCTTGAACTGGCCGGTCGATGGCGGCGGCCGATTGCCGGTGGAATTGTCGGGACTGCCGATCTATGATCGGGCGCGCAATTTTGCCGGCTATCGGGGCTTTGGGGTTTGCCGCGATCTCGATGGCCTGGCGCGGCTCGCAGCCCTGCGCCGTTACGAGTTGTTTTCTGATCCGCCGCCGGTACCGGCACCTTCGCCCGGCCTCGTCCAGGCCTATCCCGACCAGGGCCCGCCCGCCGCGGAGCCGCCCGGCGAGCGCGAATTCGCATCTCAATCGAAGACCCCTGAACCGAGTACCCCTGAAACTTCAGCGTCGATTGCTTCAGAGACTTCACCACCAACTGATTTGGAAACGCCCGTGGAAACGCCCAACGAAGCCTTGAAGAACGAAGCGAAGAACGTTCTGCCGTTTCGGCCCCTCGGCGATCAGAAATCGCCGGTGCTGACGCCGGTCGAGAACTCGGCCTTCAACGAACTCGCCCGCCAATTGGCGGCGCGGCTCGAGAGCGACAATGGCGCGCGCGAGGCGCCGCCGCAAACCTCCGAGATGCCCGAACCTGTTGTCACCGAGCAAGCGCAAACGCTGGAGGCCGCGGAAAAGCCCGGCTGGCTCGCGCATCCCGAGCCGCCCGCGCGCGGCGAAGCGCGCCGCGACAGGATGCTGCTCGATTTGCTTCCGGTCGGCGTCCTGATCTACCGGCTCGACCGGTTGCTCTATGCCAACCCGGCGTTTCTGGCGCGGATGGCGTATCCGAGCCTGCATGCCCTGGAACAGGCCGGCGGCTTGGACGCGCTCTATGTCGAGCCCGGCGTCTCCAGTGCGAGCAGCACCTCCGACACCGGAACGCCGGTGACGATTTCCGCGGGCCACGCGCCGCCGGACGCGGCGTCGGGGGCCGAGGCGCGGCTCTACACGATTTCATGGGACGAGGATTCCGCGCTGGCGCTGATCTGCTCGGACGCGGGCATCAAAACCGCTGAGGTCGCCGCCGCGATGTCGCAGCCGGCAGCCGTGCCCGAGCCATCGCCGGTCGGCCATGCCAATGCCGAGGAGCTCGGTGCCATCCTCGATACAACAGCCGAAGGCATCGTGATGTTCGACGCCGAGGGCAACCTCAATTCATGCAACCGCAGCGCCGAAGCGCTGTTCGGCTATGACGGCGAAGAGCTCGTCAAGCGCAACCTTTCCGACCTGTTCGCGCCGGAAAGCCAGCGCCTGGTCCGCGATTATGTCGAAAGCATCAACGGCAGCGGCGTCGCCAGCCTGCTCGAGCACGGCCGCGAGGTGCTGGGCCGGGTGCGCGAGGGCGGCCTCATTCCGCTGTCGATGACGATGGGACGGACGAGGCCGGATGGCCCGAATTTCTTCGCGGTGTTCCGCGATCTCTCGCAAGCCAAGAAAAGCGAGAGCGAATTGCGCGAGGCGCGGCGGCTCGCCGATCGCGCCGCCAGCGCCAAGGCAGACATGCTGGCGCGGATCAGCCACGAGGTCCGCACGCCGCTCAACGCCATCATCGGCTTTTCCGAAGTGATGATCGGCGAGCGTTTCGGCGCGCTCGGCAACGAGCGCTATGTCGAATACATGAAGGACATCCGCGCTTCCGGCGAGCGCGTGATCGCCATCATCAACGATTTGCTCGACCTGTCGCGGATCGAGACCGGCAAGCTCGATCTCGCCTTCACCAATCAGAACCTCAACGATCTGGTCGAGAGCTGCGTCGCGGTGATGCAGCCGCAGGCCAATCGCGAGCGCATCATCATCCGTACCTCGCTCGCGCATATGCTGCCGCCGGTGGTCGCCGACGCCCGCGCGCTGCGCCAGATCACGCTCAACCTGATCGGCAACTCGATCCATCTCGCCAATGCCGGCGGCCAGGTGATCGTCTCCACCGCGCTGTCGGATTTCGGCGACGTGATCCTGCGGGTCCGCGACACCGGCCAGGGCCTGAACGACAACGAGGTCGCCGCCGCGATGGAGCCGTACCGTACCCAGGCCCCCTCCGACCAGGCCTCCGACAGCGCCGCCGTCAGCCTTTCGCTGACGAAAGCGCTGGTCGAAGCCAACCGCGCGCAATTCCACATCAAGACCGGGGCGCATTCCGGCACCCTGGTCGAAGTGGTGTTTTCGCACGCAATGGCGCGGGCGTAAGAGCGGTCGTAGGACCTCCTGATCAGCGCGCAATAAAAGCGATTCCGGGAGCGATATCCCAAGCGCTTTGGTCGGCTACGCCTGCTCAGTTTCTCCTTGGGGGTGCGGCGGTTCTGGGGCAGTCTCTCGTCCGAGGAAGTAGCTCTGCAGAGCCGGCACGATCACGAGCAACATGACCGGTCCGATCAGCATTCCGCCCACGATCACCGCCGCGAGCGGTCGCTGCACTTGGCTACCGATTCCAGAAGATAGTGCAGCCGGGAGCAGGCCGATGCAGGCTGACAAAGTCATCATCAGGATCGGCCGCATCTGCTGGTCGACGGCACGGAACATGGCGTCGGCCGGGGTCATACCACTAACGGCGACTCGATAATAACCGTGGATGATGAGGATGCCGCTCATCACCGACACGCCGAACAACGAGATGAATCCGATCGCGGCCGAGATACTGAAATTCAATCCGAAAGCGTATAGCCCCAAAATTCCGCCACTGATCGCGAATGGAAGTCCGAGCAGCGCTAAAAGGCTGTTGCGGAACGAGTTGAACAGCCCGTAAAGCAACACCATGATGAAGACGAGGGTAATCGGCAGAATGATGGCAAGCCGCTTCTTGGCTTGTTGGAGCCATTCGAACTCTCCGGCCCAATCGATGCGATAGCCCGTCGGCAGTTTTACATTGCGGCTGATGCGCTCCTGAGCTTCCTCCACCGCGCCCGAGAGGTCGCGGCCACGTACGCTGAATTTGATCGGCACAAAACGCTGGTTGCGTTCGCGGAAAATGTAAGAGGCGCCGGTATCAAGCGTGATGGTGGCGAAGTCGCTTAAAGGAATATATGTGTTGCCTGCGGACGTCTGAACTCCGACCTTGATATTGCGCACTTCATCGATGTCGCTCCGATATTGAGGTGCCAGCCGCACCACCACGCCGAATTGGCGGTCCGCCTCCAGAAGCGTGGTCGCCACGGTTCCGCCCAAAGCGGCCTGAACGACGGCATTCGCGTCGCCGACGTTCAAGCCGTAACGCGCGGCCTTTTCGCGATCGGCCTTGATGTTCAGATTGGGCTGTCCGAGCACCCAGAAGGCGCCAAGATCAGTAATTCCCGGCACCTTGGCCATTTCGGCCATGGCAGCTTTGG
>Ga0185299_10004251_pt1 | contig 17542 bp, 18 predicted proteins | sample PaiPotPPA55metaG_FD_128002 | JGI IMG/M metagenome (GOLD analysis project Ga0185299, IMG submission 128002) | Iron sulfur acid spring bacterial and archeal communities from Banff, Canada, to study Microbial Dark Matter (Phase II) - Paint Pots PPA... ...
GCGCGGCATCAATTACTACTTCTCCTTTTGGATAAACAGCGCGTGCATTGCCCTTCAGAGGCATTTGAATTAACAAGACTTCGTCGCGGTCCCAAGGGTCGATGCGTATGTTCGCCCCGTAAGATAGCCGGCTGACAGTGACGTTTTCACTTATTCTGTGCTGGCTGAAATGCAGGTCCATTTGCTCGCGGCCCGCTATAGCTATCTTATGACGGGACCATTCGCGGCAGAGAATTTCGGTGGATTCGGCCAGTGAATTCGCACGATAGTGGGACATACTCATAGGGATACCCCGACGGAAGGCGCACGTTGGTTTGCAACGCTGTGTGGTGTAGGGTCAGTCCGGAGGGCTGACACTTGCTATGGCTACGTGAAAGGCCAACGCTAACGCACCAGAATTTCGGGGGCAACACGCGAAAACCACAGGGATCACACTCATCGGGCGGCATTGCAGGTCGCCAACAGCACGTTTCGGCATGACGATGCGGTAATCGGCAGCTAAGTGCTCGCTAATTTTTGTGAATGGTTTTGGATGCGTAGGATTCGCTCGTCAAACGAGGTCGCCTAAGTGGCCGTAGCCCGAGGGATTCATACAACCTGCAGGAAAAGCATCCATGTCAACAAAAAAAGCTTTGTTCAGAACAACGCTGTTCGCCGTGTTCTCCGCAGGATCAGTCCATGCGAGCGCGCAATCGTCGGTGACAATTTACGGTGTCATCGACACAGGCATAACGTATTTCAGCAATATTCGTGGTAGCTCGGCATGGAGCGAAAGCAGCGGGGCCAATAACCCGAGCCGCTGGGGGATGATTGGCGCAGAAGACCTTGGCGACGGGTCGAAAGCGGTCTTCCGGCTCGAAAACGGGTTTAGCTCTACCACGGGTGCCTTCGCGAGCAGCGCGCAGGAGTTCAATCGTGCCGCGACAGTTGGATTGCAAAACAGCCGTTACGGGACGGTTTCTTTTGGTCGCCAGACGGACTTCATGGTTCAACTATTGCCCGTCACTGGCATCATCGGGACGATATATGCCTATCATCCGGGGGACTACGATCGCATTGCTGGTGAATTTCTCAGCAATACGGTTTCGTACGAGAGTCCCCGTTGGGCGGGTGCTCACTTTGGCGCACTATACAGTTTCGGATCGTCAGTTTCCCCCGCATCGAACACGGGACGCGGTCTTAGCTTCGTTCTCGACTATCAGCTCGGATCGTTAACCGCCGTTGCGGCAATGACTGATTTGAACGGCGTCAATATCAACCCCGCAGCTATCGGCCTGGCCAAGGACTTCGGCGAAGCGCTGCCACCGACACTCGCCACGGGCATAAATATCGACAATCTTTCAACATATGGCGCTGGCGTTTCTTACACCATGGGCTCATGGCGGATTTCGGGGGCATACAGCCGGACCTATTTGCGAGCGCTGTCGGTCACCGAGACGTTGCAGACAGGCGATTTCTCAATGTTCTATCATGTGTCTCCCGCATTTATTGTCTCTGCGAACTATGCGCGCTCAGCTGGGCTGAATGGACGGTGGAATGTTGGATCTGCCATGGCGGATTATTTTCTCAGCAAACGGACGGATGTCTACGTTGCGACGGTGTATCAGCGTGTGGGCAGTGAAGGGCAACACGCAGCCTTGTTGTTTCAAACTCCGTCTTCCAGCGCATCACAAATGGCCGTGCGCGTCGGGATGACACATCGTTTTTGATTTGTAGTGAAAGGACAAGAAATGAGAACTAGCAATCATCATTGGGATACCCTTCGTTCTCCTGATTTCTTAGAGCGGAGGACTGATCGGGATATCGCCATTATTCCTATAGGATCGACAGAACAGCATGGCCCTCATTTACCGGTGATGGTTGACTCGCGGCTGGCGGCCGAGATTGCGATGCGTGCGGCCAAAATCACCACCGGCGGAGCGCGAGTGCTAATTACGCCCGTGGTATGGGTCTCCATGGCCGAACATCACATGGTGTTTCCCGGCACGCTGACGCTTGACTTTGAGACTTTTCGAGCTGTACTGCGATGCCTCGCAGAGTCGCTGATGAGGCAGGGCTTTCGACGGATACTTTTCTTAAACGGGCATGGAGGAAATATTGCGGCTTTGTCGATTATCACGGATCAGCTAACCCGAGAATTGCGGCTGCCTTTGATGGCTGCGACATATTGGAACGTGTCGGCCTCGGAGTTCGACGCGATCCTTGAGGGGCAGGCAAACCTTCTTCATGCCTGCGAGGCTGAAACGTCAATGATGATGACCTTGCATCCCGAACTTGTCGATGCAGAAGCCGCGTTGAATGTCATTTCTCCGTCGGGCGGATTCGGCGAGATTCGGGGAGCTTATCGCACTCGCTCCATGAAGGAAATCTCGCCTTCGGGAGTAGTGGGTATGCCGTCCCTCGCAACTCGGGAGAAGGGTCAAGCGCTGCTTGATGCCGCCGCACGAGCATTGGGTAAGAAACTAAGTGACGATACCTGGTGGGGTGACGCCGAGCCGGATGAAACCCGATAGTTTGTTTGGTCTCCCTCCGAATAATACTAACCCACTTATGGCTCCGGCATGGTGTCTTGCTCAACCGCTTGAGATCCTCCCGGGAGCATCCTGACCGCCGCGTTCGCGTGGGTAGCATGGACCAGCTCGGCTACCCGATAGCGGCTTTCTAACACCTATAACGAGGATCTTTTCATGTCAGATATCTATGTACTTGTCCACGGCGCTTGGCACACCGGCGCGGATCTGGAGCAGGTAGCGACCGTTATGCGCGGCGCCGGACACACGGTGTACTGCCCGACCTTGGCAGGTAACCGTCCTTCGGACGATCGCGCGAATGCTGGGCTCGAAGACGCGATTGCCTCGGCCATCGAATATATAGAAGAGCGCGACCTGAAGGACATTCGATTGGTTGGTCACAGCTACGGCGGGATGGTGATATCAGGGGTGGTAGACCGTGTCCCGCAGCGTATCCGCAGGCTAGTATATTTGAATGCCTTTGTCCCACACGACGGCGAATCTGCAATGGATATGGTGCCTTCTTACTATGCGGGAGTATTTGAGGAACAAGCTGCCTTGCAACGCAACTCGGTGATGCTGCCGTTTGATGTTTGGCGCGATTGCTACATGAACGATGGAGATTTAGCGCTCGCAGAGTCATGTTACAAGCGTCTTAATCCTCATCCATACCGTACCTTTACGGACAAGATTACTCTGCGAAGGCCCTTGCATGAAATTCCTGTTGGGCGGTCATATGTGAACTGTCAGCAAGACATCACGATGCCACATAGCATGCCTTGGCATCCGCGACTATCTGAACGACTTGGTTTGTATAGGCTAGTGGAATGTCCCGGCGGTCATGAGACCCTGTTCTCTAATCCGAAGCGGCTTGCGCAGGCGTTATTGGAAGCTGGCCGAGACTAGTGAACGGCCCAGCGGGGCATGCTGCATTTTTTCGTGTGCAAACTGCTACTTAGTCCGCTTGGCCGCTTTAAAGAATAAGTGCTTCATCGCGAAATCACCAGTCGCGCCGATCATCTACTCGGCCTGCTTGAACTGTTGATAGCAGCAGGTGAGTGCCAATGCGGTGGAGTTGCAGGCTGGTCGCAACTCATAATGGCTAAAGGAATTCATATGTTTGAGAACTTCGAGATTGTTCAGGATGTAATCGACGGCGTGCATATCCATGCTCGACGCGGGGGAAGCGGGCCGCCGATATTGCTCTTGCACGGATTTCCACAGACCCACGTCGTATGGCACAAAATGGCTGCAGTACTAGCGAAAAGCTTTACGGTTGTGACTCCCGATCTACGGGGTTATGGCGACAGCGGAAAGCCGGAAGGACTTATTGATCATAGCAATTATTCGAAGCGAAGAATGGCGTTAGATCAGGTCGCATTCATGGGTAGATTGGGATACTCGTCGTTCTCGGTTGTTGGTCATGACCGTGGCGCTCGGGTTGCTGTTCGCCTTGCGATGGACTTTCCTGATGCTGTGCAAAAGCTTGTGACGCTCGATATTGCGCCGACCCTTGCAATGTATGAGCAGACAACGTTCGAATTCGCGCGCGCATATTGGCATTGGTTTTTTCTTGTGAGACCTAAGCCGCTGCCCGAGACACTCATCCGGGCGGACGCCGAACTTTTCTTGAAGGAGCTGCTCGGCATCAAAGATGGATGCCCACATCCATTCGCTACGGAAGCGCTAGCTGAGTATCTACGGTGCCTTCGAGATCCACTTACAGCACACGGGTTCTGCGAAGACTATCGAGCTGGTGTGACAATTGACCTGGACCACGACAGGGCGGACATCGCGGCGGGGAGGACGATCAAAACTGAACATCTCATGTTGTGGGGTGAAAATGGACTGACTGGAAAGTGCTTTGATCCAATGTCAGAGTGGGCGCGGGTCTCGCAAAGATTGACCGGTTTCGCTGTACAGTCCGGGCACTTTATGCCCGAGGAGTCGCCGCAAGCGCTTCTCGACCACATCTGCCCATTTCTCGCTTCCTATTAGACGAAGCGCGGTGTCGGCGGGCCGAATCTTTGAGAGAGCATGCCACGAGGTCCGCTGAGGTGTTGTTGTTGAATTCGTCATGGTGAGATTGCTGCACTAATATGCGTTATTTGCATCACGGCTCGACAGGCGCAGGTGAAAAGGCAATTAGCCGATCGATTGCGGTCGGGTTTTGACAGCCGGCTGCATGATCAGATCAGTTTTAAACATTCTCTGGTGCGCCTGGTTGGTCTGACCGATTGAGCGCGACTGGGCCGCACGATGAGCGAGAGCCTGTGTCCACTTGCCGGAGGGCCAGCGACATCACCGTGCCTGATCGCCTACAGGTCTCCTCAGCCCATCACTGTGGCGGTGTCCGACGCCCACTGGACAATGTTGGGCTGTAAACCCGCGTTGGAGAATATTCTCATGATGGCATCAAAATGTGTGGGTGCACTCCGACGCGGAAACATGACGAAGGGATCGGTCACTAACTCGGCCAAGGGAGGAACCCGACCGTAGAAGTCATGTCGATGTTTAGGCATGACGAGCGCGAAGCGATCCTCGTGCACGGGCACAGTGAGCAGACCGCCGGATTCGGGAGGAAGCCACGCGACAAAACCGGCGTTGAGTTCGCCTGCCTGTAGAAGCCGGTGCTGTTCCTGCGACAGATGTGGTTCCAGAAAGATCCGGATATCGGGAGTCTTCTCGCGTAGCGAGCTGATCAGTGTATGGATGATCGGAAGCCAGCCATAGTTGGGTACCACGCCGATTCTGAGTGAACCGCTTGTGCCGGTGGCGGTCTTCTTGACGTCTGCCACCAAGCGATCGAAAGCGGTAACTGTCTCTCGTGCCCTTATCAACAGCATCTCGCCCGGAGGCGTGAGAGCGATTCCGCGCGGAAGACGATGGAACAAAAGGGCTCCTAGGTCCTCTTCGAGGTTGGTCATCTGTCTCGACAAGGCAGGTTGGGCAACATGAACGAGTCGGGCCGCAGCGGCGATGCTGCCATGCTCACATACAGAGACGAAGTGGCGCAGTTGTCGGATATCCACAAAAGACCCTCATTCGATAAAAGCATAGTCAGGGCTAAATTGGCTACTGGCTGCACGCTGTCGCAGTGGCCGAGGGACGTCCACCGTGGGCTCCGTGATCTCGCGCTTTACGACACTAGCTGAGCGAGCAGTACTGCATCGCCCTGACGGCATTGCACGCTGGTGAGGCGGCTGGCTAATCCCAGATTGAGCGAAACCATGCCGTCGAACGAGAGACCGTTCTGAACGCTCGCCCGACGAAGCGATGTAAGTCGAATCTATTCGTTATTCGCTGTTGATGCTTTGCATGCCTGCTGATTGTGTCACCCGAGAAATTGGGATTCTTGTCCGAATATGCCATTTTTGATCCTTAAAGGACGTACTCGTTCCTCTTATGACCAACCATCGAAAAATGACATGTGGCGTCCTGAAAGCCTCCGCGTCAGAGGAGTGCGCCTCCGGCTGAAGGCTTTGCGGCTTAATCAAAATTAAGAAATTGTTGAACTTTTGGAAGCAAGGGGTTAAAACCGCGGTGGCGTCGCTGTGGACGCCTTCCTGCCGTAGCGCTTATTTTAGATGTCAGCAGTTTTGACGGTTTAACCGGCGATAAGAGTCCGGTTTTTTTTAGGCCGACGGTATGACTCTGCGCGAAGGCTAGGAAGTAGTTTTAGGTCGATATAGAAATTTTAGAAAAATGAACCTGAACTTTAGGCAACAACACTCAAAGGGGAAGCAATGGCCAGTGGAATAGAAATCGATTTCTTGCCAGTTGGCGAGGGCGAGCATAGTGGCGACGCTATCGCGATTCGTTGGCTGGAAGGCAACGAGTACAGGGTAATGGTTTATGACGGAGGCACGAAAGGTTCGGGTCCCGCCCTCGTCAACCACGTCAAAAAGTACTTTAATACTTCGCATGTAGATTTCGTTGTGAATTCGCATCCTGACAACGACCACGCCGGCGGCTTGTCCGCGGTGCTGGAAGAACTCAGCGTCGGGGAATTGTGGATGCATCAGCCCTGGAGCTATAGCGACGAAATCTCTCATTACTTCCGTGATGGCCGTATCACCAGCGAGAGTTTGGAGCGCCGGCTCCAAGAGAAAATGTCGGCAGCGTTCGCACTCGAGGTTTTGGCCGAGAAGAAAGGCATACCGGTTTACGAGCCGTTTGCAGGTTCGCAAATCGGTATCTTCACGGTGCTGTCGCCGACGCGTCAACGCTATGTTCACGAGCTCATCCCGGAATTTGAAAAATCGCCGGAGTTGAGAAAATCGACGAGCATTTTCGATGCGGTAGGGCGTTTTGTGATGGAGGCCGCAGGCTTCGTTGCAGAGGTCTGGACTGGCGAAAATCTGCCAGAATCTGTCACGACTTCTGCGGAAAATGAGAGTAGTGCGGTGCTGTTCGCGGCGATAGGGGAGAAAGGTTATCTTTTGACCGGCGACGCAGGAGTCGACACCCTATCGGCAAGCTCCGACTTCGCCCGAAGCATCGGCATTGACCTACCTACGCGTGCGACATTTGCGCAGGTCCCGCACCATGGGGGGCGCCACAACGTCTCTACCGATACGTTAAACCTCGTTTTTGGCCAGCCTGTCGCCGAAGATGACACGACCGCAAGCAAAACAGCATTTGTCTCGGCGGCGAAAGCAGCGCCTCGCCACCCGAAAAAGAAGGTCACAAATGCGTTCAAGCGTCGAGGGTTCAAAGTCTTCGCGACAAAGGGTTCGGTCATCCGGCATTATTCGACAGGAATGACTCTGCCACAAGGCTGGGGCCCAGTCGAACAGCTTCCGTTTTACGCCGCAGTTGAGGAATGACGATGGTTATCGAAAAAATGCTAACGCAGTTTGGCGACCGATATGACCGGAACGCCCGTTTGGCGCCCGCGCTACTTGTTTTGTTGCCAGCCGTCGTCGCCATCATTGCGTTGTACGGAAAGTCGCTCGGGATACTCGGAACAGTCGTCACAACCATTGGTGTCTGCGGTGGGCTAGCGATGCTCGCCGATTTCGCGAGGAGTCGCGGAAAGGCAGGGGAGCAAGCGCTCTGGAAAAAGTGGGGCGGTGCTCCGAGCACTCAAGTGTTGCGATACACGGACGATACTTTTGACGACGTATCGACGGCACGCTACCACTCCCTGTTACAAGCCAAGGTGGGCAAGCCTTTTCCGATATCACGGGATGCAGAAGCAAACGACCCCGCGGGTACTGACGTTCTTTATACATCGGCCGGGAACTGGTTGCGAGAACATACTCGCGACGATAAAAAGTTTGCCATTCTCAAGACCGACAACATCGCGTACGGATTTCGTCGCAACGGCTACGCCCTTCGGTGGATTGGCGTAGCGGTTGCGCTGTTATGCATCGCATGGGTTCTCTGCCGACATGGGGTCGCGTCGCTAACTCATCGTTTTCAAGATGTGGGCGACATCGAGAAACTGTTTACAGGCGGTGAGTGGGTTTCGCTGGCCGTCGCCCTCATTATGCTGCTCGCGTGGCTTGGCTTTTTTACCGAGGGCGTCGTCCGTGCAGCAGCTTTCTCCTACGCTCAAAAACTAATTGTGGCGTGCGAAGTTCTATCCGCACCTGGCGCGGCCAAGAAAGCGTCACCGGCAACAGGCAGCGAAGGTAAGGCACCTCGTTCCTCAAATCCTGGGGCTCAAACGCCGTCTGCAACGGAACCGGTTGCAGCGCCAAAACGTCGTGGTCGACCAAAAAAGGACGACCCGCCGACGCAAAACTGAGTCTTAGGATCTTCAAGGTTTTCAGGGTGTCCAACAGTCCCGAAACGCCTGCTTCTGTCGGCATCGAAGATCTGCATGTCGGCGAGAGCGATTTGATCATTCTAGGTGATCGAAAGGCTGCTATTCGTGAGCGCGTTCTCTCACTGCGAACACGATTCGAAGTCGGCTCCGCGAACTGGCGGCGCGCACCGATTACGGCGCTCGCAGCCATTCTTCGAGAGGGCGAAACCGGTTCAATCGGCGGATATTTGCAGCTATGCTCGGCTTTCCATGATGACGTTAGGCACCTGACGATTACTGCGCCCTGAATCGCCTCCAGATTTTTCTGGACACGATTTTGGGGTAAAACGTGTTTCTGGAAACGGAGTTGAACATGCTGAAGAAGTCGAAGATGACCGAGGTTGTGCCGGGGGCGGTGGAAGGAGCGCGTAGCGCGACTGGAAGCGCCCCCCGGCGCGGCCGCCGGTGTGAAACGGTGGTCGGCCAATCGGAAGAAACAAGTCGTCTTGCGCTTGTTGCGCGGCGAGCCGGTGGACGCCATTTCGCGCGAGGTTTCGGTACCGATATACCGGCTCGAAGAATGGCGCGAGCATGCCTTGGCCGGTATCGATGCTGGCCTCAAGGAGCGCGAGAACGATCCGCTGGAGGCAAAGCTTGGCGAGGCGACCCGGCGCATTGGCGAGCTGGTCGTGGAGAACGAACTGCTGCGCAAGGAACGGCAGGCCCGACACCCTCTGGTCAACCGGAGGTCGTCGAAATGAGCCGAACGCTCTCCTCTGGCATCGGCAAGCCCTATGGGCTGGAGCGAGTCTGCCGGGTGCTCGGATTCCCGCGTTCGACGATCTATGCCGCTCGTGCGCGCGAGTCGAGCAACGTAGTGCCACTCGTGGCACAGCGGCACGGCCCGAAGCCAAAGATGCCCGACACCGACCTTTTGAATGCCATTCGGGCCGATCTGGCGGCCTCGCCTTTTATCGGCGAGGGGCACCGCAAGGTATGGGCGCGCTTGCGTATCCTGCGCGACATCCGCGTCTCGCGCACCCGTGTGCTGCGTCTGATGCGGGGGAACGCTTTGTTGTCGCCGCATCGTCGGCCCCAGGGTAAGTCGTCTCTGCACGACGGCATGATCACGACGAGCCGCCCGAACGAAATGTGGGGCACCGGCGGCGTGCGCAACCGGAACGCACGTGCTCTCGGACTCTCAGTGGTGAAACCGGCTCGGTCAGACGGGCTTTGAAAAGGCTCGAGCGGAGTGCGGGGAAACTCGCACGCTCCGTTCCAAGGGGGCGGCGACGCCGTAATGCGTCGCTGCTACCCGACGGTTGACGCTATCGCATTGGCCGTCGGCACAAGCAAGGCCGCCGCCGGCGAGACCATTGACGCGTTTGTCGCCGTCGTGACGCAAGCCGTCGCTGAAGGCGATGGTGTTCAGCTGGTCGGCTTTGGCACCTTCAGCACCGGCCAACGTGCGGCGCGCACCGGTCGCAACCCGAGGACCGGTGAAACGCTGCAAATTGCGGCCGCAAAAACCGTCAAATTCACGGCAGGTAAGGCGTTCAAGGATTCTGTAAATTCGTAAGGGCGCCCTGCGTATCACGGGAGCTTTGCGCGTGCCAAGCGGCGGCGAAGCCATGGCTGGTCGCTTGAACACGCGGGGCAGGATCGGGGATGCTTAAAACAGTTGATCGTCAAGCGGCACCAGATTGACCCACTTCACGGCACTGCGCCGTTCGACGCCGTCACGGTGAATCGATTTGATCATGACTCGTTGGCCGCGCGCCTCGCCGAGCACTTCGGCAATGCGGTCGCCGTATCGCACGAGTGTTCCGCGGGATGGTCGACGGTGAATGCCGGGTCGGGTGCGTTTCGTCGGCATCGCGCAAGAAGGATTTTTGGAACACGTATTATTATGCCCATTGCGGCGCATGCAATGCGTCTATTGGCCATTGTCTCTGTCGTGTTTTCCAAATCCTAGGTTTTTGTTATGCGTCGAATCGTTGTGCGTCGCTCACCCATTCATGGCCGCGGCGTGTTTGCTTTAACCAACATCCCCTCCGGGGAGTCACTCCTCGAATACAAAGGTGATGTGACATCCTGGCGCGTCGCAAGCCAGCGCTATCAACGCAACGAGGCCGAGGATGGCCACACGTTTTTCTTTGGACTGGATGACGGACACGTCATCGACGGTGCACGCGGTGGCAACTCTGCACGTTGGCTCAACCATTGCTGCGAGCCGAACTGTGAGGCAGAGCAAGAGGGAAGTCGTGTGTTTATCCGGGCGATCGCTGACATCACGCCCGGCGAAGAGTTGTTCATCGACTATTTACTGGACGTCAAGGGCCGTCGCACGGCTGCAGTCAAAAAGCTGCATGCGTGTTAATGCGGCGCGCGGCACTGTCGAGGAACGATGCTCGCCCCGCGGTAAGTCGGACGGGGCTTTGCGGCGATCGTTGGGCGCTTTCCAGCTCGAAGACGCAACCGCCGTAGAGCATTGAATCAAATCAAAGCTTTCCAACCCGCCGTATTTGAAGTGTCCACCTCTCCGGGAAATGTCTATATGTCGGTGAGCCGTACCGACATCGCAATCCTCGTCTGCCAAGCGTGCTTCGATGATCAAACGCATGGTTTGCTCCCACCGTTAGGATACCGATCAGATTAACCCGCGAGGCCGGCACCGCGCCGAAATCATCGAGTTGGCGTCCATGGGACCCTCCCCAACTGACGTGAACGGCACACCGCCTGACGAAGAACCTGAGTGCAAAACAGGCTTTCCGAAGCCGACCAACTGTTAAGGATCGTCAGGCGCGAATCTCATCGTGGCGCGGGGAGCAGTCCCCATAACGACGCCGAATAGATTAGGCAAGCCAACTCGCCATCGAAGATCAGGGTTGCAAAAATGGGGTGAACCATAGATTTTGCACGCTCTCATTGACGTTCGGACATCCCGTAGCACGGGAATAGCGCGCGCTACGCGTGCATCAAAGAACATCACGGTCAAATCCGACTGAGAGTCGTCTCAGGCTAAAACCACCGCTGATCGTTTCAACGGGGAATCAACTAATGACGCTTCGCAACTATCGCGTTGCAGCGCTTGCGCTTGGCTGTCTGCTTTTCGTCTCAGGCTGCGAATTCACGGAGAAGGACGCGTCGAAGACGGAAGCCGCAGCATCCAACGTAATCGTCGCTCAGGTGATGTCCGCATTTGATCAAAAGAATTTCGGCGAAGCGTGCCTAAACAACGGTTCCGACATCGTTCGATAACACTGTGTCGCGGCGCGATAAAAGCGACGTGCGGTCTGTTTTTCCTTATAGGCAGACACCTGCTTTGACGAGGACGATTCGAGTAACCCAATTCAGTCGAACCCTTGGCGAGCGTTACGTGCGCATTGAAGCATTGCGTCCGGCAAGACGCGGTTGCACTTTTTTTCTTCCGGCACGATGATCGAACGTGGCAGGTGTCCCCCGCCTGAGACTGGACGCGTAACATTAAGCGCATATGCAGACGCGGGATGACGGGATATCGAACAGGGGCGTATAGCGGCGAACGTGTCCAACGAACTGCCACGAGATCACCATGTTGGACGGGCAAAATACAAAACGCTCCGAAAATCGGGCGAGCTCCATTTAATGCATTGCTTGTCGCAAACCAACAGTTGACCCGCGACGCCTGTCTGGTCGCGATTTACGATGAATGCAGCGGGCGTAAAGGTGGAGCGCTTGCCCAAACCGAAGATCAGGTTCACTACCGCGGCGTCCCATCGATATGGAGAACGACGCGCCATTTTAGCGAGTATCCAGTTGGGACCTCCAGACCTCCTGCAGTTCTCCGGAAACGACGCATCGCTCCGGTCATCCTTCGCCCAATTCGGTGATTTGACTCTTTCGAGTGCGTTCCAACCTATTTTCAGCTTTTCACACCACCGTCCGATCGGCTACGAGGCCCTGCTCCGAGCATATGATTCGGCCCGCAACGAAGTTGAACCTCTGAAGGTTCTGAATCGCCCCAATGCACGGGGGCGCTGGAACAATCTCGAACGGGGTGTTCAATTGTTACATGCGTCCAACTTCGTGCGAGTAGCGAACGCACATCAGCGGCTCTTTCTCAATACCCGGCCGGAGGGATTCATCATCTCGGAGGCCTATCGCCGTCTCGTTGAAGACACATTAGCGCGCTTGCAACTGACTCCCCAACGTATTGTTCTCGAAGTACTCGAATCACCGAATGGAAATATAGAGCGATTGATCGAAGGTATCGCCTCATTTCGGAAACAAGGATTTCTGATAGCGCTCGACGACTTCGGTGCGGGTCATTCGAACATCGATCGGGTCTGGCAACTTCAACCCGATATCGTCAAACTGGACCGCAGTGTCATTGCACAAGCAGCTCGGGAACCTCGTGTTGCACGCGTGTTGCCGCGCTTAGTCTCGCTATTGCACGAAACCGGCGCATTAGTGTTGATCGAAGGTGTCGAAACGCAATTTGAAGCACTTCTCTCGATGGAGTGCGATGCGGATTTCGTGCAAGGATTTTATTTTGCACGCCCCGCTCCGGCGAGCGTAGATGAGGAAACTTGTCGGGCAGTCATGGACTCGCTATCCGAGATGTTCCGTGCCCGCGTCGAGGTGAATGCACGCGCGAAGACCACACTCCTGTCGGCTTACACGGTCGCGCTGCAGACAGCGGCGGAAAGATTCTGCGCCGGCATCGATTTGCCTCATGCTTCCGAAGACCTCCTTCGCCTGGAAGGCGCAGTCAGGTGCTTCTTACTAGACGCTCGAGCTTTCCAGATCGGAGACGACGTCAAAGCCGCCCAGCCTTGCACCTCGGCACCAAATTTCTCTCAATCCACGGCTGAGCCCTCGGGATGTTGCTGGGACAGACGTCCATACTTTCGCAATGCAATCAGCGAGCTCGGGAAGGTGCAGGTTACCGAACCCTATTTGTCAATCAACGGTGTACACCTGTGTGTCACGTTTTCAATCGCGATCTCTGCTCGCGGATCAATATGGGTGATGTGCGTGGACACTGACTGGCGACACATTGCAGGGCGCTACGGGATGGTATGAAACCATCTACCGAGGCACGACCAATGTCGAATCCACAGGAAATTGTTGTACTTACATGCCGCGTGAAAAGGCTCACGACAGTCAAAATATCAGACATTAGCGACATCAATCGAGAGACCACGTTTCACCGACATTGGGGCGACGTTTCGCTATGATTGATCCACGCACGCCGGCCGCAAGCTATCACCCTCGCGACCGGCGTGCGTGGATCAATCGTCGTATTACGCGAGAGGGCCAGCCTACTTAGTGCGGCGCGGATGTGGGTATTCTGGCATGCGGGATTTCCGCTGATCGTCATTCTGGCAGCGCTCATTCGCGACAGCTTGCCGAGCAAGCCGATCGAGCTGCCATATATTGATTGCTGGACGTGGGCATTGATCGGTGTTCCAACTGCGCTTGCTGCCACGCTAAGCGTCTTCGCCATTCATTCGAATCTGTCGGCGCTTTTTCATACGGCGCCCGAGACGAACGCGTGCTCCGGACGGCACTCATTGAACGTTGTGAGGCCGAGAGCCCAGGTGTCGCGCAACACATGAGTCGGACCGTAAGCCTTCTTTCGGAGGGAACTGCAACACTGACTGGGGCTCGACGTAAAGAAGGCGTCAATTGAACATGAGGAGAAAGTTGCGCTCATAGGCATCCGATATAACGCTGTTAAAAGATTAAGGCGGCGAGACAGCCTTGTCAGGCAAGAGGTCGTTCAAATGCGCTCGAAAACGGCCGCAATGCCTTGGCCACCGCCGATACACATCGTGACGAGTGCGTACCGACCACCGACGCGCTGCAATTCATACAAAGCCTTGACAGTGATGATCGCGCCAGTCGCGCCGATGGGGTGGCCAAGCGAAATGCCGGAGCCGTTCGGATTCACCCGCGACGGGTCAAGATCGAGCTCTTTCGCGACGGCGCAGGCCTGCGCGGCGAATGCCTCATTGGCCTCGATTACATCGATGTCGGACAGCGACAAACCCGCGCGCTCCAGCACGGCTCGCGTGGCCGGGACCGGACCGATACCCATGTATGCCGGATCGACGCCCGAATGCGCGTAAGCTACTAGTCGCGCGAGCGGCGCGAGCCCGCGTCGTTCGGCGGCGACGCGTTCCATCAGCGTCACGGCCGCCGCGCCGTCGTTTAGGCTCGACGCGTTGCCGGCCGTGACCGTGCCTTCGTTCTGGAAGGCGGGCCGCAGCGCACCAAGTTGCTCGATCGTCGTGCCGACTCGCACGTGCTCGTCGACGGTCACCGAGATTGAGCCTTTTTTCATGTGCGCCGTGACCGGAACGATCTGCGACTGGAAATACCCTTCTTCGATCGCCCGGGCCGCGCGGCGATGGGACTCGGCGGCCAGTGCGTCCTGGGCGGCCCGCGTGATGCCATAGCGCGACGCCACGTTCTCGGCGGTGACACCCACATGGTAGTGGAGGAACGGATCGGTCAACGCGCCGACCATCATGTCGACCAGCCGGATATCGCCCATGCGGTTGCTCCATCGCATGGCGGTTGCTGCGTATGCGGAGCGGCTCATGCTTTCGGCGCCACCCGCCACCGCGACGGTCGCGTCGCCCAGCATGATCGATTGAGCGGCGGAGACGATCGCCTGCAGGCCCGACCCGCAGAGCCGGTTGACGGTCAGGGCAGATGCAGATTCGCTGACGCCGCCATCGAGCGCAGCGACGCGCGCGAGGTACATGTCTTTCGGTTCAGTATGGATGACGTGGCCGAAATAAACGTGTTCGACTTCCCCGCCCTCCACACTGGCGCGCCGCAGCGTTTCTCTCACCACGATCGCGGCGAGCTCTGTGGGTGGCGTCGTCGAAAGTCCGCCACCAAATTCGCCGATCGCGGTTCGTACACCAGCGACGACAACAACATCCTTTATCTGTTGCACTGGTAATCCCCTCGTACTGTGTGCCGCGCCCATCCAGGCACGCCGCGCTTGACTTCTATCCGACTTGTCGAAAACGACCGCAGCTTCCTGGGGGAAAGGCCTGGCGAACAATCGCGACCTCTTCGATGCGCAGCGACATTGGTGCAAGACCTGCCTTCCAGACGGTCGACCGCTCACGCCTCTACTTGCGTCGTGCTCGCGCACCTTTCGCAGTTGGCTCGAGAGCTGACTAGTATAACTACTATATATTATTTAGATAATTTTTCAAGGAGTAGTAAACCAGCATCGCTCGATGGACGCGCGCGCTTCTGGATAGCGCAGCGTGACGCGACAGTTGTGCCCAGCCGCTTTACAGGCCGACGTCATTGAGATCATCGCGCAACGCATTTGCTGTGAAGCTGCCGAACGTTCGCCGTTTCGATCCATGTACTCGCCATTAGGCAGGCTAACTATCTGACTTATATAAAGGTGACTGTCTGGGACGGTCCGTAAGCGACGGGGAAGTTGAAGCCCCTTCGAAACCCCTAAAAGCTTGGGATCAGCCCGCACGTGTCCTATTCGGTCGCAGCCGCACATTCCCCACTAGACACGCTAACCTATGTGACTTATATATACGTATATGGAGACTGTCTGGGACGGTCCGTAATCGACGAGGATGAGACTATGGTCGAGGTAACTGAAGAATCCAGCTATGGCGTGATCACGGAGGAGGGCATCGCGCGACTGAAGCAGCGTGTCGGCCTGGAGTTCAACCAGCCCCGCGTGCCGCACAATATGGAAGTCACATTTGACGGGGTCCGCCACTTCGCGTTGGGATATGGCGACGAAAATCCGCTCTGGTGCAGCAAGACCTATGGCGACAAGACCCGCTGGGAGGGCCTGATCGCACCGCCGAACTTTCTCTACACAATGGGGGAGCAGGATGCTTCGCCGACACCAGAACAGAAGGCACTCCTAAAGGGTGACCCTCTGTCGGGTCTTGGCTCGTATCAGGCCGTGATGGAGTTTGAGTGGTGGCGGCCGCTGCGACTGAACGACCGGTTGCTAACCCGCTGTGCTCTGATTGGCGCGCAGGTCCGCGACAACAGCCGGTTCAGCGGCCGAACGGTCGCGGAGATCCTTGCTTTCATTTCTCGCAATCAGAACGACGAATTGGTTTCAATACGCCGCGGTACTTGGCTTCGAGCGGAGCGTCACGCCTCTGCGGAACGTAAGAAGCAGTACGAACTGCCGGCGCCCTACACGGACGATCAGATTGCCGAAATCGACGCGGCGGTAGCCGCCGAAAAGATCCGGGGCGCCGAAACGCTCTATTGGGAAGACGTGGAAGCTGGCTCGGATCTGCAGACCATCGTCCGGGGACCGCTTCGTCTCAGCGATCTTATCGTTTGGCACATCGGCTGGGGCATGCAACTGACCCCACCCGGCAATTTTGGCATCTCGCACAAGATACGCAAGAAGGCGCCCGGCCTCTTCACAAAGAACCCGCTCAACATTCCCGACACTGTCCAGCGACTGCATTGGGAGAAGGAGTGGGCCGCTGAACTCGGGATTCCAACACCCTACGACTATGGCGGCATGCGCGAGACGCTCCTGACCAACGTCATCACCAACTGGATGGGCGACGATGGCTGGCTGTGGAAGCTCCGCTGCGAGCACCGCAAGTTCGTCTATATGGGTGACACTTACTGGGTAAAGGGACGTGTCAAGGACAAGCAGCAGGTCGATGGTCGTAACGAGGTGCACCTTGAAGTTTGGATCGAGAATCAGTGGGGCACCACAGTCACACCGGGCGAGGCTGTCGTCCTTTTGCCGACGCGGGACGCAGCGGTCGATCTGCCATCGCCGCCGGCAGAGGATCTGCGCAGCTTGATCGATCACGAGGTGGCGCGTCACGCCATTCCTGACACAGCTACTCAGTTGTCCGACTAGGCAACTTGTTCAGGAGTCGGTTTGTTCGGCCCCTGTAAGAGTTACCAGTGCTTCACGCAGGAGTCGTGCGGCGAGGTGACCTCAATCTAACCAGAACGGAAGGAATCCATGTCTTACGAGACGATCGTCTATGAGACCTCCGACGACGGGGTCGCCACTATCACGCTGAACCGCCCGGATCGCTTGAACGCCTTCAATCATCTGATGGGGGACGAGTTCAAAGACGTTTGGCGCCGCGTGAAAGTGGATAGCAATGTACGAGCCGTGGTCCTGCGAGCGGCGGGCGATCGGGCCTTCAGCTCCGGTGCGGACGTCAAAGAGGGTGGTTGGGCGGACAAGTCGCTTCCGCCGTTCGACTGGGAGGACCCTGGTCCGTCGCTCGGGCCCAAG
>Ga0185299_10004252_pt1 | contig 17542 bp, 16 predicted proteins | sample PaiPotPPA55metaG_FD_128002 | JGI IMG/M metagenome (GOLD analysis project Ga0185299, IMG submission 128002) | Iron sulfur acid spring bacterial and archeal communities from Banff, Canada, to study Microbial Dark Matter (Phase II) - Paint Pots PPA... ...
GCGATGTCTTTCAAATCCGCCCAGCTTCGCGCTTTCTTGAACTTGCGCAGCGGCGCGCTCAACACGCGGTCCACGGCCGGATTCCAGCGAATGATGTCGGCGAAGGCCGCGTCTGCTGCCCAGTCGATCTTGGCAGACGGAAATGCACGGCGAAGATCGGAGACGACGGGCTGCGTCTCTACGATGTCGCCCAATGATGTCACCTTGACAATCAGGATTCGCTTCATGGGGATGCTATGGGACCTTTAATTCGTCGACGCGCGGGCTCACGCCGCAACGCATGAGCCGATACCATCGGACGGCTGACTCGCTTGACCGGTTGCGCTCTCGGCAGATCGAAAGGCATTCGGGTCACGGTCGATTTTTTTGAAAGACGGAATTCTATAAATTGGCGTGACGCCGCGCTGGTCAGCATTTGTAAATTGACCGCTGCGCGTTCTACCCGAATTATCCGTCGAAATAACGGTTTTCACTACTATTTCACAGTCTTTCCCGAACAAAGCGCTGACCGTTCAGGCGCTTCGGCATTGAAAATTGCGCCATGCAGCGGCCGGAAAAGGACTACGGTCAGAGCGTTTTAGCGCCGAAGGTGTCGCACTGTCCCAAATCGCCCGTCGCCAGTCCGCGATTCAACCAGCGCTGCCGTTGCGAGCTCGTGCCGTGCGTAAAGGCTTCCGGAACCACGCGTCCTTGCGTCTCTTTCTGCAACCGGTCGTCGCCGATCGCCCCTGCCGCGTTCAGCCCTTCCTGAAAATCGCCGGGCTCGATCAGCTTCGCATTGTTCTTCTGGGCCACGTTCGCCCACACGCCGGCGAAACAATCTGCCTGCAATTCAACACGCACCGACAACTGGTTGGCCTGTTCCCGCGACGTCCGTTGCCGCGCGGCATCGACTTTGTTCATGATGCCCAGCACGTTCTGCACGTGGTGGCCGACTTCGTGCGCAATCACGTACGCCTGCGCGAAGTCTCCGCTTGCGCCGAAGCGGTCGCGCAGTTCCCGATAGAACGACAAATCGATGTACACCGTGCGGTCGCCCGGGCAGTAGAACGGGCCCATTGCTGACTGGCCGGTTCCGCACGCGGTGCGGGTGCCGCCGGAGAACAGGACAAGCTTCGGCGCGGGGTAATCCTGTTTGAACTGGGTACGGAAAATCTGCTGCCATGTGCGTTCGGTATTGCCGAGCACGCGGCGCACGAACACCGCGCCTTGATCGTTCGCGCTCGCCTGAGGCTGGCTACGCGAATCCGTCTGCCGTTGTTGCGGCTGTGGCTGGCTGTATGAACCACTCTGTCCGGTCGAACCGCCGCTTAGGATCAGCATTGGATCGATGCCGAAAAAATAGGCTGCTGCCAGCGCTATGACAATCGTGCCGATACCGATCGAGCGCCCTCCACCCATGCGAAATCCGCCACCGCCGCCCCCACCGGCGCCGCGCCGGTCCTCCACATTCCGGCTCTCTGCTTCGTCATCAAGACGCATGATTTTTCTCCCGTCGCGATGTTCGATTGGCTTCGCCGCAGGCCTGCTTTCCCAACCGGGAAAATGCCGCCGACGCAGTTCGGTCATGGTACCCGGCGCGCGCCTGTGCGCCGTTGGAGAATCGCGCCAGCGAGCTTGAAGCGCGCGATGCGCCAAGCGTTTCTTCGCTGCCTGCGCGTGGGGATACGCATTTTGACGCAGTGCGGTTGATTGTCGCGGAATTTGCGTGCCGATGGTTGCGAGTGTTAAATCGATGTCTCATAAAAGTTGCCGATAAACAGTAAGTTACGGACGAAAGCGCCTTGAAAATGCGACATTCGCGCGCATTCTCACGTTCTACCGCGTCGCACCATTCATCTCAAAAACTGGCTTAAAGTCACTTCTGTCGTACTTAGTCCAACCAACCAGCGCCCGCCCGCGACCTCGTTTCGAGTGCGCCCGCGATGGATGCACAACCTGCCATGCATGCCACTCAGCAAGCCCTCGACCTAGCGCGTATTCAGTTCGCCTTCACGATTTCTTTCCACATCGTTTTCCCGGCGCTGAGCATCGGGCTGGCGAGTTTTGTCGCCGTGCTCGAAGGGGCGTGGCTCAAGACGCGTCAGCCGGTCTACAAGGAGTTATGTCTGTTCTGGTCGAAGGTGTTTGCGGTGGCCTTCGGCATGGGCGTGGTGTCCGGCGTCGTAATGAGCTACGAGTTCGGCACCAACTGGGGCGGCTTCTCGAGTTTCGCCGGCTCGATCACCGGCCCGCTGCTCGCCTATGAGGTGATGACCGCGTTTTTCCTGGAAGCCGGCTTCCTCGGCATCATGCTGTTCGGCTGGAACAAGGTGGGACCGAAGGCGCACTTCGGCGCTACGTTGATGGTCGCCATCGGCACGCTGATCTCGACCTTCTGGATTCTTGCGTCGAATAGCTGGATGCAGACGCCGCAAGGGTTTCGTATCGAAGGCGATCATGTCGTGCCGGTCAGCTGGTTCCATATCATCTTCAACCCGTCGTTTCCGTACCGGCTGACGCATATGGCGATTGCGGCGTTTATCGTCGCGGGGCTGCTGGTGGCGGCTTCGGGTGCCTATCACCTGCTGAAAGGCCGCCGCGACCCTGCGATCAAGAAGATGTTTTCGATGTCGCTCTGGCTGCTTCTGGTGCTCACGCCGGTTCAGGCGATTGTCGGTGATCAGCACGGCCTCAACACACGCGAATATCAGCCGGCAAAGATCGCGGCGATCGAAGGCCTGTGGGACACGGAGAAAGGCGGCACTGCGCTGAATCTCTTCGGCATCCCGGACATGGAAGCGGAAACCACGAAATATGCCGTGTCCATTCCGCACCTGGGCAGCCTGATCCTGACGCATAGCTGGGACGGTGAAATCCGCGGGCTCAAGTCGTTTCCGAAAGAGGACCGGCCGAATTCGACCATCGTGTTCTGGAGTTTCCGGATCATGGCCGGGCTCGGTGTGCTGATGATCCTGTTGAGTGCCGCCGGCTTCATGCTGCGTCGAAAAAACAAGCTGTTCGAATCGAAGATGTTCCAGCGCTTCGTGCTCGTGATGGGACCATCCGGCTTCATCTCCCTGCTGGCCGGCTGGGTGACGACGGAAGCGGGACGCCAACCCTGGGTGGTCTACGGCGTGATGCGCACAGCGCAGGCCGTCTCGCCGGTCACGGCTCAGCAAGTGGGTGTGACGCTGATGATGTTTGTGGTGGTCTATACGCTCGTGTTCGGTACCGGCATCTACTACCTGCTCAAGCTGCTCAGAACCGGTCCCGCGCTGCCCGGCACGATCACGCACGCGCCGCGCATGGACGACAACAACCACACCGCGCGCCGGCCGCTGTCCGCCGCGACGCATTCAATCGAAGGAGCCTGACATGGACTTGTCCCTTACGTGGGCCGCGATCATCGCGCTCGGCGTGCTGATGTATGTGGTGCTGGACGGATTCGATCTCGGCATCGGCATCCTGTTTCCGTTTTTCCCCGACGAGCGTGACCGCGACGTCATGATGAACACCGTCGCGCCGGTCTGGGACGGCAACGAAACCTGGCTCGTGCTGGGCGGTGCTGGCCTGTTCGCCGCGTTTCCGATGATCTATTCGACCGTGCTGTCGGGTCTTTATCTGCCGCTGATCTTCATGCTGATTTGCCTGATCTTTCGCGGCGTCACGTTCGAAATCCGCTCGAAGGCCACCCGCACCAAGCCGATGTGGGATCTTGCGTTTATCGGCGGATCCGCGGGGGCGACATTCTTCCAGGGCGTGGCGCTCGGTGCGTTTCTCAATGGCATTCCGGTCGCAGACGGCCGTTTTTCCGGCGATGCCTTCACATGGTTCACGCCGTTCAGTCTCTTCACCGGGCTCGCGTTGGTGGTCACGTATGCGCTGCTCGGCTGCTGCTGGCTGATCGCGAAAACAGAAGGCGACCTGCAACGCCGCTTTTATCGCATCGTGTGGCCGCTGACGCTGCTGCAACTTGGGACTATCGCGGTCGTCAGTATCTGGACGCCGCTGCAGGACGCGGGAATTGCCTCGCGCTGGTTCGATACCCCGTGGTTCTATCGATTCCTGCCTGTGCCTGTGCTGGTGATCGCCTGCGCGTGGCTGATGCGCCGGTCCATCCTTTCACGGCACGAAACGCGGCCGTTCATGATGGCGCTGGCGTTCGTGCTGCTCGGTTATAGCGGCCTGGTGGCGAGCATTTCGCCCCACGCCATCTTCCCCGGCGTATCGCTCTGGGAACTCGCGGCGCCGCATTCGAGCCAGAAATTCACGCTCATCGGCGCGGCGGTGATCTTGCCCGTGATCATCGCTTACACGACGCTTGGTTATTGGGTTTTTCGAGGCAAGGTGCGCCATGGCGAACATCACTATCACTGAACCCCGCGTTGAACGCCGCAAGGGTGCGCGGCTCAAGAGCACCTTGTGGTTCATCGCGCTGTGGTGTGCAGGCGTAGGCGGCGCGATGCTGCTGGCGCTGCCGTTCAAGCTGCTGATTCAGATGGGCACGCATTAGGACACGGGGAGCCGTGCCTGTTTGAATCAGGCACGCACTCGATGCCGCGATACGCAGCCCGCGCACACGAAAAACAGGCCGTTCCAACTCACGTTGGAACGGCCTCTTTCTTGCGCTCTCGTCTATTACGATCGGTCGTCAGAACCCCAACGCTACCGCAAGCAGCCCCGCTACAACCCCAAAACCCACCACCGCGACCGCCACCACCGTCAGCACGCGCGGCGGAAAAGATCGGCCGAGCATGGCGACCGATGGCAGGCTGATCGGCGGCAGCGTCATCAGCAACGCGCCTGCGGGACCGACCGACATGCCGAGGGACAACATTGCCTGGATGATCGGCACCTCGCCCGCCGTCGGGATCACGAACAACGTCCCGGCGATGGCGAGACCGACGATCCACAGCACGCTATTGTCGATATTCGGACCGATATGCGGAAACAACCAAGCCCGCGCCGCGCCGAGCACCAGCACCAGCACGATGTACTCAGGCACGAGCCGGATTGTCATGCGCCCGAGAATCCGGACCCAGCGCGTGAACGCAGTGCCCGGATCTTCGGCCGTGACCAGCTTGGCCATCGCGCTGCGCGACGCTTCCGCTTCCTTCGGCGTCACCATCCGGTTCACCGCGTAGCCGAGACCAAACACCATCAGCACTCCCAGGGCGAGCCGCAGTCCCATCCACTGCCAGCCGAGCACAAAGCCCATGAAAATCAGCGTGGCTGGATTGAGCACGGTGTTGCCGAGCCAGAATGCAATAGCGGCACCCGGCGCCGCCTGACGCGCCCGCAGACCGGCCACGACCGGTGCCGCGCAGCACGTGCACATCATGCCCGGCAGCGACATCAGGCCACCGTTCACCACGCTGCCGATACCGCTCTTGCCCAGCGCCCGCGCCACCCATTGCGGCGGGATCAGCGCCTGCACCGCCGAGCCGAGCAAAAGCCCGAGCACCATCGCCTGCCAGATCGCCTTGCCGTAAGCAACCGCATAGTCGATTGCCGCTTGCCATGAAGGCGCGGGCGCGCTCGCGGCGGTGCCCATCAGTATCGATTTGCCGATGGAATGCTGACTGGCCGCCACGAACGCGCGGTTGTAGTACGGAAACCATTTGACGTAGAAAAGGCCGACGACCGCGATCAGCAGGAACGTCATCCAGCCGAGCGCGACGCGCGGTTGTCGAAGAGTGGATTGCATGGTCTTGGGTAGTTTTTATCAGGATGAAAACGGGGTCAGGCCGACGTGACGGGCGGCGTTTCCGCGGCACGTAAAGCGTCGAGCCGTGCCAGCAGCGCCCTTGCCTGCTCGATGACATCGGCGTCGTTCGGCCGGAACAGCATGTGCGTAGCGTGCGGCAATTCGCTGAAATTCTGACGGCTGCTGCGCGCGTAGGCCGGATCGTAATGCAGGTCGATGAGTTCGCGGGCAAGCTCCGCTTCCCGGCCCTGGTCGATCAACGCATGCCAGCCGCTGACCCGCTCGCGGCTATGCAGGCCGACCAGCTTCGACAACTGCTGCTTGAACGACTCGGGATGATGGAGAAGATGCGCGTAATCGTGCAGTAGAAACGCTGCGCGATCCTCGTGGCTTGCTTCGACCACGACACACGCCCCGCGATGGAACGACTCCAGCAATGCCAGTGGCAAGGAGATCGCGCCGATCCGCCGGCTCTCCGCTTCGACGAACACCGGCCGCGCCGGATCGAAGCTGCGCAGCATGCCGACCAGCAACGTATCGAACCATTTCTGCGATGGTTGCGGCTCGCCCGGCAACGCGCCGAGCAGCGAACCGCGATGCGCCGCCAGTTGTTCCAGATCCAGCGTCTGCGCGCCGGCCTCACGCAACGCGTGGAGCAGGCGCGTTTTACCGCTGCCGGTGGGTCCGGTCAGTGCGATATAGCGGAACGTCGTCGGCAGATGGTCAAGCGTATCGAGGGTGGCCCGCCGGTAACTTTTATACCCGCCTTCCAGTTGCCGCGCCTGCCAGCCGATCATGTTGAACATCGCGGTGACGGAACCGGACCGGTTGCCGCCGCGCCAGCAATAAATCAGCGGCCGCCAGTTGCGCGGCCGGTCGGCAAAAGTCGTGTCGAGGTGTTGCGCGAGATTGCGCGCAACGAGCGCCGCGCCCACACGGGTGGCCTCGAACGGCGACACCTGCTTGTACATCGTGCCGACCAGCACCCGTTCTTCATTGCTCAGCACGGGGGCGTTGAGCGCGCCGGGGATGTGGTCTTCGGCAAATTCGAGCGGCGTGCGGACATCGACTATTTCGTCGAAATCGGCCAGGCGATCGAGGGAAACAAGCAGGTTTTTCAAGGTGCGGCGCGCAAAAGTGCCCGGGTGGGGAGTCCGGGATTATCGCACGCGGGAAAATCGGCGGGGGTGCACCCAAGGCGCCGTCGAGGTCGCGCAATGGGCACGGACACCGCAACCCGTTCGACTCAAATTAACGTTACGGCAATTTTGGCTCCTTACAGTTTCGCCGCATACTTCGAAGTCGACGCTTGAATTCAACCCGTTCAAGACGTTGACACGATGCGTTGCCCGGCGGGCAGGCGCAGAATAAGTCTCTGGAGAAGCCTTGGAACAAGGATCACGCGATGAGCTATAACGAGACCATCGGTCACCGGACCTACCGCTTCGACGACCTGAAAACGCTGCTGGCGAAAGCCAGTCCGCAGCGTTCCGGCGACCAGCTCGCGGGGGTGACGGCAGACACCGAGGAGGAGCGCGTGGCGGCGAAGATGGCGCTGGCGCAAGTGCCATTGCGCACTTTCCTCAACGAAGTCGTGATCCCGTATGAGAGCGACGAGGTCACGCGGCTGATCATCGACGACCATTCTTCACAGGCTTTCGCCGAGATTTCGCATCTCACCGTGGGCGATTTCCGCAACTGGCTGCTCGCCGACACCACCGATTCCGCTGCGCTGATCCGCGTTACGCCGGGACTGACGCCGGAGATGGTCGCAGCGGTATCGAAGCTGATGCGCAACCAGGACCTGATTCTCGCAGCCAAGAAACGGCCCGTGATCACGCGCTTTCGCAACACCATCGGCTTGCCTGGACATCTGTCAGTGCGCCTGCAGCCAAATCATCCCACCGACGACGTCAAGGGCATCGCCGCTTCCATGCTCGACGGCCTCATGTACGGCTGTGGCGATGCAGTGATCGGCATCAATCCGGCATCGGATTCGTTGAGCGCGATCACGACGCTGCTCGTGATGATCGACGACTTCCGGCAACGCTACGAAGTCCCGACGCAATCGTGCGTGCTCACGCATGTGACCAACACCATCGCTGCAATCGAGAAAGGCGCGCCCGTCGATCTCGTGTTCCAGTCGATTGCCGGTACCGAGAAAGCGAACAGCAGTTTCGGCGTATCGCTGGCGCTGCTCAAGGAAGCGCACGAGGCGGGGTTGTCACTGAAACGCGGCACCGTTGGCAACGATCTGATGTATTTCGAAACCGGCCAGGGCAGCGCGTTGTCCGCTAACGCGCATCACGGCGTCGATCAGCAGACCTGCGAAGTACGCGCTTATGCGGTCGCGCGCAAGTTCAGCCCGCTGCTGGTGAATACGGTGGTTGGTTTCATCGGCCCCGAGTATTTGTACGATGGAAGGCAGATCATTCGCGCCGGGCTCGAAGACCATTTCTGCGGCAAGCTGCTCGGCGTACCCATGGGTTGCGACATCTGCTATACGAACCACGCCGAAGCCGATCAGGACGACATGGATAACCTGCTCACGTTGCTGGGCGTGGCCAACGTCAACTTCATCATGGGCATTCCCGGCGCCGACGACGTCATGCTCAACTATCAAAGCACGTCATTCCACGACGCGCTGTATGTACGCAACGTGCTCGGCTTGCGTCGTGCGCCGGAGTTCGAGGCATGGCTTGAATCGATGCGAATCGTCGACGCGCGCGGCGCTTTGCTGAACCAGTCCGCACCGCAACCGCTGCTTGAATGGATGAGCGCGTAATGGCCGATTTCGACGATCCCCCTTCTTCCGTCAGCACTAATCCGTGGGACGCGTTGCGCCGTTTCACCAACGCGCGCATTGCGCTGGGCCGCGCGGGCAGCAGCTTGCCGACGGCGCCGCTGCTCGCGTTTAATCTATCGCACGCGCAAGCCCGCGACGCCGTGCATCAACCGCTCGACGTGGCCGCGCTGCATGCCTCATTGCGTGCGTCCCGTTTCGATACGCTCGATGTAGAAAGCGCCGCGCCCGATCGCGATCATTATCTGCGACGCCCCGATCTGGGTAGAAAGCTGAACGATGAAAGTACGGCGCGGCTGCGCGACTATGCGGCCTCCGCGCCCGCTGCGTTCGATGTCGTATTCGTGGTCGCGGATGGTTTGTCCGCCTATGCCGCTGCGGGTCATGCAGTACCGCTGCTTGAAAGGATGCGTACGAAGTTGGCAGGCGTCAGCATCGGACCGATCGTGGTCGCACGGCAGGCACGGGTCGCACTCGGCGATGGGATCGGTGAGCTTTTACGGGCGCGGATCGTGGTGATGCTGATTGGCGAACGGCCGGGTTTGAGTTCCCCCGACAGCCTCGGCATCTACGTGACGTATGAGCCGCGCTTGGGCAAAAGCGATGCGGAGCGCAACTGTATTTCGAACGTACGGCCCGAAGGCCTTCCCTACGATTCAGCCGCGTTCAAGCTGCATTACCTGCTGACCGAAGCGACACGCTTGAAGCTGACGGGCGTGAAACTCAAAGACGATAGCGATGCGTTGTTGCCTTCGGCGGGTTTGGGTTCTATCGAGGCGGGTTAGCACATAACCAAGCAACGCTTTTTTGCAAGCCGGCTTTTCGTCTAAGCGCTTACCGATGTAGCTGGCAGATGCAGAAAATGTAGACCGTTAGTCGCATTTTTTGCTCTTCCATAAAGAGTCGCTCATCGAGCCGCACGACGCTCCCCTTCTGTCTTCGCAACGGCCACAACCGATCCAAAACCCATCGCACCAAATACGCGCTGGCGATGCGGAATCGCCAGCAACAGACCCAACGCGACGACGTCGGCGGCGAAACCCAGCGGGACGTCTAGAAAACCATCGGTCAGTTTGAACAACACCGAATCGACGATCAGCGAAATCACCGAGCCCGCCACAAAACATACGAGTCCATCGCGGCCGACGGCTCCGACCCACGGCAAGCGTTGCGCAATCTGCTTCACCACTCCGCGGCGCGCCAGGTCGCTTGCAAGCCACGCGATTGCCAAAAAATTCACGATCCGTACGCCGGCTAGATTGCGCTTGAAATCGCCATCGAAGGAAGTGGGGAGCACGAGCAATTTGTAGTACGCCATACCCGCGACAATCCCGAGTGCGGCGACGCTCGCCACCCAGCCGAACCGGTGCGAACTCACACGCTGATAGATGGGCTGGCAGCACGCAAGCACGCCGAGTACGAACATCAACTGCCACGCGGCGGGATTGAAGTCCCACAGCAAATCTTCCGCCGACGGCAGATACTCGGCAACCGGCGCGGCGACCACCCACAGCGCGACGCTTGCACCGAGCAGGAGCCACGGCTTGTTGCGTGCGAACGGAATGACCAGCGGCACGGCCAGCGCGAAGAATGCGTACATGGGCAGGACAGAAGAAAGATACGGCTGACGGCGCAAGAGCAGCATGTCGGCGATGGCAGTGAACGGCGTGGCGAGAAAGCTGTCGAGATCCGTGGTCGCCAGATTCGGCGCGCTACCGAAAAATGGCCGCAGCACGAAACTTGTCACCAGCATCAGGACGGCGGTGACCAGGAACGCTCGGTAGATCTCGATCGCGCGGCGGAAAAACCGCGCACGAGCGGCAGATTCGGAGCGGCGGGCGGCCACGCCAGCGTAGGCCGTCGCGGTGGCGAAACCACCGAGAAACACGAAGACTTCGGCGGCGTCATTGAGGGCGAATGCGTGCAGCGTCACGCGGGAAAGCATGCTGCCGCCAATATGATCGACCACGATCACCAGCAGCACGAGGCCACGAAAAAAATCCAGTTCGACCAGGCGTTGCGATTTTCCCTGCATGCGAAACCCGAAAGGGACTGCCGGAATCGGGCAGCGAAAGTTGAAGGCGCCGCGCCGGCTGAAGTAACGGCGTGCGGCACTAGAGTTTACCCGCATTTGCGCGACGCACCATTTTGGCGGGCATGTCGACGTCAAAATCCGCCCGGCGAACTTTTTGGCGCCGCATCGCTCTCAATTATTTCATTAAGCTTACATTTTTGCTTTGCGCGTCACGTATCATCGCGATCGGCCGCCGCGTAGGCGCCTTACCTGTTTCCTCCCACTTCCCCAAGACCCTCGGATCTCATGGACTATCTAGTTGCATTGGCAAGCGACCCCGGCGCGTGGGCCGCACTGGCGACGCTCCTTGTCATGGAAGTCGTGCTCGGCATCGACAACCTGATCTTCATCTCCATTCTTACGAACAAATTGCCCGAGGCGCACCGTGCCCGCACGCAGCAGCTCGGCATTGGACTGGCGCTGCTCATGCGGCTTGGGCTGCTCGGCACGGTTGCGCTGATCGTGCGCCTGACCGCCCCGATCTTCACCGCGTTCGGACACGACTTCTCGTGGCGCGACCTGATCCTCATCGCCGGCGGTGCATTCCTGGTGTGGAAGGCGACCACCGAGATCCATCACCACGCCTCGGGTGAAGGCGACAACGGTAGCGGTGTCGTGAAGACATCCACGCTCACGCCGTGGTCCGCAATCGGCCAGATTTTGGTGCTCGATCTTGTGTTTTCCATCGACAGCATCGTGACCGCCGTGGGCATGACCGAACACATTCCGATCATGTTCGTCGCGGTGGTAGGCGCGGTATCGGTGATGATGTTCGCAGCCGGACCGCTATCGCGTTTCATCGAAAGGAACCCGACTGTCGTGATGCTCGCACTCGGCTTCCTGCTCGTGATCGGGATGACGCTGGTCGCCGAAGGGTTCGGATCGCATGTACCCAAGGGCTATATCTACGCGGCGATGGCGTTCTCGGCTTTGGTCGAGGGATTGAATATGTTGTCGCGGCAGGCTAAAAAGAAGCGCGCTTTAGAATGATCGCGCGATAACTCGATCACGCCGCGCGGCCTCAAACCGCGCGGCGTTGTGTTATCAGAACGGCAAGTCGGGCTGACGGGGCGGTTTATCGGCGCCGGCCACTTTCTGCGCCTTCAGCCAGCGTTCGATTGCACGCACGACGTGATCCCGCTCGTCATCGTCCAGTCGTTTCCCCGCCTCTATGCCATGCCACTTGGCGAGGCAACTCCGGCAGCACGTCGCCGTGGCGTGCTGCGCGATAAACACGGGATGGCCACGAAACGGCGTCTGCTTGCCGTCGTTCGGCGGTTGTTCCGGTGCAAGCCGGCGCGTGATCAGCTCGCGCGCATGGCCGATCACATCCGGCATACCGCGCTCGCGCAAATAAGCTTCCTCACGCGCACCGAGACGGAAGCGTTTGCGGAAGTTCGAATGCGACAAGGCGTCGAAGACGGTATCGAGATCGCGCATCAGTGACTCGTCAGGATGGCTTGCGATAGAGCGACGAATCGGTGAAACCTTCGGCATTCAGCACATACCCGACTACGATCAGTGCAGTCCTTTCGATGCCTTTTTCAAGCACTTTTCCCGCTATATCGGCGAGCGTGCCCAGCACTTTTTCTTCGTCGGGCCAGCTTGCCCGGAAGATCACGGCCACGGGACACTGAGCGCCGTAATGCGGAATCAGGTCCGCGACGATCCGTTCGATATGACGTACGCCGAGGTGAATCGCCATGGTCGCGCGGTGGCGAGCGAGATCGGCGAGTTGCTCGCCCTTGGGCATTGATGTCTTCGTGGCGAAGCGCGTGAGGATCACCGTCTGTGAGATGCCGGGCAGCGTGAATTCACAACCGAGTGACGCCGCCGATGCCGCCGCAGCCGTCACGCCAGGTACGATTTGATACGGTATCCCTAGCGTATTCAAACGCCGGATCTGCTCACCAATCGCGCCATACAGCGACGGATCGCCGGAATGCACTCGCGCAACGTCTTGCCCCTTAGCGTGCGCGGCCTCGAGCAACGCGACGATTTCATCGAGGTGAAGATCGGCTGTATTCACCACGCTTTCCGCACAATGTCCGCTCAACACGGCTTCCGGCACAAGCGATCCGGCATACAGGATGACCGGGCACGTACGAATGAGGCGTTGCCCTTTCACCGTGATGAGTTCGGGATCTCCGGGTCCGGCGCCAATGAAATAGACCGTCATTTAAGGGTTTTTATCGAAAAGTGGATGCGGATGGAGCCATGCTTCGAGTGCGGTCAGAAGCGAGCTTGTGTCGGAGAATTCGCGCTCGACCGGGGGTAAGCGCGGTCGTTGCAGCATAACGACGGGCAAACCTCGTTCCCGCGCTACAGCAAGTTTTGCCTCGGTCGCCGCGCCGCCGCTGTTCTTGCTGACGAGGACATCGGTTTGCTGCGCATCGAAGAGCGCGCGTTCGCCATCGAGCGAGAACGGTCCACGCGCGGCGATGATAGTCGCGCGTGAGTTGCCGGGATGCGGGTCGAGGCAACGAATGGTCCAGTGTTGCGAGGGCGGAATCTCGTCAAGATGCGCGAGAGGTTCACGGCCCAGCGTCCAGAGCGGATGTTTGTAAGGCGCGATGGCGCAAAGGATGTCCGCAAAATCCGCGGCTTCGCGCCAATCGTCTCCGGCTTGCGGTTGCCACGGCGCACGCCGAAGCGCCCAGCATTCAACGCTTTTAAGCGCGCCAGCAGCACTCGCGTGACGGCTCATTTGCGCAGCGTAAGGATGCGTTGCATCGACGATCAAGCCGATCGATTCCGCTTCAAGGAAGGTCTTCAACCCTTCTACCCCACCGAAGCCGCCCACGCGTACGCTGCACGCGAGATCGCCCGGCATGCGGCCCAGTCCGGCGAGGCTATAAACGTGATCAGGACCGAGCCGTCGCGCGATAGTCAATGCGTCGCCGGTGCCGCCCAATAGCAAGACCCGTTTCATTGCGCGGACCCCACGATGCGCCCCTGCCGATCAATCGCAAAACATTCCACGCCGATACCTTCAGGCACCACGCTCAACGCAAATTGCCGCGCGTGTTCGCAGACAATATCGCCGAGCGGCACGCCCTGCCCGTGAGCCAGCAGCAGCGCTTCCTGGCTCGTGTTAGCTGCGCGCATATCCTGTTGAAGCACAGCGCTTGCACCCGCGCTCGCAGCCCAGCTAGCGAGTTGCGGCAAGTCGATACTCGAGTTCTGGCTATGCAGATCCATATGCCCCGCCGCGAGCTTGCTGATCTTGCCGAAGCCACCGCACAGGCTCAACTTCTCCACCGGTGCGCGCCGCAAGTGCTTGAGCACAGCGCCCACGAAATCACCCATTTCGATGAGCGCGATGTCCGGCAGGTTGTATCGAAGACGCATGGCGTCCTCGCTTTGATTGCCCGTGCACGCCGCGATATGAACGTAACCATTCGCGCGCGCCACGTCGATACCCTGATGAATCGAAGCGATATAAGCCGAGCAGGAGAACGGCCGCACGATGCCCGTTGTGCCGAGAATCGATAATCCGCCGACGATTCCCAAGCGCGGATTCATCGTCTTCAGCGCGAGTTCCGCACCGTTTTCCACGCCGATGCTGACTTCGAATCCGCCGGCATAACCGTGTTCTGCGGCGAGCGCCGCAAGGTGGTCGGTCATCATCTTGCGCGGCACGGGATTGATGGCGGGTTCGCCTATCGCAAGCGCAAGTCCGGCGCGTGTGACGGTGCCCACGCCCGGTCCCGCGAGAAAACGCACACCCGGTTCGCTCAGCAAACGCACGCGGGCAAAAACGATCGCGCCGTGGGTGACGTCGGGGTCATCGCCGGCATCTTTCACGGTGCCCGCCTCGGCGCTTTCACCTTCAGCAAGACGGCAGAAGACGAGCGGCATCACGACCTGCTGACCCTTGGGCAATACGATGTCCGCGTGCTCGCTGACCAGACCCGTCAGCAGCAGACGCGCCGCCGCGAGCGACGTCGCAGTGGCGCAGCAGCCTGTAGTAAGTCCTGTACGCAGCGGCGCGGGCTGTTCGGACGTTTCGTCACGCATGGTAGTAACGAAAAAGCATCATGGTTTAACAGCATGCAGCAGCGTGATGGGGAGCGCCTGACGCCAGGTATCGAAGACGCCTAACGTCTGCGCATGGGCAATGCTGATGCGCGTCATCTCGCCGCCATGAAGCGCGCGCCACGCGACCAGCGTCGCCTCGCTTTGAATCGTGACCGCGTTGACGATCATCCGGCCGCCTTTCTTCAGATGAGACCAACACGTGTCGAGCATGTCCGGCGCCGTCACGCCACCGCCGATAAAAATTGCATCGGGTTGGGGGAGTCCGGTTAACACGCCAGGCGCTTCGCCCTCGACCAGTTGCAATCCTGGCACGCCCAGCGCATCGCGATTGTGCTCGATCAGGCGCTGACGCTGACTATCCGCTTCGATCGCGATAGCACGGCAGCTTGTGTGCGAGCGCATCCATTCGATACCGATCGAACCACATCCCGCACCCACGTCCCACAGCAGTTCCCCTGGCTCAGGCGCGAGCCGCGACAGCGTGATCGCGCGGACATCGCGTTTGGTGAGCTGGCCGTCGTGCCGGTACGCGTCGTCGGGAAGACCGGGCGTCAGCGGCAACCGCAGCGCATGGTTTTCCGCGACACATTCGATCGCCATCAGATTCAGCGCAGCCACATCGCTTGTCTGCCACGCGCTGGCTACCTCATCGATACGTCGCTCTTGCTCCCCACCCAGATGCTCGAACACACTCAGGCGGCTCGCGCCAAAACCGCGCTTTGTCAGCAACTCAGCGACCTTGGCGGGACTCGAAGCGCCGCTGCCAAGAACGAAAATGCGCGCGCCGGGGTGAAGCTGCATTTCAAGCGCCGCGACCGGCCGCCCGACCAGCGAGACGACCGCCACGTCCTGCAGCGCCCAGTGCAAACGCGCGGCGGCAAGCGACAACGACGAAGGCGCGGGCACCACGCAAAATTCGCCCGCAGCCAGTTCACGGGCGAACGTGGTGCCGACGCCAAACATCATCGGGTCCCCGCTCGCGAGCACACACACCCGTTCGCGACGATGTTCGAGTACCGGCGCAATCGTGAACGGCGTAGGCCACGCGCGACGTTCCCCGCCAATCCGGGTCGGCAGCAACGCAAGATGACGCGCTGCGCCGAAAATCGTATCCGCGGCCAGCAATGCCTGGCGCGCATGCCGGCTCAGTCCGCGCCACCCATCCTCCCCGATCCCCACCACGGTCAACCACGGTGACATCCGCCGATCCTCGCTTGATTCATTCGCAGATTACGCCGCGTCTACAACGTGGCTCAGACAATGCGGCTAGGGCACGCTCGACGTGACGCCGATGCGCTTTAACCGCCGTAAAAACGGGCATAATACCGCGTTAGTCGGTGCCCTTACGGGCCTAACAGGGAACACAGCAGAACTGTGGCTGCCCCCGCAATTGTACGCAGCGAGTCCGCGCTCCACTGCCACTGGTTTCGACTGGGAAGGCCGGTAAGGACGACGACCTGCAAGCCAAGAGACCTGCCGACCGGAATTCTTCGTGCAAGCCAACATCGGGCGGGGTGTACCGATGCCGCGAACGTGCCATTCCCGCAAAGGGTCCGGCAGGTTCGAGGCGCCGCGCGAGACCGAACGGGTCACGCTTTGAACGAACCACTCACTACTGTACGCGGGTTAACGTACGCATCGCAGGCATCGCGGCCATCGGCTTGTCCTGGCCTGATGCGGATTGTGCCTGCACGCGACGGCGGCCTGTGCCGCATTCGCCTTGCATGGGGCGAACTGAGTGCGGCGCAGGCGCGGGTGGTCGCGGAGGTGGCGCGGGCGTGCGGCTCGGGTTTTATCGATGCGACCAATCGCGCGAATCTGCAGATCCGCGGCGTGCGGGAAGGCTCGCAAGAGGCGTTGATCTCGCGGCTCGTCGGTGCGGGGCTCGGGCCAACCACGCCGGGTTCTGATGACCTGCGCAATGTGATGCTGAGTCCGCTGGCGGGTCTGGATCCGCACGCTGTTCTCGATGTCACGCCGCTCGCTTCCGCTTTGCTCGATCAGTTGCAGCGGGACACTCGCTTGCATCAGCTGTCGCCGAAATTTGCGTTGATGCTGGACGGCGGCGAGCGTCTTGCGATGCTCGATCATCCTCACGATGTGTGGCTTTCGGCGGTTTCGGCGGAACGTTTTGTATTCGGGCTCGCGGGCTGTCCACCGAGATTTGAAAGCGACGCGCCCGCGTTGGGCGCGGTTAACCGCGTGCACGTTCCTGCGTTAGTCGACGCATTGCTGCATACGTTTCTGGATCTCGCGCTGCCGCACCATACGAGGATGCGCGATCTGTTAGCGACGTGTTCCATCGAAGCATTTCTTGGCCACGTGCAGGACAAGCTCAACTTTCCGTTGGCCCAGGACGTAGGTAACTGGCGTCGTTCCCCATCCGATGCACGGCTGCGTTTCGGCGTGCATCCTCAAGGAACGGGCGATAGCGTGTGCGTCGGTGCGCAAGTCCCGCTTGGGCGTATGGATGCAGCAGCGCTATCGACACTCGCCGATCTCGCCCCGCGATTACGCATGACGCCCTGGCAAAGCGTGATGCTGCTCGACGTGCCGACTGCAAATGCACACGCTGTGGTTGACCAACTCACCGCACTCGGCCTCGCGACAAACCCCGACGAACCATTCGCGCGCCTGATTGCATGCGCGGGTTCACAAGGCTGTGCAAAAAGTTTCACCGATACCAAAGCCGACGCGCAACTTCTCGCCCGGTCGATGCCATCAGCAGGCGACGTCCACCTCAGCGGCTGTGCGCGTTCATGCGCGGCGGCGCACTGCGTCGAGACCACGTTGATGGCCGTTGCTCCCGGCCGCTACGATCTTTACCACCAAGCACCTGAAGCCGTCGCCCACCATCTAACCATCGAACAGGCAGCCCGCTGGCTAGCCCGGAGCACCCCTGATGCTTGACTACATTCGCGACGGCCAGGCGATT
>Ga0185299_10004254_pt1 | contig 17537 bp, 12 predicted proteins | sample PaiPotPPA55metaG_FD_128002 | JGI IMG/M metagenome (GOLD analysis project Ga0185299, IMG submission 128002) | Iron sulfur acid spring bacterial and archeal communities from Banff, Canada, to study Microbial Dark Matter (Phase II) - Paint Pots PPA... ...
GTTTTAATAGCCGTCGGTGCCGATGTACCCGTCGAGTGGTGGGGGCATTCCGAATGAATTGTGTCCGGCGAGCCGCGAGGCTATTCCTCTCGCAACCGCAGAACCAGTTATCCCTCACATTTCCGTGCTTTTACCCTGAGGTTGGACGACCGAAGGGCTCAATCTAAGCTTCACCGGAGGTACTAAAGTGAAGGGACATTCTTATTCCCGTAAGACGGGCGACTTCCTGTATTCCCTCACCGGCTCGACGCTGCTGAGGATTCTATGTTGTGCCACTCTGGTCTTTTGTCTGCCGTTTCTGACGAGCGCACAAGACACCGGCTCGATCAGTGGCACGGTTTCGGACAAAAGCGGCGCAGCCATCGCAGGCGCCGACATCGTGATCACCAGCACCGCGGGCAGCTTGACGCGGGCTACGGTCACCAACAGCGACGGCGCTTACGTGGCCGCGGGTCTGCCGGGCGCCAGCTACGACCTGACGGTGACCGCCAAAGGCTTTCAGAAGTACACGGCCCACGGCGTGGTGTTGGACGTCGCACAGAAAATCCGTGTAGACGTGCAATTGACGGTAGGCTCCGTTTCCGAAGAAGTGGTGGTGACCGGAGAGAGCGTGGCCGAGGTCGAGACCGCGTCCTCGGAACTCGGCACCACAATCAGCGGCAAGCAGATCAGCCAGCTGGAGCTGAATGGCCGCAACTTCACCCAACTCGTGACGCTCACTCCGGGCGTCGTGAGCCAAACCAACCAGGACGAAGGCACGGTGGGCGTCAACGGGAACGTCGCGTACAGCATGAACGGCGGGCGCACCGAGTACAACAACTGGGAGCTCGACGGCGGCGACAACATGGACAATGGCAGCAATGCCACGCTGAACGTCTATCCCAACGTGGAAGCCATCGCCGAGTTCAAGGTCTTGACCTCCACGTACGGCGCGCAGTATGGCCGCAACGGCTCTGGCACCATCGAAGTCGAAACCAAGTCGGGAGGCAGTTCCTTCCACGGCAGTGCGTTCGAATATTTGCGCAATGACTTCTTCAACGCGAGACCATGGGAATCGGGAGGGCAAGCAGGTCACCCCAACCCGCCTTACAAGAAACACGATTTCGGGTACACAGTCGGCGGCCCCGTGTACATTCCGCACTTCTACAATACCGAAAAGCGAAAGACGTTCTTTTTCTTCTCTGAGGAATGGCGAAGAGAGAAGAACCCGAACACGATCAATCAAAACGTTCCATCCGTTGCCGAGCGAGGCGGGAATTTTTCGGACCTCTGCCCGGGAGCAGATTGTCCTAAGGTTGCGAATCCCGCGGCGGTGCCTATCAGCGCGGTTGGTCAAGCTCTTGAGGCGCTTATTCCCATGCCCAACGGCGTCAATGCCGGCTTTCCTTCGTTCTCGCAGACGGTCTCACTTCCAACCACGTGGCGCGAAGAACTGGTCCGCGTCGATCACAACATTACCGACAACTATCGGTTGACCTTCCGCTACATTCACGATTCCTGGTCAACGATCAACCCCAATCCTCTTTGGGGCGTTGGGAACTCCGCCTTCAACAACATCAATACCAACTTCGTTGGCCCGGGCACGAGCTTCGTGGCGCGCCTCACGGCGAACGTGACGCCTACGCTGCTGAATGAATTCGTTGCAAGCTACACTGCGGACCACATTTTCTTGAACGCCGTCAATCTCCCGCCATTTCCCGCCGGGTTTGCGATGGGCTCGCTCTTCAGCAACGGCTTCGGCGGAAAGCTGCCTGGCATTCAACTGCAAAGCAACCCAGCGTATGGAGGTAGCTTCGGTCAGGATACCGGATACTTCCCTTGGAACAACGCCAACCCAACTTACACGTATCGGGACAATGTGACCAAAATCGTTGGCACTCACACTTTCCAGTTCGGCGCCTATTTTGCCGCCGCGCAAAAGAATGAAGACAACAGCGTCGATGTCCAGGGCATTCTGACCTTCAACACTTCTTCCCCCATCAGCACTGGGAACTCCTTTGCGGATTTGCTCATGGGGAATGTTGCGAGCTACAAGCAGTCCAACGCCACGGTCAAGTATTACAACCGCTACAAAATCTTCGAACCCTATTTCCAGGACGACTGGCGCATCACCAAAAAATTCACGGTCAACCTCGGCTTGCGTGTCAGCTTGTTTGGGACTTATCGCGAGCGGTTTAAAAATGCCTTCAACTTCGAACCTACCGCGTTTGTTGGAGGCGCCTCTCCCACGATCGACGTCACCGGAACCGCCACTGGTAGCTCGGGGGCTCTCGAGCCGGGAACCGGCAATCCCCTCAATGGCATCATCCAATGTGGCGGTAAGGGTGGAACCTTCGCGGTCCCGGGCTTCCCGTCAACTGTAGTCGGCGGTTCTCAAAACGCCGGCTGTTTGCAAGGCCACCTCTTCAACCCCGCTCCTCGTCTGGGCTTCGCATGGGATCCTAAGGGTGATGGCAAGATGGCCATTCGCGGCGGCTACGGCGTGTTCTTCGAACACACCAACGGCAACGAGGGCAATACGGAATCTCTGGAAAATTCACCGCCGATCGCCCTCACCTCAACGCAGAATAACGTCGTGGGATACGGCAACATCGGGGGTGGCGGCTTGCTTTTTCCCTTGTCCCTTAATTCCATCCCCAATAAAGCCATCTGGCCCTACGTGCAGCAGTGGAACTTGAATGTGCAAAAGGAACTCCCATCGCACGTGATCGTTTCCGCCGCATACGTCGGAAGCAAGGGTACGCATTTGACTCTGGTTAGCAATGCCAACCAGATACTACCGGTGCCCGCGGGTAGCAATCCTTACCCGGCGGGAACCCCCATCGTGTCCGCCGATTGCAGCAACTTCACAACCGGCGCCAACGGCCTCCCCACGGGCGCAACGTTGGGTAATGGCACGCCTGTCCCTGCGGCTGCGGTGCCCAATCTGTGGGTCGCCTGTGGCAACAGTGCGGACCCGCTGCGGACCGCTTTCCCGGGCTATAGCAACCTCACCAAGCTCGTGGACCAGGCCAACTCTGTCTACCACGCACTCCAGCTCGGCGCACAACGCACCGTGGGCGATTTGACTTTGAGCGCGGCCTATACGTATAGCCATTCCATCGACGATTCGTCCGATCGCGGCGATACCGCCTTTGTGAATGCGTACGACTTCGCCGCCAATCGCGCCAGTTCAACTTTTGACATGCGCCATAATCTGACCGTCAGCTATGTATACGGCTTGCCTTTCTTCAAGGCGTCGGGCCTAACGCATACGCTGCTTGGTGGCTGGCAGGTTTCCGGCATCACCATTGCCCAAGCCGGCCTTCCCTTCAGCGTGACCAACGGCACCACCTTCGGCGATAGCGCCGGCGTCGGCAATGGCGTGGGCACCGGTTCTCGTCCCCTTCTCGTCGGCGACCCGCGCGCCAGCATACCGCAAACCGAATTCCCCGACGTCCGCGGGCCGGTCATCTTCAACCCCGCGGCCTTCGCGCTCCCCACCGGGCTCACCTTTGGCAACGTCGGCCGTAACACTTTGAACTATCCCGGCCGCTTGAACTTTGACGCTGGCCTCTCGAAGCGCTTCGCCATCAGCGAGCGAGCTGGCTTCGACTTCAAATGGGAAGTGTTCAACCTGTTCAATCACACGCAATTCAATCAGATCAACAACCAGGGCCCAGGGACCAACGCCATCGCTATGGATACCGCTACCCCCGGGGCGCACCTCGATAGTTCGAACTTCCTGCACCTTACCGGCGCACACAAGCCGCGCATCATGCAGTTCGGCTTGCGCTTCTACTTCTAACCGAACCGGTAGCGCCGGCTTGCCCTGATCTGACGAAGGGCATCTGCTGGCTCCCAGCCGATTCCGGGCGGCGCTTTTTTCCCAAGCGCCGCCCGTTTTTTTTGTATACTCCCTCACGCCGCCCAGAAGCGCCCAAAAAGGAGCACGTAACTCCATGAACCGACGCACCTTCATCGAATCTTCGATCGCTGCCGTTGTCATCTCCGCCACAGCCCGTCCAGCGTGGGGCGCCGTCCACCACATCGATCGCATCGGTCTGCAGCTCTACACCGTCCGCGATCTCATGAAGCAGGACTTCGACGGCACCATTGCCGCGGTCGCCAAGATCGGCTACAAAGAAGTGGAATTCGCCGGCTACTTCGGCAAAACTCCGAAGGAAGCGCGCGCCGCCATTGACGCCAACGGCCTGACCTCGCCCTCGGCGCACCATCCGCTCGATGCGCTGGAAAGCAAACTGCCGGAGATCATCGAAGGCGCGCACGTCCTCGGACAAAAATTTATCGTGTGCCCGTACCTCGATGCCAAGTCGCGCACTGCTGATGGCTACAAACACCTGGCCGAAGCCTGCAATCGCGCAGGAGAGGCCACGCAAAAAGCCGGCATCCAGCTGTGCTATCACAACCATTCGTTTGAGTTTGAAAAAGTGGAGGGCATCGACGGCAAGCCGTTCGACTATTTGCTGGCGCAGACCAATCCCAAGCTGGTGAAAATCGAAATGGACCTCTGCTGGATGGTCGTGGCAGGACAGGACCCCGTCGCTTACTTCAATAAATACCCTGGCCGCTTCCCGCTTGTTCATGTCAAGGATTGGACCAACGAAGGCACCGCTCCGCGCGATTACGAAGGCGCCGTGGGCCATCCGGTCACCGGCCACATGACCAATGTGGGCAGCGGCACCATCGACTGGAAAAAAATCTTCGCCCAATCCGGCAAAGCCGGCATCCAGCATTACTTCGTCGAAAACGACGACGCCAAATCCCTGGACGACCCCAAAGCCAGTTACGAGTACCTATCCAAACTAACGTTCTAATTCAATCCCAGTCTCGCCTTTGTAGGGGCGGGGCTAGCTCCGCCCGGCGTCAACCCCGGCACGATTCCTCGGTTTGCGAGCGAAACTATCCGTGCTTCTCCATATGAATCACCGGCAAAACCTCCCTATTATCCAAGGCCACCTCAATCCGCCGAACCGCGACATAACCCTTAACGCCAAAGAGTTTAGCCCCGGTCAAAGTAGCGCCCATCTCAAACCGCGAAAATCCCGCAGCCCGCGCCGACGCCTCACAGGCCTCCAAAATCAAAGTCCCCACTCCCCGCCGCGCCCAAGCCGGATGAACAAAAAACGCCCGTATCTTAGCCGCATCATGCTTCGGATCCAAAAGCGAATCCTCCCGCTGCGTCCAACGATCTCCCCCATAAAGCGTCTTCCGCTTACTCCACCCGCCACACCCAGCAATTCGAGGTAGCACAGACACTCTTGTCTGTGTCCTCGTCAGCCCCGGCTCCCTGTCAGCCCCGACACCACCAGCCTCGACCTGGCTGTTCCGGACCCCCTTCAACCCAGCATCAGCCTCATCCCCACCACCACCGGCCTCAGCTACAAAGTAAGTCCCATCAGCAATCAACTGACTATCCACGCCAAACACCGTACGCAGCGCCCCATCAATCTGCGCCGCCGTATAATCCCCAGCCTGCAACTCCCGCACAGACGCTTCGATCAACGCGCGCAAAACCGGCACATCATCAGGCGTCGCCAAACGAATCTGAACGCTCATCGTTGTAGCGGCCGCCGACCCGTTTGCCCAGGTCTTCGAAGGTGGGGGACGCTTTTCCATTGATCTTGGCTTGCGCATACCGTGAAGTCCGCGCCGAGGTCGAACGGACGGCGCGCTTCGGTAGGGGCACAGCCCTGCCGTGCCCTCAGATTGCCCGGGCATCAACTCTAGCGCCAATTCTCTTTTTTCTCTTTCAGCCCACGCGTCGTAAAATCCAACTCAGACCGTCTCGGGCACCGGCGGACAGCCTGGAAACTCGTGCAGCGAGGTGTTTCCGATGTATTGAAGATCGGCGATTCCAATCTTGCTAGTATAAAAACCGTCGCAAGTCATGTTGCGAACGATGGAAAAGAACGCAACACCGGACATCAATCCTGGATTTTCCTTCGCATTTTTCCGAAAAGCGATCAGGTCCAAAACTTCTTTTCGCTGTTCCGGCGCAAGTTCCAAGTACACTTTCCCGTAACGATCCACGCAAAAATTATCAAGCCACATCAACCCGCCGCCAAGCCGCGTTTGGAACTCCTCATTCTCGCTGGTCAACAGATCGATAAACTCTGGCGCGCCAGCTTCCACTGCTCCGCCTGACCGCTCGTCCTTGGGAATAATCGTGTCGCACAGCGAAGTCAAGGTCTCATACTGGTGCGCCGAGAAATATTTGGGCACGTACTTTCCCGCAGCCGACGCCGCCTTTTCCTTCTGGATCAGCCCGTGCGCGTATTCCGCAGCCTGCGCCGGAATCATCTGCAACACCGACCCACCCGCCGCCCCAACCACTAGCGACCGCAAAATATCTCGCCGCGAAACTCCAGTCCCCATCGATTCCCCTCTTCTCTGCGTTCTCTGTGCTCTCTGTGTCCTCTTTGTTAAATTCCCTTTGTTTTTAGATGTTCCCCTTAGCAGCCTCGCCCAGCAAATACTCCGAAGCCCGCCAAGACAACGCCATGATCGTCAAAGTAGGATTCTTATCAGGATTGGTAACCAAGGACGCCCCGTCGGTAACGAAGAGATTCTTCACATCGTGCGCCTGGCAATACCCGTTCAAAACAGAGCTCTTAGGATCAGCCCCCATTCGCGCGGTCCCCACCTCGTGAATGATCTTGCCGCCAAAGTCGATCCCATAGGCGCGAGGCCCGTCGATCGGCGCCTTAGTCAGATACTGCCCGCCAGCCATCTCCACGATCTCGCGGAACGTCTCCTGCATATCCTTCGCTTGCCGTAACTCGTATTCCGACCACTTGAAATGGAATCGCAACACCGGAATCCCGAACTCATCCACAACGTCGGGGTCGATCTCGCAATAGGTATCCGGGTTCGGAATCATCTCGCCGCGCCCGGCGAACCCGATGCTCGTGCCGTAGTCCTTGCGCGCCTTTTGTTTCAATTCGACGCCGTAGCCTTCTTCGCGATGGCATAGATCGTGGAACATTCCGACGTTGGGCAATTCTCGTCCGCCGCCAAATTCAATGTGATATCCGCGAGGAAAATCATTCTTGCGGTCGAACTTCCACCACGGCATGTACATGTGCATCCCGCCGGTGCCGTCGTGATTGTGCGGGGTCATATTCTCAAGCTGGGGGAAATAGCCTTCGCCGCCGCTGCCCACCGAATCCATCAAATATTTGCCCACCGTGCCGGAAGAATTCGCCAAGCCATTGGGAAACGATGGCGACTTCGAGTTCAGCAGCAACCGCGCGGATTCGCACGCGCTAGCTGCCAGCACCACCGCCCGTGCGTTGATGCGCTTCTCGGAGCGTGTCGCTTTGTCGATGTAGGAGACGCCCTGCGCTTTTCCATCCGGGCCGACGAGCACCTCGCGCACCATAGCTCCGGTGATCAATGTCAATTTCCCGGTCGCCATGGCCGGAGGAATCAGCACCTGGCTCGAACTGAAATTCGACGCCGTAGTACATCCGCGCCCACACTGGCCACAATAATGGCAAGGCAGCCGCCCGTTCACCGATTTCGTGAGAATCGCGAGCCGCGATGGAATGCAAATAATGTTTAGTCTGTCGCAGGCCTTCTTGACGATAAGTTCGGTACAGCGCGGCTTGGGAGGAGGCAGGAAGACGCCGTCGGGCGCGCTCGACACATTTTCTTTCGTCCCGAACACCCCGATGTAGGACTCCACTTTGTCGTAGTACGGCGCGATGTCCTCGTACGAAATCGGCCAATCCGAGCCGAGCCCATCGCGCGTGTAGGATTTGAAGTCGATGGGAGAAAACCGCAGAGCAATGCGTCCCCAGTGATTGGTGCGCCCGCCGACAATACGCGAACGAAACCACCGGAAGTCCGATCCGGGCGCGGAAGTGTACGGCTCGCCCGCGATCGTCCACGCGCCATTCGGTGCCAGGAACTCGCCAAAATTTTCCGCGGCGCGTCCGCCGACGCCGACCCCGCGATGCGGCAGATCGTACGGCCACATAAACATCTTGAAGTCTTTTTCGGGATGAACCTGCGGCCCCGCTTCCAGCATGGCTACGTTCAAGCCGCCTTCGGTCAGAATCTTGGCGGCCATCCCGCCACCCGCGCCCGAACCCACCACGATGACATCGTACGTCTTCGGCGAACGAATCACTTGCGCCATCCGAGCTCCCTATCCCGATTTGCGGGTCGCGGCTTTAGCCGCGACATCAAGCCGATCGCGAGACTTGGGCTTCAGGCCTGAGGCCCACAGTTCTACACGATCGAAGCCGTTTACGTGCCCAGCAATTCGTTGCGCACATTCTTCAAAACCCAGGCGGCGCGCTCCACGCCTACCGGCCCCGCCAGAATTGGATCCTCATTTTCAATGCTCAGGATGCCTTCATATCCGATGTCCATATACGCCTGCACGATGGACTTCCACAACGCCGCGCCGTGCCCGTAGCCCACGGCCCGAAATGTTTCCGACGCCTCCGGCAAACTGGCAACGTCCGGCGCAAAATTAAGCACGCCATACTTCGCCACGTTGGCCGGAAACATCACGGTGTCCTTCATGTGCGCGTGGAAAATCGCGCCCTGTTTGCCGAGAAAATGAATTACTTCCACGGGATCGCATCCCTGCCAGAACAAATGGCTCAGATCATTGTTCGCGCCGATCTCCTCGCCCGCCGCCTCCCGTAATTTCATCAACGTCCGCGGATTGTAGACCGCGAAATTCGGATGCATCTCCAGAGCGATCCGGTGAACTCCGTGATCGCGCGCGAATTTCGCCGCGTCCTTCCAGTAAGGAATGAGTTTTTCTTTCCACTGCCAGTCCAGCATTTCCCCATACTCCGGCGGCCACCGATAGGTAATCCAATTCGGCTGCGCATCGGTTGGCGTTCCCCCGGGACATCCCGAAAAGGTGACGATCACTTTGATATCGAGCATTTGCGCGAGCCGCACCGTCTTGCGATACGTATCCGCGTCCTTCGCCGCGTGCTTCGCGTCAGGATGCACCGGGTTTCCGTGGCAGCTCAACGTGGCAACTTGAATGCCTTTGTCTTCAAATTTCTTCTTCCAAGCTTTCGCTCTCCCGCTGTCCTCGAGCAGATCGTCCAGCGGACAATGCAGATTGTTCGGATAGCCCCCGGTTCCGATTTCCATCGCTTCCAGGCCAAGCGCGCTCACCGTATCGAGCATTTCGTCCAGCGGCATTTTCCCGTAGACCGGGTCGAACACGCCGATGGGGATCTTGCGCATGGGCTTGGTTCCCCGGGGGCGCTCCGCCGTCTGGGACGCAGATGTTGGTCCGCCGCTATCGGCCGCAGCCGCCCTCGTCGCGGCGCCGGGAACGGTTGCGGCCAGCAAGGTTCCGCCTGTTGCGGTGAGCAAGCTGGCTCCCGTTGTTGCCAGGAATTTTCTTCGGTCGATGCTTGCGTCCTTGCGCCCGCTAGTCATTTGATTTTTTCTCCACGATGGCAGCAACAATTTCAATTCAAACTGTCCGCGGCATTATACGCAAATTCCTGTGGAGAGAACCAGGCAGCGTAAGGAGTCCGCCATTTTTCCGCGCACAATCATAGACCGCGAAAACGCTCAGGCCGGCGAAAAAGGGAATCGCTTTTCCGTGCGTAAATCATCACGTGCCAGAAAGCGGCCGCTTTCCGCTACAATCGCCATCCGACGATATTGCGCTTCCCGGCTCGCTAGGTGGGGCGGCGAGGTGACAGCGCGTTCAGCGCGGGAATCGAGCGGGGCGCGACCAGCACGCGCGCGGGCGGCTGCTTCTTATTCTGCAGCGCGTCCACGATCATCTCGATGGCCTGGCCGGTATTCGGCGGAACGAAGACGGTGGCGGTGAGTTGCCCGCTGCGCACCCAGGCTTGACCGGTGTTCGGCAGGCCGTCGCACCCGATGAATGGAAGCTTGAGCCACCGCTCGCGCTCAACCTCGTTGGTCAACTCCTGAAACGCCTTTCGCGCGCCCATAGCCATCGAATCGTCTTGCGCGGCTACGACGTCGATGGTCGATTTCTGCGATGTCGTGAGTTTCAGCCAGGAGCGTACGGCGCGCAGCGAACTTTCTTCGGTCCATTGCGCTTTCAACATCGTGGCTTGGATATTTGCCGGCTTGGCTTCTATCATCCCGGCGGTGCGCTCCTTGGCAGCCGAATTTTCGGACGGCCCTTGGATATAGAGAACCGCGCCACCCTTGGGCAGCAACGCCGCCAGTTGCTGGCCTTGTAGGCGGCCAATTTCGACGTGGTTGGAACTCACACCAAACATTGGAGCAGTCGACGTTTTGCGAAGCTCGTCAAGATAGGCGGCGTCACGATTGAGGACCGCCCAGCCAATCCCGGCAGTGGCTGCGGCGCGAGCAACCTGCGGCAGCGCGGTGCCTCCGACAGGCTCAAAAACGATGGCATCGGGACGATCTGCGGGCGGTGCCTGCACCACCTTCAGAATCTGGGTGCTCTGGGTGATGGCATCGTTGTCGGCGTAGATGATCTCCGTGGAGACACCCAACCTTGCCGATGCCTGCTCGGCGGACTGCGCCTGTTCGATCTGATAGTCGTTGTCACTGGTCGTGAGAGCAACGACGATGCGTATTTTTTTCGCCATGGCGGTTTGCGCCGTCCTCCGTGCATTGAAGCTCTACAGTACACCGGTGCCGATGAACCCAAACCGAATCCTAAACTGGGCGTGCCGTGGCGACAACACCCCAAACGAATCTTGCCTTTCTTTTCAATAGTTGGGGTCGAGGCCACCGGAGCGAGTGGAGAGGTCCGGGGCATTAGGAACGGTGCGGTTTTATTGCCGATCGATCATGAACACGCTAAACTGTTTCGCGTGGCCCGGTAGAGTAACCGGTTAACTCGTCACCCTCTCAAGGTGAAGATTACGGGTTCGACTCCCGTCCGGGCTACCAATCTTCCTGTTAAGAATTGCTTGATACCTACATTTGCGGTCCTGAGAGCTGGTTTACTTCGGGTGGTGAGGATCGGTTGAGGTCCTTCGCCTATCCTGGTCGGATAGGCTCAGGATGACACGTCGCCTTCGTGGATGTGATACGTGCTGCAATTTTGCGCCGCCGTCGGTGCGCTGGGATTTTGTGCTGCCGTGGTGTGAGGCGCTGGGGCTAGCTAGTGGCTAGGAGTTCGGTTACGGCTCGGTGGGCTTGGTCGATGGCTTCGTTGGTGTAGGCGTTGGCGCCTGCGTCGGAATTGGCGATGACAATGCGTCCTAGCGGTTTGCGGCCGATCACCCAGGGTTTTTCTTCTTCTTTCCAGTCTGGGTCGAACAGCGAATTTGGCGTGTAGGCATAGCCGTGGGCCCAGCGATTGACAGTGATGCCCTCGATGTCGCGAACGGGATCGAAACCTGCTCCGCTTAGCATTCTGCCTAATTGGTCGCGGACGTTGCGCTCGAAGGTGGCGAAGGGCGTGCCCATCAACTCGGTGCGTCCTGCGCGATATTGATCGCGCATCGGCAATCCGGGTTTGCACGGTGTGCGCAGCAGGAACAGCACCATCGGCTCTTCGGGATTGCTGGGGAATTGGTATTGGCCCAGGCTTACCGGGAAATCGAGCGCGATGTAGGTGTGGTAGCCGCCCGGCGCGACGATCTGATGCACGCCTAATTTGGAGAACGGAGTCCAGTTGCGCAGCGCCACGTGCGTGTAGACCAGCGGGGTCTTCACGAGATACGCAAGCGCGTCCTTTTGTCTCTGCGAGAGCTCGGGGCAAAGGTACGGAATCATCACGTTGTAGCAGGCAAGGACGCAATTTTTCCCGCGCACCGATTGCAGTTTTTCGCCGCGCATGTAGGTGACTTCGACTTCTTTCGGCGCATTTGCGGCGGATTGCGCATGCCCGACGTGCACTACCGTGCTGTTCAGCCGCAGTCGGACTTTCGCATCCGCTCGATCGAGCTTGCTGTAATCGGTACGTGCCGTGACCACATCGTCCATGGTAGCGCCTGGGACTGCACCCGGGATGAGCGAGCGCACCAGCAAGCGCGCGACCGAGGCGTTCCCGTCGGGAAAGTGAAAAATGTACGGTTCTTCCTTTTCGCGTTCCGGAAACCCCAGCCCATCGAATCCAGGGTACGTGAACGATCCATAGTCGTCGGGAGACGCGTAGCACGCTGCCGCCGACACCGCGTCGATTCCTACGCCGAACAAATCGTGCGGGAAGGTCTGGAAAAATGGCAACGCTTCCGGCGTCACCTTGCAGAATTTCGTGAGGTAATCCGCGTAGCTGATGGTCGCGAGTTTGGCGAACTTCTGTTCTTTCGACAGGCCCTCCATGTAGTCCACTTTTTCGGTATAGACGCGCGCGATATCGCGGCGAGCAGCGTCGGAAAGTGGCGCCTTAGCCAGGAAATCCGGCCAGGGAGTCGCGTTCATGCCAATGAGTAAGCGGTCTTCCCCGAAAGTTTCCTTGTCGAAGAATGCCGCCGTGCCCAACTTGGTATACAGCTTCCGATCGTAAGCTTTGTAGAAACGCTCGACGCGGATTCCAAGCTCCGTGATCAGCCCCTTCGCAACGTCGCTGTAGGCCCCCGGGCTCTCGATCGATTGCGTTCCACCGTAGCTCAACAGCGTACGATTGCCGGCGCGAAATTCGTTGCGCTTGGCATGGCCGCCAAAGTCGTCGTGATTGTCGATGATCAGGATGCGTGCGTTGCTGTCGGCGCTCTTGCGGTAGAAATAGGCGGCGGCGAGGCCGCTGATCCCGCCTCCGACGATCACGAGGTCGTAAGATTCACGCGTGTCCGTGGCGGGTCCCGCGCCATCCCATCTGCCGCCGTCGCGCAGGCGATGCGCATGGGTAAACGTGCCGTCGTGATTGCCGCGCATTCCGGTGAGCGCGGGCGGATAGTAGACCGCCGCCTTTTCCGGCGCGTACTCCTGCTCGCTGCTAATCGCCGCCAGTAACGGCTCGCCGGCCATAGCGCCGCCCACAGCGATTGCGGCTCCATTCAAGAAGTCGCGACGCGAAATCGGGCGGTGCATGCCCAGTTCTCGGTTTCGTGTTTCATCGTCCATCGAGTGGGATTCCTCCTTGACCGGGAAAATTCGGCCCGCGACAAATCGCCACGCATTATAGCTGCGAGGTAGAACTTGTGCGAGAGGGCGGCTCGCGCGTAACATCCGCTCAATCTCGACTGCAATCAACGCGAGTAGGGGCACGTCGCTGGCGTGCCCACGTCGAACGCCACGGAGGATCCATGAAAATTCCTGCTCTCAATTCTATGCGCTGGTACGTCCCGCTGCTCCTCGCGGCGGTCACCTTGGTTTTTCCGATCCGCAGCTCCGTGCAAGCAAAACCTGCCGCGCAGGAAGCGAAAGATCGGCCGTTTGTGGTGGAGTACTACTACAAAGCGAAGTGGGGCCACGCGGACGAGTTCATCACGCTATTCAAGAAAAATCACTACCCTCTGCTCAAGAAAGAAATGGAGCTCGGCCGCATCCTGAAAGTATTTGCGACCGCTCCCCGCTACCACAGCACCGAAGACGGCCGCTGGGACTATCGCACCACCATCATTTTCAAGAATGCCGAGGTCGCTCACGACACGTTTGATTCCGCTCCGCTCCTGAAGCAGGTGTTCCCCGATCAGGACACCTACAAGCGCGAAGAGCAGCACCGCTTCGAAATCCTCGACGCCCACTGGGACGTCCCCATCAAAGACGTCGACCTAGATGCGAAATAGTCCACATCGCCAAGATCGCACCCCCTCGTTCTTTTAGTGACGCAGCACCGCTTCACTCCAGATGCCGACTAACGATCCGTGGATTTTCCTGCAGGCCGCCGCCGCTATATATAATAGCCAGCAGGAGCCCACATGCCCGATTACACCAAAGAGCACGCCGAGGCCGGCATTAGCACAAAGTTGCCCGCGCTAGAAACCTGGCCCAACCAATTTCCCGGCTACATCATCACCACAAAATTTCCCGAGTACTCCTCGGTGTGCCCGAAAACCGGCCTGCCCGATTTCGGCACCATCACCATCCAGTACGTGCCGCGCAAAGAGTGCATCGAGCTCAAATCGTTGAAAATGTATTTGCTGGCTTACCGCGATCTCGGCATCTTCTACGAAAACGCCGTGAACAAGATGCTGCGTGACATCGTAGACATTATCCAGCCGGAATGGTGCGTCGTTCGCGGCGAATTCACCCCACGCGGTGGCCTCACCACCTCCATCTTTTCCCGGTGGCCGACGCCTGCATCCCGCGGCACGGCCAGCTCCAACGGCCAAACGAAAGCCCGCTCCCGCAAATAGGCATCAGTCCCACCACGTTGCGAGCAACGATTTGCGGATGGTACCATCGCAGGGTTGGGGGCCATCTCCTAGGAGGCTGAATGAGTATTTCGCCAAACGTACCGAGTCCGCAGGAGTCCTACCACTACGAAAGCGTGGGCACGCCCCGTTGGATCGCTGCGCTATTCGGTGTGCTGATTATTGCGGTGATCGCGCTTGCTTACATGGGCCACTCCGCGCAATCTCAGCTGCAAGCCGATCTTTTGAAGGCGCAGGACCAGAACAAGTTGCTGAGCGCGCAGCTCGACCAAGCGAACGCACGCCTTGCCGATCTAAAAGGCAATATCGAGGTTACCCAACAGAAAGTCGGCATGACCCAGTCCGAGCTTGCGAAGGCCCGGAGCCGCGCTGAGTCGATTCGCAACGACCAGATTGCCTCCGATCAAAAGCTGGCGACACAGTTGACCGCGGTGCAAAAGGAAAGCGAAGAAAAGATTGGCGCGGTCGTCACCGAAGTAGGGGGCGCCAAGAAGGACATCGAAGCTACGAAGACGGATTTGGAAACGACCAAGGGTAAACTGGAGCGCGCTACCGGGGATATGGGCGTGATGAGCGGCTTGATCGCGCACAATCGCGACGACCTCGAAGAGCTGAAGCGGCGCGGCGATCGCAACTACTACGAATTTAAAGTTACCAAGAGCAAGACGCCGCAGCGCGTTGGCCCGGTGCAGGTCACGCTGAACAAGACGGACCAGAAAAAAGGCAAGTACACCATGACGGTGTTCGTTGACGACCGCTCGATTGAGAAGAAGGATAAGACCGCGGGCGAGCCGGTACAGTTCTATCTCCGGGGGAACGCGCGCATGGCGCCGTATGAAATCGTCGTTTTCGACGTGGGCAAGAACGATATCAACGGTTACCTTTCCACGCCCAAGGACGCGGGTTCTGGCGCGGCTCCTGCGGCGACGCCGGCAGCAACGGCCAAGCCGACATCGTAACTTCGGTTTCCTAAGTTCGCGCTTGTAACTTCGATCTCGTTGCCCGGCGTTTCATCTGGCATTTGGAGCCCTGTTCCGCGTTCTGGAAACCAGACGCGCGACAGGGCTTTTGCCTTTTTCGTGTCAGAGCTAGCATGGAAAAGCTGCATATTCTGGCAGGAATTCGCGGCGGAGACCTCTCATGAAACTTGCTCGCTCGAGCACTTGTGCCTGCACGCTGATCTTCTCGATGCTTCTCGCGCCGCGGCTTGCGGCGCAGGCACCGTTGGAGCCAGCGCAGATGCCGTCGCGTACTTCCTTCTACCTTATCTGGCGCGGTTCCCCCGCAGGTGAAGCGAGAAAGACCAATGCGCTCTTCGCGCTGTGGGACGATCCCGATTTCGCCCCGGTGCGCGCCGCCATGTTCCAAAACATGACGAGTTCCTCCGCAAAGGATGCTTCGAAACCCGCTCTCACCCCTGAGGAAGCCGAACAGTATTCCACGCTGCTGGAAAATGCGTTCGTGGTCGGCTATCTCAGCAAGCCCGAAGCGAAGATGACCGCAACTGCCGCGCCCAAGCCAACGGATCATCCTTACAACGGACTCTTTTTTGTCTACGACCGCACCGGCAAAGAGGCTCTGCTCAGCAAAGCGGTCCTTCGCATGCGCGGCCAGGAAAAAGAGTTGCCACAGATTTCGCAAGTCACCGTCGCGGGCGTGCCCGCACTCAAGGTCGATCGCAAAGAAAGCACCACCTACTGGGTCGAGCACGGGAAATATGCCGCCAGCGCCAGTGAACGCTCTGTGCTCGAAGATATACTGGGCCGGCTCGAAGGCAAAGGCGCCGGTTCCAGTTCGCTCGCCCAGTCGCCCGCCTATAAAGAAGCTCAGTCGCAACTTGGTGGCGGCGTGCTCGAATTTTTTGCGGGGATTCCAAACCTGAAGGACCTCGCTCCCGACTCTGCCTCCGGATTCAAAATCGCTCCGGTCTTGGACGCCCTGAAACTCGAAGCCATCCACTCCTTCAGCGGGCGCATGATTCTGGAAGGCGCAAAGACGCGCTTTCAAGGTGCGATTCTAGGCGACACCGTCCCGGGTGCGCTCTTCGACTTCTGGACTGACGGTTTATCCTCGCCGGCTTCGCTTTCGCTTCTTCCACCCAACGCCATTTCCTACAGCGAGACGCAATTCAATCTGCCCGGCTTCTACGAGATTCTGAAACGTGGCGTGGCCGCCGCGATGCCGGTGGGACAGCAGAACGCCACCGCGATGGTCGAGGCCATTGCGCAGTCGCGTATCGGCATGCCGCTCACCGACGCGCTGGCACTGCCCAGCGGGGATTTTGCGTCGATGCAGCTTAGTCCCTCACTCGATCCGCAAAAGGCCGTCTATGTTTTCGGTATCCTCAAAAAAGCGGAAACCCTCAAGCTGCTTCGCTCCATCTTCGGCGATCAGATCACGTCGGAACGCGCGGAAGGCGACACCACGTTCCTGAAAATTTCGCTTCACGGCAGCCAAGACAGCAAAGGTGTAGCGCAATGGGGTTTCTACCATGTCGCGGTCACTCCGGATTTCATCGTTGGCGCCACGCGCAACGAAACCGTTCGCGAACTTCTCGCCGCTCGCTCCAAGTCGAACACCATCTCCGTGGCGCAATTCCAAACCGCTCGCGCCGGCTATCCCGAAAAAATCGACGGCTTGAGCTATTTGGATTTCCAGAAAATCGACTGGCCCGCTTTGAAAGCCCGCTGGATCGAAGAAGCGAAGAAAGTTTCCGAGGCACAAAGCACGAACGCGCAGCAAAAAGCCGCGGCCGCCAAAGTCCCTTCTCTGCTCACCGATGCGAACCCCCAGGTCTTTCCACGACATCTACACTTCATGGCAGGCGCGTCCTGGAAGGATGCTAAGGGCGTCCACTTCGATTCATGGCTTGAATAGCGCGGCGATGCGTTTTCGCGCGTTGTCCGGGGCCGCGTTGCTTTCTGTTTTGTTCTTGTCTTTGTTCGTTCTGTTCCCGCCGTCACAGGTCACGCGAGGGCAGGAACCAGCTGCGGCTCAGGCCGAGCCGATTCGCGTCAGCGTGGATCGCGTCAACGTCGGCGTAATCGTGACGGACACGCACGGCGATTTCATCGAAGGGCTGCACCGCGAAGACTTCCACATCCTCGACGACGGCGTCGAACAACCGGTCACCGACTTTGCCAATATCAGCGAACCCGCTCAGGTCTTGCTGCTGGTGGAGGCGGGTCCCGCGGTTTACTTTCTGGAAGCCAGCCACGTGCGCGCCGCTCACGCGCTGCTTGAAGGACTGTCTTCCGGTGATCGCGTCGC
>Ga0185299_10004255_pt1 | contig 17536 bp, 17 predicted proteins | sample PaiPotPPA55metaG_FD_128002 | JGI IMG/M metagenome (GOLD analysis project Ga0185299, IMG submission 128002) | Iron sulfur acid spring bacterial and archeal communities from Banff, Canada, to study Microbial Dark Matter (Phase II) - Paint Pots PPA... ...
ATCTCGTGCGCCAAGGCTGCGGCTAATTCTCCCATCATGTTGACGCGATTGATATGTGCGAGATCAGCCTCTAACTGGCGCAGCCTTTCGCGTTCCTCCTAAGCTCGCTTTCGTTCCGTTATATCCATGGTGATGCCGAAGTACTCACCGATTCCTTGAGAGGGATTGTGGTGTCCTATCGTGCGCAGAAATCGCACAGTCCCGTCGGGAAGACAAATCCGGAACCCTTGAATATCGTAATCAACACCTGCGCGGACCGCATTTTGCAGGGCTGACATTACATCTCGCTTGTCATCCTCGTGAAGGGTGTCGAAGTAGCGCTCCAGTGGAATAAGGCCTTCCCTGGGATCGAAACCATGCAGGCGAGCGGTCTCATCAGACCTGTGATGTACCTCCCCTGTCTCCAAATTGGTTGCCCAACTGCCGATGTGGGCCAAACTTTGCGCCTCCGCCAGGTACGCTTGCTCCCGCCGCAACTCTTGAGTCAATAACTCATGTCCTGTGACATCCATTGTGGTGCCGTGGAATCCCTGAAAAACTCCATCTTCAACCACCGGAATACCAACACAGCGGACGTACCGTGTCTCCCCATCTGGTCGAACTATTCGCTTCGTGACATCGCAGCCGCAGTGCTGCTCATGCATCATATTTATTGTTTCGGCCATGGAGGCTCGGTCCTGGGGATGGATCGCAGCCAGATACTGCTCAAGGTTCGGAGGCCCTTTCTCCGGAGCAAGGCCGAAAATCTTGTATACCTCGTCAGACCAATAGAGACCCAAATCGTTAGACCAGCGGAAGCCTAAATCCTTTGACGCCCAGCTCCCCATATGAGCGAGGCGCTCTCCTTCGCTTAGGTAGAACTGGCTTCGCCGTAAGGCCTGTTCCGCTCGCTTTCGCTCCGTGATGTCCTGGCACGTACCGAACATTTCGTAGGGTCGCCCCGATGCGTCTATAGTCAAATCACCGCGACTGTAAACGATACGAACCTCACCGCTGGGACGAATGAGGCGGTGTTCCGTTTCGATGTGCACCCCGTCACGAACCGCTCGCTCTGCGTTTTCGAATACGTACCCTCGGTCTTCAGGGTGGATCAGCTCTCGTATTGCCGCTAGATCAATGGGATCTTCCTGCGGCTTAATCCCATAGATGCGGCAGGTTTCGTTCGAAAAGACCACTCGATTTGTCTCAAGATTCCATATCCAGTAGCCCAGGTTAGCGACGCGCTGGGATTCTTCAAGCCTGGCGTTACTCTCTTCCAATTTGCGAGAGAGTGCCTGGCGCTCTTCGTCGGCCCGTTTGCGGTCGGTCATGTCGGTAACTACGCCCATGTACTCGAGATTTCCGGAGCTGTCTCGTCCTGCATGGGCAACCGCGTGCAGGTACTTGACGGAGCCATCGGGCAGAAGAATTCGATGCTCGACATTCAAATCCATGCCGTTCTGCGCGGCACCATCTCTGAGCTGCCGCATCCGCTCCCGGTCCTCGGGGTGAATTCTGTCGAAAACGAGATCGTGCGTAGGATTCGTTTCTCGTGCGAAGCCCAGAATTCTGTAGGTTTCGTCCGACCAAACCAGCTCCCCACTGCTGACCTTCCATCCGAAAGTTCCCGAATGACTTAGTCTCTGGGCCTCTGCCAGGTACTGCCACCGTCTTTGCAACTCTCCCTGGGCTCGTGTCAAATCCTCATTGGCCTTCGCCAGTTCGTTCGTTCGCTCAGCGCCCGCAACTTGCAAGGCGCTGTGCGCTTCGCCCAAAAGTCTTCGATCTCGGCGCCAGCCACTCAGCAGGACAACCAACAAGCTCCAGCTTAGAATCACAAGAAAGATCAGAAAAGGCACCGTGTCTCCCCATCTGGCCGTACTATTCGCTGCGTGATATCGCAGCCGCAGCGCTGCTCATGCATCATCTTTATTGTGTCAGCCATGGAGGGTCGGTCCTGGGGATGGATCACAGCCAAATATCGGTGACAGGCATGCTGTGCTACCATCCGCCACGTCCGACTCTCTGTATCACAGGGATAGGCGAGCCCAGACGCGGTCGCCCCGAAGATCGGCAACACAGGTTCAACCACGTGGCTCGGTTGCCCCAGACCCTCCCGTGCCTTGCATAGCGCGGCTGATCTGGTCCATGCTTTCCAGAAACCAGAGACGGTCCTGCTGCACTGCGTCGGTGCGATCAGCTTCGATGACAATTTCGTTGTCTGGTTCCATAAAATGCCCTACTTCGCCCCACACATTATAGGCGGAAGCCTCCTTACGGTAGACTGCCCAAGAGTTCGGATCATGTAAAAGACATCTCCTCAACCTCAACAGTTCCCTGCGTGTGTCGCGTCCGTCACGATCATGGCGCTCGGTGCATTAAGTTTTTGGAGCGGACGGTTTGCTTGTCGCCTACAACCATTCTTTTCTGAACGATTCCGAGCTTGTGCATCCGATACATCAATGTAGTTCGCGGCAGGCCTAGGCGGGAAGCAGCGCCGTTTCGTCCGGATACAACGCCATTCGTCTGGTCGAGGACACTGAGAATGTGGCTGCGTTCCGCGTCCGCATGCGTTTGTGTCATCGCGCTATTCGAACGTGAGCTCGCCCTGAATTCCTCGCGCGGGATCTCCAGCCTAGGACCGAAGGAGCAGATCACAGCCCGCTCGATTAAGTTCTGCAACTCCCGAACGTTACCAGGCCAGTCGTAGTGTTTGAGATGTTCGAGTGCCTCTTCCGCGATTTCACACACCTCCTTATTCATTCGCGACGCCCACGTGCGGAGAAAGTGCTTGGTTAGAAGAGGGATGTCATCGCGTCGGTCCCTCAGTGGTGGAATCGGAATGGGAAAGACATTCAACCGGTAGAAGAGATCCGCCCGGAAGTGGCGTTCCAAAACCATTCGCTGTAGGTCTCCATTGGTGGCGGCGATCACGCGCACGTCAACGCGGATAGTGCGTCCACTGCCAAGCCGCTCGTATTCCTGTTCCTGAAGAATTCGTAAGAGCTTCGGCTGCAACTCCAGCGGGAGCTCTCCAATTTCATCGAGAAATAACGTGCCGCCGTTAGCCTGCTGAAACCGCCCATCCGTCCGGCTCACCGCGCCAGTGAAGGCCCCACGCTCGTGGCCAAACAACTCGCTTTCGAGCAACCCGGCGGGAATCGCTGCGCAGTTGACCTTTACGTAGCGACCGTGTTTGCGCGGGCTCTGGTCGTGAACGGCCCGGGCGACCAGCTCTTTGCCGGTGCCGGTTTCTCCCTGAATTAGAACCGCTGAATTGGTTGGCGCCACCATTTGCAGCGCGCGCCAAACGGACCGGAGGCCAGGGTTCGAGCTGATGAGAGTTGAGCTCAGAAACTCTGGCGGCGCGGCCATTGACCGTATCGGGATGACGTCCTTCAGATTAGCGGGCATAAGTCTACTCCGGGACGAGTGATAGATTCATGGATGCGGACTACATCAGCTTTGAAGGTCACATGTTCTCGTAAGCGGCGCATGAGGCTTCGCCAACGCCAGGCGATAAATTCGAGAGAGAGCCGTGATGCAAGCATCAGCCCTGCCAGCCGCCCCCGAGCGCCTTGTAGAGTTGAACCACGCTGAGCAACTCGTTCAACTTGGTCTGCCGGAGGTCCAGCTGGGCTTGAAGCAGATCCCGGTCAGCATCCAGGGCGTTGAGCTGGGTGTCGACACCGCCCTGGTATCGCATGTAGGCCAACCTTTTCCGCTCCTCAAGGACAGCAACGAGCGCCTCCTGCTTGATCCTGGCTTCCCGCACTCTTTGGTGAGCGATCAAGGCGTTGGAAACCTCGGTGAAAGCAGTTTGAATGGCCTTCTGGTATTGCACGACCGAGCTGTCCCGTTGGGCTTCCGCCAACCGAACGTTCGAGCGGAGGCGGCCGGCGGTAAAGATGGGCTGGCTCAGTTGTGGAACGAAGCTCCAGGCGCTATTCGGTCCATTGAAAAGGCTCGACAATTGAGTGCTCTGGCCGCCGATAAGCCCGCTCAAGCTCAATTGCGGAAAGTAAGCGGCCTTGGCGACTCCGATGTCGGCGTTAGCGGCAATCAGGTTTTGCTCGGCGGCGCGGATATCGGGCCGCCGCTCCAACAAAGCCGAGGGCAGCCCGGCCGGAACTTCTGGCGGCAGCGCGTTCTCATCGAGACTGCCTTGGCGCTCAATTCCGGAAGGATTCTCCCCCAGAAGCAATGTAATCTGGTTCTCGGTCTGCTCGATCTGCTGTTGCAGAGTCGAAATCGTCACGTCCGCGGTATCAACGAGTTGTTCGGCCTGCTTTAAATCCAAATCCGTTGCGATCCCATAATTGCGGCGCGAGGTCGTGAGTTTTAGGGCTTCTTGCCGCGTGGCGAGCGTCTGCCGCGAAATCTCGAATTGAGCATCAAGTTCGCGGAGCGTGAAATATTGGGCCGCTACATCACTGACGAGCGTGGTGACCACGGCCTTGCGATTCTCTTCCGCGCTTAACAGGCTGGCCCGCGCTGCTTCGGTTGCACGGCGCAAGCGGCCCCACAGATCCACCTCGAACGACAACAGACTAAGCTGCGCCTGCCCCCAGTTCCTGTTCTGTGAAGGAACGAGAGAGGCAGGAAGGGGGAACGCGCCATTTCTCGAAAGCCGCGTGAAGTTGACGTCCCCGCTCGCGCTCACTTGTGGAAACTGATTTGACCGGGTGATGCCGAGGTTTGCCTGCGCCGCCTCGACACGAGTGACTGCATCCCGCAAATCGTAGCTCTGTTCGAGCGCCTTCCTGATGAGGCTTTGCAGCTCTTCGTCGCGAAAGACCTCCCACCATTTGAGATCGGCGAAGGAAGCTGCCTGCGTGTCAGGCAGAGGTTCCGGCGCGTGGAACGCTTGCGGCACCTGCATTGCCGGGCGATGGTAATTCGGGCCAACGTTGCAACTCGAAAGAAAGCCCATCGCAATCAAAATCACGATCGCTTGAAGCTTCATTTTCAATCCCCTGGCTGCGCCGATGGAAGCATCGGCGCAGCATCTCCCACCCCATCTCTCGCGGACGAGAGCTTTTCGACGAGGTAGTAAATCGCCGGCACGAAGAAAATGCCGATAGCGCTCGCGGCCATCATCCCGCCGATCACGGTCGTGCCCATCACCTGGCGCGCTACGGAGCCGGCGCCGGATGCGATCCACAGCGGCACGCATCCCAAAATGAACGCGAATGAGGTCATCAGGATCGGACGCAGGCGAAGTTTCGCTCCTTCGAGCGCAGCGTCCATGAGCGGTTTGCCTTTTTCGTATTCGTCTTTTGCGAACTCCACGATCAGAATCGCGTTCTTGGCTGCAAGCCCAATCAGCATCACCAGGCCGATTTGCGAGTAGACATCGCTTTCAATCTGGACCATGTAAGCGGGCTCGAAGGCCGAAAGCAGAACGCGGCGCAACCACAGCACGGCGAAGGCGCCGAATATCGCCACCGGCGTGCTCAACAGCACGCTGAACGGCAAGGTCCAGCTCTCATAGAGTGCCGCCAGTATCAGGAAAACGAAAACCAGCGAGAACGCGAAGATGACCCAGGCCGGCATTCCTTCCCTAGCCTTCTGCTCCTGATAAGACATTCCCATATAGTCGAAGCCCATCTCATGAGGCATGGTCTGTTTGAAGACTTCTTCCAAAGCGGCCGTGGCCTGATCCGAGCTATAGCCGGCGGCGGCGCTCCCGTTGATCTGCGCCGAGCGGTATTCGTTATAGCGCATGGTGAATTCCGGGCCTTCGCGCGGTGTGAAGGTCGCCAGTGCCGACAACGGAACCATATTGCCCTGGCTGTTGCGGACGAAGAACTGGCCAAGATTATCCGCGTTCGACCTGTAATCGGCCTCGGCCTCGACATAGACTTGCCATTGACGGCCGAAATCGTTGAAGTAGTTGATGAACAGGCCGCCCATGTATGCCTGGATGGTCCGGTAGACGTCGCTCACCGCCACGCCCTGCTTCAGCGCCTTGTCCCGATCGACATCGACGAACCTTTGAGGCACGTGCGGCAGGAACGTCGTGGAGATCAAGCCAATCTCCGGCCGTTTTTGGGCTGCCGCCAGGAATTTGCTCAGGTTCTCCGCCAAGAACTGAACATCCCGTCCGGCACGGTCTTCGAGCACGAATTGAAATCCGCCGGACGTGCCGACGCCAGGGATGGCGGGTGGCGAGAAGCTGAAAACCACGCCGTCCGGCAGCGTGCTCAATTTCTGATTTAAGCGAGCCTTGATTTCCTGAAACTGCTCCGCCCGCGTGGTTCGCTCATCCCAAGGCTTTAAGGTGACAAAAAAGAAGCCGTTGTAGCTGGTACGGACGAAGCTCAGCAGGCTGAAGCCAACCACGCTCGTGGTGTACTCGACGCCCGGCGTGTCGGCGAGGACCTTTTCAACCTGCTCCGCAGCCTCGGCCGTGCGCTCGATCGAGGCGGAATTGGGCAGCTGCATGTTGACGTACAGATATCCCTGGTCTTCGTCGGGCAGGAAGCTGGACGGCACTCGGCCGGCGAAGAAAACACCCGCCCCCACCGCAGCAACGAGGAGTCCAACTGTCAGCACACCCTTGCGAAGAAGCGCGCCGGACCAGTGCACGTATCCGTTTGTGGCGCGCTCGAAAACGCGATTGAACACGTCAAAGAGTCTCTGCAGCAATCCACGACTCTCGGTCCTCGGCCGCAGCAACAGCGCGGCCAGCGCTGGACTCAACGTGAGAGCATTGAAGGCCGAGAGGAGCACGGAGATCGCGATCGTTACGGCGAATTGCTGATAGAGTCGTCCCGTAATGCCGGGGATAAAAGCGGTCGGCACAAAGACGGACGACAGAACGAGCGCGATGCCAATGACCGGCCCTGATAGTTCCTCCATTGCTTTGCGCGCCGCGTCCTTCGAACTCAGGCCCTCCTCGATATGCCGCTGTACGCCTTCGACCACCACGATGGCGTCATCCACCACGAGGCCGATTGCCAATACCAGGCCGAACATCGAGAGCGTGTTGATCGAGAAGCCAAACAACGGGAAGAAGACGAAGGTGCCCACGAGCGATACCGGAACCGCCAGCAATGGGATCAGTGTCGAGCGCCAATCCTGGAGAAAAAGATAGACGACAATAATGACCAGAACTATGGCGATGACAAGGGTCTGAACGATCTCTTTCATGCCTTCCGTAACGGCGCTCGTCTGGTCGAGCGCTATTGTGTATTCCACATCCTGTGGAAGGCGCTGCTTCATCTGCGTCATCAGTGTTCTGACGGCGACAGCTGTGTCCACGGCGTTGGAGCCCGGCAACTGATAAACCGCGACGACAGCGCAGGGCTTGCCGTTCAGGCGGCTGATCATGCTGTAATCCTGCGCGCCGAGTTCGACCCTGGCGACATCCTTCACGCGGACCACTCCGCCGTTGGGCGCCGCGTGCACGACGATGTTTCCAAATTGCTCGGGCGAGGTCAGGCGACCTTGCGCGAGAACAGAATACGTAAACTTCTGGTTCTTCGGCGCCGGATTGCCGCCGATCTGGCCGGCGGGATTGACCGTGTTTTGCGACTGGATCGCATTGACGATATCCGCAACCGTGATGCCCAACTCCGCAAGATGGTCCGGCTTGACCCAGAGCCTCATCGCATACTGGGCTGCCCCGAAAACCTGCGCGTGTCCGACGCCGGGCAGGCGCCCGATGGGATCGTTCAGGTTGATGTAGGCGTAGTTGGCGAGAAACTCGGCGTTCCGGGACCCCTTCGGGGAATACAATCCGACGAGCATGAGGGGGGCGGTCGCGGATTTTTGCACCGTTACGCCGTAGTTATTTACATCGGCGGGAAGTTGCGAGGCGGCCTGGGTTTGCCGGGACTGCGTGAGAATGAGATCGTTGTTCGGGTCGGTCGAAACGTCGAAATTCACGATGATGGTGGTTTGCGAGTTACCCGTGGCGTTCAACGAATACATGTAGTTCATCCGGTCTACGCCATTGATTTGCTGCTCGATCGGCGTTGCGACGGATTGTTCCAGCGTCTGCGCATCAGCGCCAACGTAGGTGGCCAGAAGCTGGATCTCAGGCGGAACGATGTTCGGAAACTGCGAGACGGGCAAACGGGCGATCGAAACTGCGCCCACGATCACCGTCAGGATCGCGATAACCATTGCCACAATCGGCCGCTTGATAAAGAAGTTCGACATGTTCGTCCCTCAGTTGCCCGGCACGGGCGTCTGGCGTGCCGCTTTCGGTTTCACGTGCATACCAGGTCCGACCTTTTGAATCCCGTCGACGATCACGCGGTCACCCGGATTCAACCCGTCGCGAACCACCCACAAGGACCCAATTTGGTCGCCGACGTGAATCGGTTTAATGCTCACGGCGTCGTTACTATCCACGGCGGCCACTTGATAGCTGCCCTGCAGCTCGGAAACAGCTTGCTGGGGAACAAGCAGGGCGCCAGGAAGTGTTTCAACGGCAACACGCACTTTGCCGTACTGTCCGGGGCGCAGAATGTTTCCCGGATTCGGGAACAATCCTGTGGCCTCGATGGCGCCAGTGCTCTGGTTGACCTGGCGTCCGGCAAAGGCGTACTTTCCCTGGTGCGGATAGACTGTTCCGTCGGCGAGGATCAGCTCCAGCGGCGGCGTGGGGTCAGTCGGTTTGTATTGTTTCGAGAGCCTGAGATATTCCTGCTCGCTCACCGCGAATGTGACCTTGATCGGGTCAACAGTAGAAACGGCGGTTACGGGGTTCGGAGACGAGGGGCTTACCAGATTGCCGATCTGAATCTCCGCATTGCCGGCGATGCCGTCGATGGGTGAGTACAATTTGGTAAAACCGAGGTTGACGTTTGCCGCTTCCAATGCGGCCTTCGCCGCTTCGACCGCCGCGCTCGCGGCCTGTATCTGAGCCTTGGCGGCTTCGACCTGCGACGTGGCCACCTTCACCTGGGCTTTTGCCGAAATATTGTTTTGCACGGCGTTATCAAGATCCTGCTGGGTAACTGCATGCTCCTTGGCGAGCGGGGTATAGCGGTCTTCGTCGAACTGCCCCTTGCGTTGGTTTGCTTCGGCGCTCGCCAACTGCGCTTCAGATTGCTGATATTGCGCGTGAGCCTGCGCCAATTGGCCGTTCGCCTGGGCGAGTTGTCCCCGCGCCTGGTCCGCCGCAGCTTGAAGTGGGCGCGGATCGATCTGGAAAAGCAACTGGCCCTTCTTGACGAAAGAGCCTTCCGAATAGTCTTGAGTGAGGAGGTAGCCGGTGACTTGCGCGCGGATGGCGGCGTTCACCATGCCGTCCAGGGTTCCGATCCACTCGCGGTAGACCGGGATATCCTTTTGCTCGACGGTAACGACTTCAACCTCCGGCGCCGCCGGCTCGGCCGCACCCGCTGAGCTTCGCCCGCAGCCCGTCAGTTGAAAAGACATGGCACCCAGGAATAGAGCCGCGCATAATGCGGCGATTCGGCTGTTGGGCCTTTTCGTCATCGGATGTTTCCTTCCGTTGTCACGAACTCGGACGCAGAGTTCCTCCATGATCCATGACACACTCCGGAAAGTGCTGCGACATGCTGATCGCAGTTGCAGGACGGAGTGTTGACCCTGGCAACAAGAAATGAACTTCGATACATCGTGTTCTCCGAGTCTTCGCATGAGCTGTCGCTGGTCCGTGCCTCTTAGTGACCACAAACAAGCTCATGCTACTGGAGGGCGAGCCGAAGCGATATTACATATTCTGTGTAGTACCGCCGGCTCGGCCATCGCCGGGCGAAAGGGCTTTCGGCGATTTCGCCGTCTCACGTTCTCATCAGTGGTTCGCGGCCGCCAAAATTAAGGTTGCGGATCCACGTGGCGTAATTCGGAAGCTTTTTGCGGGCGCTGAGGGGTACGTGGTTAAGGCTTCCGCTTTCTTGGGACGGCTCATTTTGGGTTCCCCAGCGCAATACGCTTGCCATTATCGGGACGAACATAAGACGAAATAAGAGTGGCTAAATTATTGAAAAAGAATGGCGGGGCGACGGGGCTCGAATCCGCGACCTCCAAGCTGAAAGATTTGTGTTCAGGCCTCGTCAAATCATGGACTTGCCCATGTTTTCAGCGGCTTGAGAGCGTCAGGGTCCGACAAGCATCGCCATAAAATGTCCCAAAGCTATACATTTAGCTCACGCCTATTTCACGCGCCATTTTGCCACCAAAATGTCTTTGCCCACTGATCTCGGGCGGATTCCTCATCGACTCCGCCAAGCGAGTCTGATTGTAGCGGGTCATGGATACTTCGCCAGCCGCCTCCTAGCATTTTGCAACGGCCGCCTCAACTACGACCACTAAATAGCAACTACCTGTTCGGGCCCATCCGAGACCGGGAGGCATCGCACTGAACGCCTACTCCTTCGAGGGACGTCGCATCTGCTGCGGGTCGATCATCGCGACCAGTCCTCCAATATGGCGACCTTGCTCGGTATTTCGTCATGGCCGATCATGTAGACCGTGCGGTTCCATGCCACGCCTACTAAACGCGCCAAGCAGCGATCAAAATGTTTGCACCCACAGATCCTCAACGAGACCATTGGTCGCCACTGAAATTGACCAGAGAGACCTTCCCAGCGGGACTAGGGAGTAATCACGCTTTCGAGCCAAGTGCATGCTTCCCAAGCAGCGGCATGATCTCCATTCCAACCAAGCGGTCGACTCGGCAACCTGCCGTGGGTTCGCTACGCTTGCCGGAACTCGCTGTTTCATGACTGCGCACGGACTAACGGGAATCGAAACCGACCCATCCGGAGCAGGCCCGAACCAGTCGTAAGTGGCTGATTCCAGGTGCATGGAGGTCGGTCTTTTCTGGCCAATAACCCCCACAGAAGCCCCCTGTGATCGATGCGTGATCAAAACCCATCGTTACACAGCTACCGTGCCGCCGTCGACCGGCAGATCGATGCCCGTGATGAAGCTGCTTTCGTCCGACGCCAGGAACAGAACGGCCGAGGCAATCTCTTCGGGCCGTCCAATCCGCTGCATTGGCGTCATGGCGATGAACCGGTCCTTCATCGCGCCGACGTTCGGGCCGAACTGGGCTTCGAGAAGCGGTGTTTCGATCGGGCCTGGGCTGACCACGTTGGCGCGGATGCCCTTGCCAGCTAGCTCCGCGGTCCACGTGCGGACAAACGAGCGCAGGGCCGCCTTCGTGGCGCTGTACGTCGAATACATCGGAATCCCTTTCTGCCAGGCGCCGGAGCCGTTGACGATGATCGAACCGCCGTCCTTCATCAGAGGAAGGGCCTTCTGCACGGTAAAGAAAACGCCGCGGGCGTTTACGCCGAAGGTCTTGTCGTAGTGCTCGGGCGTAACGTCGGGAGTCGGTATCGGGTCCGCAATTCCGGCATTCGTAAACAGGATATCCAGCTTGCCTTTCTTGGCCGCGACCGTTTGATAGAGTTGGTCAAGGTCATTTGGGTTTGCAACGTCCCCTTGTACGGCGGTGACGTTTGAGCCGATTTCAGCCGCGGCTTTGTCCAGTTCGGCTTGCCGGCGGCCGGTAATAAAGACATAAGCGCCCTCTTTCACGAAGCGGTTGGCGGTGGCGAGGCCAATCCCGCTGCTTCCTCCCGTGATGACGGCGATCTTTCCTTCGAGTCTAGGCATTGCTATGCTCCTTCACGCTTGGTCGCGCTGCTTTCAACAATATCTGTACCTATCGGTTCACTTTCTTTCAAAATCACCGGGCATGACGCCCGGCATCACGCTACTCTTGCCTCGAGGCAAGTCAACGTCGAACAGCTCACGACGCTACATACGAGCGCGCGTAACGCGGTTTCCGAGGCCTGATCCGTAACGGGAATGCCAAGGGCCGGATTATGGCGGCTGGCCTCAGATGGGTAGATGGCTCGTACCGTTTATTTGTAGAGCCAAGGCTTATAGGCAATCTCGACGATGTATCCGTCCGGGTCGCCGATGTTTGCCGCGAAGTAGTCGGCACGCCATTCGGGCCGAAGGCTCGGTTCCTTGTTTGAAGTAGCTCCCGCGTCTATCGCCGCCTTGTAGCTGGCCCTGACAGCGTCCGCGCTCTTGGCGGTGAATGCGACGTAGAGGTCTTTGGCGACTTCGCCATTCTTCAGCCAAAAACCAGGCTCGGTATTGATTGCAAAACCGAGCAGTTGACCGAAATTGTAGGGCATGTCGATGCCAAGCGGCTCAAGCATCTTCTTGTAAAATTCGCTCGACCGTTTCAGGTCGGAGACGGGGAGATAGATATGGTCAATAATCATGCCTTTCCTCTCTTCATTTGTTTTTGACAGCCCAGAACAGGACTCTGCTGAATCCTGAACCGGGCCGGCCGTGGGTGATGGCGTCATTAAGTGTGGATTTCTCCTTCGTTAGCTGAGACCTTCAACAATGAGTCCGTGATAGGTCGCCCCGAGTTTGCGGTGCTTGGCGATGTCTTGGTAGGCCTCGCTGTTAATCCAATCCTTTGCGGCTTTTACGCTCGGGAATTTCACAATGACCATTCCCTCAATCGGATCACCTTCAAGGACCTCGTGCTTTCCATCGGCTGCGAGCACTTCGATAGGATGACCCTTCATCGTTGCTTTGATTCCAGCCCGATATTTTTCGAGCTCCTTTTGATCGATGGTTTTAGTTCTCGTGAAGACAACGTATGCGGACATGATTGTTCTCCTTCTTTGTTAATCGATTGCCGAAATTCCCATGGAAACCCTTGGGCGGTAGTCCGCGTTGCTTACATGTTGCCGCCGTTCGCGAAGATGATTTCTCCCGTGAGCCATCCCGCTTCATCCGAGGCAAGAAATAAGGCCACCCGCGCGATGTCCTCAGGTTGGCCGACGCGGCCCAGCGGCGTACTCGCGATTATCTGCTTCTTAGCCTCCGCTCCCATGACGCCCGCCGCGTGCGCACCCTCCGTTTCGGTTCCGCCAGGACTGAGAGCGTTAACGCGGATCTTTCTGGGGCCTAACTCTTTTGACAGCACTCGCGTCAAGCCGTTTACAGCGCTCTTGGACGCCACATAGATCGAAAGGGTCGGGTAGGCAGCGACACTGGCCGTCGATCCGATGTTGATAATGCTGCCGCCTTCCGCCCCGAAGGCCGGTAAAGCGGCTTCGATCATGAGAAACGTGCCCAGCACATTCGTGTTGAATTGACGGTGAAACTCCTGCTCGCTGAACTGCTCGAAGGGCGCAAACGAGAAGACGCCTGCGTTGTTCACGAGCACATCCAGGCGGCCGAAGGCTTTTTTCGCCTCCGCGACGAGGCGTTGCGCGTCGGACCTCTGCGCCACGTCGCCTTGCACGGCGATGGCTCGCCCGCCTTTGCCGGTGATCTCTCGCACCACCCCCTCCGCGCCCGCTTGATCGCGCGTGTAATTCACGATCACCGCCGCGCCTTCCGCTCCGAAAGCTTTTGCAATGCCCGCTCCGATTCCTTTTGAAGCACCTGTCACTATCGCAACCTTATTGTCGAGCCGTTTCATGATGGTCCCTTGTCCTTTCTGGCTTGCCAGCGCCCAAGGCGGCGTCCTGGTCTTGCCGATCGCCTTACACCTCTAATTGTGCCGCATATTATGATATCAGTCAATATTAAACTTAATGTATATAATGTTTCTTGTACGTAACAGATTGATACTTAATGGTAAAACATTTATTGTTTGGTATCGATAGATATCAAACGGCTTGTAAAGTTTAGGGAAACCGACCATAATCAGAGATAGGGACGGATGGAGAACAATGAAGACCAAGAAGGGCGAAAAAGAGAAGCTGAGGGTCACAATCCTGGAAAAGGCGATTGCCTATTTCAAGGTTCACGGCACCGGCGGCGCCGGCATCGCCGACCTCATGAAGCACGCCGGCCAGACTACCGGCGCGCTGTACAGCCACTTCGAGTCAAAGGATGACCTGTTCGCTCAAGCAATTTACCACGAGCTGGAGAAGCTCGAATTCCAGCTGTTTCAGATTTTCAGGCGCGAAGGTAAACACGCGCTACAGGCCATGATCGAGCAGTATTTCGCTGAAGACACTTTTCTGGAGATCGGTGACGGATGCGTTTTCACCTCGCTCAGCACAGACATGCAGCGTGCCGCGCCCGAGTACCGCAAGCGCTTCGAAGACTACACCGTCCGAATCTACGGGCTTTTCTCCGACGCCATACATGAGCAGTTTCCGATGCTCTCCAAAGAGGAGTGCCATGAAAAGGCCCTGTTCCTTTATTCGGGTCTGGTCGGAACGATGTCGATGGCCCGGACGATGAAGGACCTGAACCTTGCCTATCAGGTCCTGGCGGCCGGAAGAAAGGCTCTCATCGAGAGCTGCGTCGCCGTCGAGAACCGGACCCCCATCCGAGCAACCGCTCTCGTGAACGCATAACCGCGATTCGATAGGACGTGAACTGCGCGACGATTCCCCGAAGGCAGAGTTCGTCGCGCATACCCGAAACGCCGCGACAGAAAACGACAAAAGAGACCCAATCGCGCAAGAACGGCTTATGCCGCAAGCCTTAACCTGTGTTCTAGGAGAAGACGTCCATGCACACCAAACCTAGCATCGTGTTCTGTCACGGCATCTGGGCCGACGGGTCGTCCTTTAACAAGGTCATCCCGATGCTTCAGGCGGATGGGTACGAAGTGATGGCCGCCCAATACGATCTCGAGATGGCCGAAGGCGATGTCGCCACAGTAAATGAACGTTAGGACGGGTCAGCAACCCGGCCATCCTGGTTGGCCACTCCTATGGTGGAAGCGTGATCACGGCCGCAGGAACCTATGACCGTGTCATTGGGCTTGTCTACATCGCCGCACTTGCCCCGGACGCCGACGAAACCTCGCAGAGCCAGCAGCAGAAATTCCCCGTCACCGATGTGTTCAAGTATGTCGAAGTTACGGACGGCCGCGTCTGGATGCTCCCGGAAGGCGTCGTGTGCTTCGCGGGAGACCTCCCGGAAGAAGAGCAAAAACTTGTATGGGCCACGCATTATGCGTCGGCGGCCGACCTGTTTAGTCGAAATGTGCCCGGCGTCGCCTGGAAGTCGAAGCCGAGCTGGTACATCGTGGCTAACAACGATCGGACGGTGCAGCCGGAACTAGAATGCTTCCTGGCGAAGCGGATGCGTGCAACCACCCGCGCCATCGACAGCAGTCACGTACCGATGCTGTCTCATCCGGGCTCCGTCATCGACGTCATCCGTGAAGCTGCGAAGGCCGTCCAAGAATCGCCCGCTGAAGCTTGAAAACGCGTCGCGGAGATCCCGCGAGCAACAAAAGGAAGACCCGATGAACACGGATGTTCTGACGACGAGAGTAGCCGATGGAATCGCGGTGATCACACTGGGTAGCGCCAAGCGAGTCTATTTCGATGCGGAGATGGGTGATGCGCTCACCGAGGTCCTCGACAGATTCGTCGGCGATCCTAGCGATCGCGTTGTCGTCGTGACTGGCGGCGCACCCGGTTATTTTATCCGTCATTTTTCCATCGCTACGCTGACGCCACGCGTATGCATCCGTTCGTGCGAGCCCAGACGAGAGGATCGGGACCAGATATAATCGCCCATGGCGTGTCGCGATCCCCAGCCACATTGCCATCGCTGTCGTTCAGAATGCTTGAACGCGATGCACCGAACGTAGCCGTCGATATCGCACGTTAGGTCGGGCACCTGGCGAGAGAGGGTTTGGGGCCTCGTCTTTTCTGGAGATCAATGAAATGAAGACTAGTGCAAAAGCGGACAAAACTACCAAGTCGAGCGCTGTAAAGATCGAAGGAAAAGGATTCACTACCTTACGGCGGGACAGGGTGCTGCCGTAGTCCTCCTGCAGGCTATACGCAGACCTCGCGGAAGTGGCGCCCCTCATCGAAAAGCTAAAGGAGAAATTCGCTGTCGTGGCTCCGCACCTACCCGGAATCGGTGATTCGGACATTCCAAAAGGCGGCTCCGACATGAAGACAGCCGTTATTCGGATTCATACCCTCGCGAAATCCCTCGGCATCACGAAGGCCCGGGTTGTCGGCCACGACATCGGACTGATGGTTGCGTACGCGTATGCCGCACAGTTCCCCGCAGAAGTCGAGAAGCTCGTCGTTATGGACGCCTTCCTTCCTGGCGTTGCCGGATGGGAGCTCGCGTATAACAACGACAATCTGTGGCTTTTCGATTTCGCCTGTTCTGTCCATCGCTGGCGAGAAAGCCAGCGCGGCAATTCTATTGCATTCTTGTGAGGAGATATCCTCATCGGCAGCGCGCGGCAGAAGAGCAATTCCGCTTTCATATGCCCGAGCAGTTGTTCCCCTTTTCGCCGTTACCCGAGTTTATGTGATCGCGGACCATCTTTAAAGTGATCTATTCCTCTGCTCCATCAGCGCCGCAGCCCGCTTGCCGACCTTCTTAAGCGCCATTTCGAGGCCGCGAAGCTCCTCCGGGCTCAGTTCAGAGAACACCTTCCTCATCTGCCCGGCATGCTTTCGGAACGCTGAACCAATGAGGTCCTTGCCCCGCGGCGTGAGGGCAACGATCCGAACGCGCCGGTCTTCGGTGCTCTCGACCCGACTGACCAAGCCTTTCTCGAAGAGGCGGTCCACGGCGATACTGATCGAACCTGGGGTCAGATCGACGATCGGGCCTATCGTATTGACGGGCAAAGGTCCTTTGTGTAGCAGGACTTCCAGCACGCCGAAATCCGAGAGGCCGAGCCCGGTCTCTTCAATGCCAGCTGCGGCGTACCGCGTTAGCGCACGCATCGCCTTCATCATGACAAGCCAGACGTGCTCTGGCTCTTGAATGCTTTGGGCCATAAAAACCTGAACCCTCCAAGAAGTATACGCCATCAATTCTATTGAGATCAAGATGATTGACGCCGTGAATCGTGGTCGTCATTCGAAAGGAGAACCTGTTATGAGAACCGTTTCCGCCATCGCCCGCTACCTGGCGGGCGTGATCTTTCTTGTTTTCGGACTGAACGGCTTCCTGAACTTTATTCCTCTGCCGCCGCCGGGGGGCATCGCTGGGCAATTCATGGGTGCCCTGTATGCCTCTCACTATCTGTGGGTGATCTTCGCTTTCCAGGTCATCGCAGGGGTGCTTCTGCTGGTCAACCGTTACGTGCCGTTGGCGGTGGCCGTGCTGGCGCCGGTGATCGTCAACATTCTTTCTTTCCACGCTTTGATGGCTCCGAGCGGGCTTCCGCTGGCCATCCTCGTCGCTATACTCTGGACCTTGATATTCGTCGACGTGCGACCGGCGTTTGCCGGGCTGTTCCATGCCCGCCGCAAGCGCGCGCCTGATCAACCAGGCATGTCGCTCGGCACTGCAAAATAAGGACAACTATGACAAGCAATCGAACCATTCTCATCACCGGAGTGACAGGCAAGCAGGGCGGCGCCGTCGCGCAGGCGCTGCAGGGCGCCGGGTTTCATCTGCGCGGCCTGACGCGCAAGCCGGACAGCGAGCGGGCGGCGGCGCTGGCGCGCCAGGGCATCGATATCGTCAAGGGCGATCTGGATGACGAGGCGACGCTGCGCCGCGCGTTGGCTGGCGCGTGGGGCGTCTTCGGCGTGCAGAACGCGGGGGAGGCGGGCGTCGAGCGGGAAGAGGCGCA
>Ga0185299_10004259_pt1 | contig 17519 bp, 18 predicted proteins | sample PaiPotPPA55metaG_FD_128002 | JGI IMG/M metagenome (GOLD analysis project Ga0185299, IMG submission 128002) | Iron sulfur acid spring bacterial and archeal communities from Banff, Canada, to study Microbial Dark Matter (Phase II) - Paint Pots PPA... ...
CAACTCCAAGTCGCAAGCCGCGAGCGAGCGCGCCATCCATAGCGCCGTAGCGAGCTAGCGGCTTGCGACCCGGCCGGCCGGCCCGTTACACCATCTACAAAACCAACCCACCCTACAAACCTAACCCGCCCCACAGGCCCCGATGCACATTCAGGCGCGGGCGTAGCGGCCACGGTTGAAGAAGCGGTCCTTGTCGTCCTCGGAGGCGGTCTCGCGCGTCGACTTGATGGCCGCGACCTTAGCGAGCGCGGCCTTCACCGCCGGGCGCTCGTTGATCGCGTTGAACCAGCGCCCGAGACGGGGATGGTCGTCCCACTTCACGCCGTGCGCATCGTGATTGCGCGTCCACGGGAAGGTTGCGATATCGGCGATGGAATACGCGTCGCCGCCCAGATAGTGCGCCTGACCGAGCCGTTGCTCCAACAGCTCGTAGAGCCGCTTAATCTCAGATGTGTAGCGCGCCATGGAATAATCATTGCCCTTGGGCGAGAACAGCTTGAAATGCGTCCATTGGCCGAACATCGGCCCGACTCCGGTGAGCTGGATCAGCAGCCATTGGATCACTTCATATCGTTTGGCCATGTCCTTGGGCAGGAGCTTGCCCGTCTTCTCTGCGAGATAAAGCAGAATGGCGCCGGATTCAAACACGGTGAAGGGTTTGCCGCCCGGGCCTTCGTGATCGACGATGACGGGGATCTTGCCGTTCGGATTGAGCTTGAGGAACTGCGGGTTGAACTGATCGCCCTTCCAGACGTCCACAAAATGCTCCTTGTAGGGGAGAGCACATTCCTCGAGCATGATGTAGACCTTCTGCACGTTCGGACTGGTCAGCGCGTAGAAATCGATCATCGTGATTGCCTTTCTGTTGTTGCGATCGGACGCAGGGGCGGGTTTGAACCCCCCTACACCCTTCCCCCTACACCCTTCCCCCTACACCCTTCCCCCTACACCCTTCCCCCTACACCACCCTCTACACCTGGGGCTGGAAATTCATCGCCACCCCGTTGATGCAGTAGCGCAGATGGGTGGGCGGGGGGCCATCATCGAACACGTGACCGAGATGGCTGCCGCAGCGGCTGCAGTGCACCTCGGTGCGAACCATGCCGTAGGTGCTGTCGGTTGAGGTCTCGACCGCGCCCGGAACCGGATCGTTGAAGCTCGGCCAGCCAGTACCGCTCTCGAATTTGGTCTTGGCCACGAACAGCGGCTGCCCGCATCCCGCGCAGGAAAATGTGCCGGCGCGTTTCTCGTAATTGAGGGCGCAGCTCCCGGGCCGCTCGGTGCCGTGCCCCCGCATCACCTCATATTGCTCGGGGGTGAGCAGCGCCCGCCATTCCTGCTCGCTGCGCGTGACCGCAAACTGCTTCTCCGCCATGCCGCCGCCTCAGGCGTTTCGGTCGAGCAGCTCGATCGAGACACCTTCCGGCCCGCGCAGGAAGGCGACGCGCACGCCCGGGCGCACCGTGGTCGGCTCCCGCGTGAACTCGGCGCCCTTGGCCTTGAGCTCGGCAACCACGGCATCGATGTTGCTCACCGAAAGCCCGAAATGATCCAGTCCCTGATAAGGGGTGGTGGGCGGCGCATTGACGCCATCCCCGGGGGCAACGGGTGCGATGAAGATATTGGCGCCTCCGAGCTTGAGGTCGATGCGCGGCTTGCCCTGCTGCATGCTGCGAAGAACCTCGGCGCCGAACATGCGCTGATAAAATTGCGCCGTCGCCTCCGGATTGGGGCTGCGCAGGTGGATGTGATCATAGGTGAACTGCGGCATCGTGCTGCTCCTCAGGTTCCACTTTTTGCACCGGGACCGGCGACGGTTGCAATCTTGGTCGCGGTATGCATGTGGCCGTCCCAGCGTTTGGCAAACGGCGCCGGTATATCGAACTGGTCGAGCACCCGCGCCACGATATGATTGACGATATCATCGATCGTCTGCGGATGGTTGTAGAAGGCCGGCACCGGGGGCACGATCGAAACCCCCATGCGCGCAAGCTTGAGCATGTTCTCGAGGTGAACCTCGGAGAGCGGCGTCTCGCGAACGACGAGCACCAGCCGTCGCCGCTCCTTGAGCACCACATCCGCGGCGCGATGCACGAGGTGCTCGCCGTAGCCGCTGGCGATGCAGCCAAGAGTGCGCACCGAGCAGGGGATCACCACCATGCCGTCAGTCTTGAACGAGCCGGAGGAGATCGATGCGCCCATGTCGCCGGGGCTGTGCACCACATTGGCGAGCCCCCTCACCTGCTCCACGGTATAGCGGGTCTCGTGCTCGAGGGTGCGCTGCGCCCATTTGCTGATGATCAGGTGGCTCTCGACGTCGGTCGCCTTGAGCGCCTCGAGCAGGCGCACGCCGAAGATCGCGCCGGTCGATCCGGTCATCCCGATGATAAGACGCCGCATTCAGAACTCTCCGCCGAGCCGCGATTAGCTTACAGCAAGCGCACGAAAATTGCGCCCTTGCAAGCGCCCTGAGAGTTAACGAAACAGGTGGCCGAATTTCTCCTGGGCGATGCGGCGCTCCTCCGGAGTCGGCAGGTTGACCTTCGGGAACTGGTCCCGCCAGTGCCAGGGCCGGCAGGCATCGATGATGGCGCGGCTGTTGGTGTTGTCGCCCACCGCCTTGCGCTCGGGCTCGATGCGGGGATCGAGCGGGGTCGACCAGGCATTGCGGATGATGTCGATGGACGTCGCAGGATCCGAGCGCGTGAGCATCGCCCAGATCAGCTCCTGCAGATCCGACACGTCGATGTCGTCATCGACCACCACCACATAGCGTCCGCAATAGGCGCCGACGTGGCACATCGCAGCGATATGGCCGGCTTGCTTGGCATGGCCGGGATAACGTTGGGTGATCGCAACGCCGAGGAGGAGTCTGGCGTTGCCGACCTCATGCGCCCAGGCCGCGGTAACCCCCGGCACCCCCGCCTTGGCAATGCTCTCGCGCAGCAAAGCGGATCGCAGCACCGCACGGTAGCGGCAGATCTCGTCGGGCGGGCGTTGCGGGGCACAGCCCAGGAGAATGGGATTGTTGCGGTAGTAAACTGCCTTCACGTCGAGCACCGGCTCAGCCCGCACGTCGCTTGCGTAATACCCGGTCCACTCGCCGAACGGGCCTTCGGTCCGCTCGTTCCCGGGCTGGACCAAGCCTTCGAGCACGATCTCCGCGTTGGCCGGAATGGGCAGGCCGGTAACAGGACCCTTGATCACCTCGACCGGTTTGCCCCGCATGCCGCCGACGATCTCGTATTCGCACACGCCATAGGGCACCTCGCTGCAGGCCATGAGGAAGGTCATCGGATCGCCGCCGCAGACAACCGCAACCGGCATCGGCTCGCCGCGTGCCTGATACTTGTCGCGCATCTGGCGCCCATGCTTGCCCGGCGAGATATAGAAGCCCGCGGTCGTGGCGTCGTGGATCATCACCCGGTAGGTGCCGCAGTTGATCCAGTCCTCGTCGGGGTCGCGGCTCACATTGAAGCTGCCCGTCCCGATGTAACGCCCGCCGTCGGGCTCATGCCATTTGGGCGCGGGAAAGCGGGTGATGTCGATCTCGGTCCCCTGCATGACATTGTCGAGGATCGGGCCGCGATCGACGTAGGCGGGGGCGATGCGCCGCATCGACGCCATGAAGCTCGTCCGGAAGCCTTCGCTCAGATCGACCTTGCCGAGATCCGGCGGAAAACCGAGCGTCATGTTCTTGCGCTTGCCACCGAAGAAGTTGACCAGCACGCGGCTACCCGGGATTGTTCCGGGAATCGCATCGAAGACGAAGCAGGGGGCGTTGTCGTCATGCAGCGCAACCTCCGCAACCATCCCGATGTCCTGCTGCCAGGAGAGCCCGCTCACATCCTTCACCTCGCCGAGCTTGCGCGCCTCGTCGAGCCATTCGCGCAAATCGTCGTAGACGATCCGCGGCGCGATGTTGGAGGAGGAAGCTGCGGCGGGATTAGTCATGGGGTCCTCTTAGCATGCTCACTGTCGTCCACCGCTCAGTATAACCGATGGTTTGCCGGCGCATATTGGCATTGCTCAACCCGCCAGCGCCAGACCTCGAGCCTGGGGGACAGAGGTTCGAATCTCTGCGGACGCGCCACCTACCCTGAGCACACCTCGCTCACCTTCGTAGGATTGATCCTACGCTTTGATATGCTGTGAAACGAAATTTCTCCTTCCAATACCGACTTTGCGGCCCGCGCTTGAACTAGGGCATATTTTGCCCTATGTGGGTGCGAACACGGGGCCTGGATGCCGGAGATCGCGAGGTTTGGCGGCTTCAAGCTCCCGATGTTCTTTCAGGATGAGAATCCGCCGCATGTGCACATTAAGGGCACAGACTTTGCAGCGAAGATGCGCATCTCGAACGGTGACCTGCTGGCGGGCGATGCGCCCAGCAAGGTCCTGAAACAGGCCCGCCGCTGGGTCGAGGAGCACCGGGGTGAGTTGTTGGCGATGTGGGACGCATTCCAAAGGTGACAGCATGAGCGACGACATCGAAAGAGTGACAAGGGTGAGCGCGGCCGGCCACCGGGTTCTACGTGTCCGTTTTGCCGGGGAGCGGCACGACCGTGAGCTTGACATGACCGGGCTGATCGCACGCAGCGTGCATTTCGCACCGCTGATGGACGACGCCAAGACCTTTGCCAAAGTGACAATCGTAGAAGCGGGCCTTGGAGTATCCTGGCCGGTCCAGACGAAATGGGGTCGTTTGGATGTTTCGGCCACGACGCTGAAGCGGATCGCGGAAGCGCAACAGCCGATGACGGGTGCGGATTTTGCACAATGGCGGGCAAAATTGGGACTCTCGTTGACAGAAGCGGCCAAACTGCTCGGGGTCAGTCGGCGCACGATCATGGGCTATTTGAAGAAAGGTGACCTACCGCCGGTCGTTGCCATTGCGTGCCGAGCACTGGCTCGCGATAAGCATGTCCTTGCAGCCCATTATGTCCCTGCGCGAAAGGCCACCCGAAAGGAGGCCGCCTAGCCTTCAGTGAAGCTATTCGTGAGAGCCAGGGGGCGCTTCGCTGGATCGATCGAAATGACGAACCGTCGACCATTCAGTGAACTGACGAAAAACTTCAGTCCGGAACGCAAGAAGCGCGTGGCGAGCAAGACGCGTAAGCTCAAGGTCCACTTTCGCGCAGTCGCATCTGGGCGCTCGACAGCATCACTGCCTCAATCAAATACACCGCACCGACGATAGCTCTCGTACTCGTCCTGCGACAGCCCGATGAGGTCGCGGAAGACAAACTCATTGTCGGCGCCCACGCATGGCGCCGGCCCGATGATATCGCCGGGAGCCTCGGCGAGATCAAAGCCGGGAAAGCAATAGGCATGGTCCCCCATCTCGGGATGGCGCCGCACCCGAAACTGCCGGCGAGCAAAGAGCTGCGGGTCTCGGAACAAGCCGGCCATGGTGACGACGGGATAAGCCGCGATCCCGGCCGCCTGGAGGCTTTCCGCTGCCGCTTCGGCGCTTCTGCCCGCAGTCCACGCTGAGATGAGGGCATCGAGCGCCTCGGTGTTGGCCCGGCGCGATGGGACGGTCGCAAAGCGCGCATCGTTGGCGAGGTCCGGATGACCTATCAGCTGCGCCAATGCGCCGAATTCGTCCTGCGACCAGCATGACAGCGCAACCCATTCCCGCTCGGAGCATTGATAGGCGCCATGGGGGACAGCGTCAGGATCGTCATTCCCGCAGCGCTCGGCCAGGCGGCCGGTGGCAAAGAAATCATGCAGCGCCGCGCCGATGAACATGAGGCCGGATTCGTATTGCGAAAGATCGATCAGCGCGCCCTTGCCGCTTCTGCGGCTGCGGATCACGGCCGCCATGGCGGCGGACGCACCGGTAACCGAGGCGATGTAATCGATGTAAGGGCCATAAAGCAGCATCGGCGGGCCGTCCGGCACGCCGGTCAGCCCGCACAAGCCGGCGAGCGCGGAGAGCTGTGACCCGAACCCGGGCTGGTCCGCGCGCGGGCCGGTCTGCCCCATGTTGCAGGTCGACAGCATGACCAGCCGAGGATTGAGCTTGGCGAGCGCCGCAAAGCCGAGCCCGAGGCGCTCCATCACCCCCGGCCGCATGTTCTCGATGATGAGATCGCACCATTGCGCCATCCGGTGCGCGAGCGCGATGCCCTCGCGCTTCTTCAGATCCACCGTGACGCTGTATTTGGAGTCGTTGAAAAACGCGAAGCAGCCGCTGCGATTGTAGCCGGGACGATCGTCCTTGAACGGCGGATACTGAATGCGAAAGCCGTCAGGCCGTTGGCGCGATTCCACATGGATGCTGCGCGCGCCGTAGTTGGCCAGAACCTTGCCGATATGCGGACCCGCGGCATAGCCGCCGAACTCGAGCACCTTCACGTCGGCGAGCGCCTGAGGAACCGCACTCACCCCTGCGCTCCCGCGCGCCGGCGGGGCGGGTCAAGGGCAACCGGCTCGCCTGGAGCGTGGCGCAGCGCAGGCCGGGCGCCGTCAATCACCGCGTAGCTGCCGCAGAAGCGCTCCCGCGAGCCGGCTACGGTCTGAAAGAAACCGCGCGCCTCAAGCTGGGGATCGCTGGCAATATCGGCGACGGTCGACGCCGGATAACCCAGCATTTCACGCCGATGTGCTTCGATCAGGAACTCGCGCTTAGCGATCCGGGAAAAGAATCGTCCCACCGGCGCTTCGACGGCATCGACCTCGGCCTGATCCGCCTTGGTCGGATCCCAGGTCTTCCAATCGATATCGGCGAGCACGCCCAATTCTGCGCCGCGTTCGCGCATCCAGGCAACGAGCTGCGCGTTGGTGCGCCGGCCTGCCACCCCGCCATAGAAGATGAAATTGATGTAGCCGTCGCGGCAGGGCCAGAACACGCGGTAGCGCGCGCCCTTGATCGAGCGGCCGGTGATGAAGGCGCCCGCGCGGGTGGGCTCAATGCCATTGAGGTCGACAAAGGCCGGGGCATGGGAGAGCGCGGTAACGACGCAGGCCTGCCCCGAGACCTCGACCAGGTCGCCATGCCCGGTGGCATCGCGGCGGTAGAGCGCGATCAATGCGCCGATGGCGGCTTGCGCCCCCGCCCAGCCGTAGGACTGCGGCTCGCTTACCCGCACCGGCATGCCGTCGGGCTCGCCTGCGAGCGCCATCGCACCGCCCGCAGCCATGATTTCCAGATCGGTTCCCTTCCAACGGCTGCGCGGACCTTCGCGTCCGAACGGCGCAATCGCGACAACGACGAGGCGGGGATAGTCCTGCCTCAGCACGGCTGGATCAAACCGAGCAGACAAAGCAGGCGAGCCGGGCGTGAGCAGGCAGATGTCGGCTGTCTGAATCAACGGGTCCAGGTGCTCTCGGTCCGCAGCCCCTCCCGGCTCGAGCTCGAGCACGCGCTTGTTGACGTTGAACGCGCGCCATTGCGAGCTGGTCCGATCGCTGCCGCGCGGCTCGACCTTGATGACGTCGGCACCGAGGTCGGCGAGCAGCCGTCCGGCTAGCCAGCCGAGCCGATCGGTCGCGTCGATAACCAAGACATCGGACAGCAGCATCTCTACGGTCAGCGGCCGCTGCGGGCGAGCGAATGCACCCAACCCGACATGCGCGACCGCGCGTTCTCGATGTCCTTCTTGCTGAAGAAGTCCTCCGGCTTGACCTTGTCTACCGGATAGACCGGGCGCAGGAAGTCGCTCTCGTAGCCGAACGGGACGGTGGCATCGATGCCCATGCCGCCCTCGAAATTGGTGTTGGACGCAGTCCACTGCTTCTCGCCGGCCGTCATGCGCTCGGCCGGCATGAACGTCTGTCCGCGTCCGCCCGGAATGGGATTAAGGATGTCGGTGCGCGGATTCACCCGCGTGGTGAGGCACCACATGATGTCGTCCATCGAATACGGATCGACATCCTCGCTCACGGCAATGGCGAGGCGCATCCCCTGCGAGCAGGAGAGCGCGGCTGCGAGGAAATTGCGCTGCCAGCCCTCGTCCAGCTGGTGACGCTTCTTCACCTGGATGACGCAGCCGCCCCAGTCGGTCATGCAGTACGGGATGACGACATTCTGCGCGATACCGGGCTGCAGCCGGTTGCAGAGCTCGTAGATCGCAGCCTCGCGCACGGTCGTATCGATGTTGTGATCGTCGAGGGTATGCACGCCGAGCGCAAAGATGATCGGCTTGGTCTTGGGATCGCGCATGGTGATCCCGGTCACGTGGAAGGTCGGCGCCTTGTAGGCCTTGCCCATGTAGCCTGCCCATTCCGGGTGGAAGTGGAAGCGGCCCTGGATGCCGGCGTCCTCAGATTCCCTGGTCTCGAAGCGCCGATCGCGCGGATCGACATAGCCTTCCAGCACAAGCTCGGAATCCGCGAGCGCCATGGCGTTTACCGTGCGCGCCTTGACGAGGCGCATCGGCTTGCCCTGCACCGCGCCGGCAATGCCGATCTCGTCGCAGCCCATGGGCAGGACGGCATAATCGAAACCGGCGCCGGCAAGCAGGGTGCAGGCCGGCGGCACGCCGAAGCACATCGTGATCGGCACCCGCTCCTTTGACTTGTAATATTTGTTGACGACCTGCCACATGTGGGAGCCGGGGGAAATCTGAAACGTTCCCACGTTGCCCCAGCGGAAATTCATGCGGTTGTAGCCAAGGTCGGAGCCGCCATCGAACTCGGGACCGGTGACGCAGCGTATGCCCGAGCCCACCGTGAGCTCCGGCTCATAGGTGGTGTGCCGGATTGCCACCACGTGCTCGTTCACGTCCTTCGGCGCGGTTATCACCTGCTCCTGGCAGGGAGCTTCGTCCTGGGAGATCTCGACCGGCTTGAGCGGATGGCTGAGCGCATAGGCGAGCTTCTTCACCCGTTCGGCATCATCGTTCCAGCCGAACATCTTGTTGATCACCTTCATGTCGCCGAACAGGTTGGTCAGGACTCGGTGATGGGACTTGCCTTTGACGTTGCTGAACAGAACGGGACAGCCGCCATCCATGTGCTTCTGCAGCCCAGTGACCTCGAGGTCTGGATCAACCGGCTTGTCGGTCTCGATCAGGTCGCCCTGCTCGCGCAGCCAGTCGAGGGTGCTGCGCAGATCGGAGGGATGCTGCTCCCGGGCCGGGCTCGGCTTTTCCTTGCGCATGGGCTTTTGCATTTGTGGGGCTCCCTTGGTCGAGCCAGATGCGGTTAGCCGCGGCTCGAGCCATTGCGGCGGCATACTTACTGCGCCCGATCTTATTCTCATGCGGGGGCGGGTTTCAAACCAGCCCCACGAGCTGTCCTCAATCCGTTGAGGCGACCCATGGGTCGCCCTCATCCGCCGATGCACCACCCCCCGAGAGGGCGAGGCAGTGACTCGCCCCCACGAAGGAAGAGAGCTCGCGTGTGCGCATGCGTGGGATCAGGGCTTACGGTCCTGCGCGTTCCAGTAGCGCTCCAGGTTGGAGATCAAGGCGGGGCTGAAATGACAGTAGGCCTGCTCGCGCGCATAGACCGCGAAATAGGAGCGAAAGGTATCGAACGGCTCCTGCCCAACCCGCAACGCACGCCGGTTCCCTGCAGCGCTCACCACGCCTGACGTGGTCAATCCCGTCACCACCCGCTCGAGCGCCGCATCCATCGCGTTCGGCTCGACGATCTCATCGCAGATGAGCCTGCCTTCCGGGCTGTCGCATTCCAGGCGCCGCTCATATTGAATGGCCTGGCGGGCGATCCGGTCGCCGGTAAAACGTGGCAGCCGCAGATTCGCCGCGCCTGGGATGATGCCTTCCTTGCGCGCAGGCAGCGTCAGGAATGCATCCCGCGCGGCGAGCACATGGTCCATCACCAGCAAGGCCTGGCAGTGTCCGCCAATGGCGAAGGCTTCGACCGCGGCGATCCATGGCTTCTCGATCGTCTGCCCGCCGAATTCGTCGGGCGGTTCATCGTCGGCGAAGGCGAGCCCACGAAAGACCTTGTTCACGTATCCCATGTCGCGCTCGAGATACCACACGAACGGGATGCGGCCGTGATAGAGGTGGGTGAGGTTGATACCCGCCCCGAACACCCGCCGGCCCTTGTATCTGGGATGATCGACCGGGCCGCCGCGCATCACGGCGATCTCCGATTTCGGATCGAGCAGGGCGAGGTCGACGCAGATCTCCAGGCCGTCGAGAGTGGTTTGGTCTTCCGCGTTGAGAAAACGCGGATTGCTCTGGGTAACGATGGCAGCGTTGCCCGACCGGCGAACAGACGCACCCTGACGCTCGACCATCCCGTCGCGGTCGAGCTTCGGCAGCAAGGCTTGCGCCTCCGGCTTCGGCAGCAGCATGGCGTGGCAGAGATGACGCCCGCAAGCAGGGCTGGTCAGCGCGGCGGACAGGAAAAGGCCCTGGTCGATCTCCAAGCCGCTCTTGTCGCGTTGCAGCAAGCCTCCCTCGGCGGCGATCTCCTGCTTGCTCGGCACCAATCCAGGCACCAGCTCGGCCGCGCGCAGGACGAGCTCCTCGACGCGTACGAAACGCGACCGCGACGAGGTCAAAGCATCGTAGACGGCATCGCCATGCCGGCGGAGAAATCGCACGCGGGCATCGCGAGCGCAGCTCTCCAGCAGCGCGGCCGCGCGCTGCTCGCGTTCGCTGCGGGATGACTTCGACGGCAGCCGTCCTGCAAGCCGTTTGGCTCTTTGCCAAAACTCTGAGAACTTGGAGCGATCGGTGACGAAGTCGGTCGCCTCACCCGGCGTTTGCCGGAGCCACGCTGAGGCCTCGTCCTCAGGGAGGTCAGCGCCGAGCAGGCACTGGAGGTCAGCAGAACTGGGGGACAGCGCGGTCATCCATGCTCCTTCGCTCCGGCTTAGACGGCGCAAGCTCATTCGCCGCCATCTCGGAGAACGCCACAGCTGGAAATTCGGATCGGACAGTGCGGAAATTTCCGGCTATACGCCGACCAGGGAGAGACATCATGCAGCCAAGTCTTCGTCCAGGTGAATCACTGACCAAGCATATTGTCGTCGACCGCGAGCGTACGATCTCGTTCATGGGCGAGGGGGCGCGTACCTACTCCACTCCGCGCATGATCAATGACATCGAGTATACCTGCCGCGAGCTCATCCTTAAACACGCCGACGCGGGCGAGGACTCGGTCGGGATGGAGATCGCGGTCAAGCATCTCGCGCCCACGCTCATGGGCATGACCGTCGAGATCACCGCCCGGGTCATGTCGGTGGAAGGACGCAAGGTCAGCTTTGAGGTTACGGTGAAGGACGAGCTCGACAACGTCGGTACCGGCAGCCACACGCGTTTCGTCGTTGAGACGGCAAAGACCCTCGAACGGCTCAACGCCAAGGCCGCCCGCCTTGCCGCACTCAAACCCTAGCGCTGCCGGGCAGCCATGACTGAGGAGCAACTCATTCTGGTCGATGAATCCAACCGTGCGATCGGATCGGCCGGCAAAACGACCGTCCATCGCACCGGCCTGCTGCATCGCGCCTTCTCCATCTTCGTTGTGGACGATAGCGCGCGCATCCTGCTGCAGCAGCGCAACGCCAACAAATATCACTCCGGTGGATTGTGGGCGAACTCGTGCTGCGGACATCCGCGCCCGGGCGAGCGCACCGCGGCGGCGGCGCACCGGCGGCTTGGGGAAGAGCTGGGCATTAGCAGCGCGCTCTCATTTGGGTTCTTCGCGCGCTACAACAGCGATCTCGGCCATGGCATGCAGGAGAACGAGCTCGTGTACGTCTATTTCGGCCGCCTCGCGGCAGAGCCCGAGCCTGATCCCAACGAGGTTGCCGATATTGCCTTGCTCACCTGGGATGAGATCAGCCGCGGGATCGCACGCGATCCCAGCGCCTTCACGGTCTGGCTCAATCATTATTTCCGCGAGCACGGGGCCGAGATCAGGCGGCTCGCCGGAGAGGCCGCGCGGCGGTAACGCCTTGCAGGGCGGATTAGCGTCGCGCTACTGCGTCACAAAATACGTATTCTGTCATTCCGGGGCCGCGAGCGTAGCGAGCGGAGCCCGGAATCCATAACCACAGGCCGTGCAGTGATTAAAGTGGTTACGCTGCGGGGCACACATTATTGCTTGGGGTTATGGATTCCGGGCTCGTCGGCAAGTCGGTGAAACCGACTTGCCGACGCCCCGGAATGACAGCGTAGTTTGTGACACAGTACGGCTAACCCACCCTACCGATCGTCGCCTCCAAACATGCGCTGCTGCGCCTCGGCGGCGGCGTCTTCCAGCGTCATGAAGACGGCACCGGCCGTGTGCAGCGTTTCCAGGAGTTGCTCCAGCGCCAGCATGCGGTAGCCGCGGCCGATGACATAAGGGTGCATGGTGTAGGTCAGCACGCCCCATTCGACGCTCTGCTGCATGTAGCGGAATTCGTCCACCCAGCTCTCCATGACCGCGCGCGCCGACTGCAGACCGGGCAGGACAGCAGCCGCAGTGCGCACAAACTCGAAATGGGGATAATCGTCCAGCGACCAGCTGATCGGCATTTCAATGAGCGCCGTCTCCTCTCCGCGCTGGAACGGCTTTCCCAGCTCCGCCCGGTCGCCCCGGCGCGCGCGATAGGGCCAGTAGTCGCCGCCCATGAGGCTCGAATCGTAAGTAAAGCCGTGGGCGAGCAGAAGGTCGACCGTGTGCTCGCTCAGGTCCCACGCCGGCGAGCGATAGCCGCGCGCCTTGCGGCCGCTCAGGCGCTCGATCGCCGCATTGGCGCGCACCAGATCCGCCTCCTCCTCGGCCCGGCTCTGCTGTGCCGGCGGCACATGCGCCCAGCTGTGATGCGCCACTTCGTGCCGGTCGCGCACGACTTCGGAGCAGGCGCCGGGATGGCTCTCGATCGTAAATCCCGGGATGAACCAGGTCGAACGCAGCCCGTACGCTTTCAACAACGAGAGAATGCGCCGCGCGCCGATGAGGCCAAACTCTCCGCGCGACAGCGGCGTTGGCGTAGTCATGCCGCGCGCGATGAAACCCGATTGCGTGTCGAAATCGAACGTGAGACAGACGATGTGGCGCGGCAATGCGATCCTCCTTATGGCAACCGGCGATGACGAAAGAGACGATTGGAATCATCGTCAACGGCGCGACCGGCCGGATCGGGTCGACGCAACATCTCGCCAATGCGCTCGCGCCGATCATCAATGAAGGCGGCCTCCCGCTCGGGAACGCGTGCCTTGTGCCGCGGCTCCTGCTGGTCGGACGCGATCCCGCCCGTCTCGCCGCGCTCGCACGCGCGCACGGCCTCGCGGACTGGACCACGGATCTCGATCTCGCGCTCTCGAGCCCTGATCATGCGATCTTCTTCGATGCGGCCGCAACCGAGCAACGCAGCAGCGCGCTGGAAAAGGCCATGGCCGCCGGCAAGCACGTCTATTCCGAAAAGCCGCTGGCGGCGAGCACGGCGTCCGCCCGGGAACTGCTCGATCGGGCACGCTCGCGCGGTCTCAAGCACGGCGTCGTTGAGGACAAGGTCCACCTGCCGGGCATGCAAAAGATCGCGGCTCTCACGCGCGGTGGTTCCCTTGGGCGCATCGTCGGGTTTCGCCTCGAATTCGGCTGGTGGGTGTTCGACGGCAGCGACCGGCCGTGTCAAAGGCCGAGCTGGAACTATCGCCGCGCCGGCGGCGGGCTCATCCTCGATATGTACCCGCACTGGCGCTACGTGCTCGAGCACATTGTCGGGCGCATTCTGCGCCTCGTCTCAGTGCAATGGACCGCGGTGCCCGAGCGCATCGACGAGCGCGGCGAGGCGTATCCTGTCGCGGTCGAGGACTCCGCCGCAACGCTGGTCGAGATCGAGGGGGGCGTCCTCGGCACCATCCAAAGCTCATGGGCGACGCGGGGGCGACGCGACGATCTGCTCACGCTGCAAGTCGACGGAACGGGGGGCTCCGCCGTCGCGGGTCTGCACCGATGCCACGTGCAATCCTCGGCAGAGACGCCGCTCATTGCGCATTTCAGCGTGATGAAGGACCTCGGACAGGATTACCGCGAAGGCTGGCGCGAAGCTCCGCCTCTTCTTTCCTATTGCAACCCTTACCGCGTCGGGTGGGAGCAGTTCCTGCGCCACGTGGCGTTTGGCGCACCGCTTGCTTGCGACTTTGCCGCCGGCCTGCGCGATGTCGCCTTTGCGGAAGCCTGCCATCGCAGCATGACGGAGCGGACCTGGGTGGAGATGCCGCCGGTGTGACCGCCTGATGCTGAACGCGACGTCACGCAGCGGCGGCGGATTTGGCGATCGCCGCGTTCACGCGCGGCAAGACCTCCTCGGCCATCAGTTGCATGGAGCGCTTGTTGAGCGCCGGCTCGACCCAATCCATTCCTGCATAGACGAGCTCGCCGAACTCGCCGATCTCCTCGCGCAAGGCGAGGATCCGGTCGACCACCTTGTTGACGCTGCCATAGATCACGCAATGATCCATGACATAGTCGTGGGTGATCTCCTCGTCGGGCTGGTCCTTGTAGGACTTGAACACGTAGAGCCGCTTGCCGCGTTTCATCTTGGCGCGCATCTGGTGGTAATAGAATCGGTACGGGCTCTTCTCGTCATAGCGGGCATATCGGGCAGCGACCTTGTCGTCGTCGTGAACAAAGATCGCGCGCGCCACACGCCAGTCCTCGACCTTGGCCTGCGCGCCCGCCTCGGCTTTGCCTTTGCAGTAATTCTCCCAATGGGACTTGAGGTGCTGGGACAGCAGGAAATTGGCGGAGAGCGGATGGAAGTCGCGCTTGCCCATCAGCACCACCCCGGGGGAATAGGGCGCAACCACCGTGCCGACGATCTCGGGCCGCGGCTTCTGAAAGGGTTTGCCCATGTAGCCCACGCCGAGATCGAGCGTCATGGTGCGCGCGGTTGAGACCTTGTAACGGTTGTCCGGCAGGTCAATGTCATAGGGCGGCTCACCCTCCCAGATGGCGAGGATGACATCGATCGCTTCCGCAAACATCTTGTTGCGATCCTGCTCGAGGATCCCGAGGGCTTCCGCATCCGACGTGAGAGCTCCGGGACTGACCCCGAGGATGAAGCGCCCTTCTGCCAAGTGATCGAACATCGCGGCCTGCACCGCGATCAGGACAGGGTGCATGTGGGAAAGGTTGGCAGTCCCGGTTGCGAGCTTGATCTGCTTTGTGGCCGGGATCAGGGAAGCCTGGAACATCATGCTGTTGGTGATGTTCTCGCAGGCGTCGGTGAGATGCTCGCCCATGAAGGCGTCGTAAAAACCGAGCTTGTCGGCGAGAATGATGGCCTCGCGATCCTCCTTCAGGGTCTCGCTCCACGACCGGTGCATCGGGTGAACCGGCATGGTGAAATAGCCGAGCCTCATATGGTTCTCCGGCCTCGCGTTCGATCATGACGCGCGCAGTCGTTTGGTCGGGCGCTGTTGTGGCCCAATTCGATGCATGCGCACAAGACGCCTCGGATTCAACAACAATCGGCTGATCGACAATGATCGAAGTCAGGCGCATGGGAGGCGATGACCCGCTCGAATTCGAGGTCATCGTGCGTGAAGCGAGCGGCGAGACCCGGCATCACGTCACCATGTCGCAGGCCACCTGTACGCGGCTGAGCGCAGGCCGGCACACCCCGGAGCGCTGCCTGGAAGCGGCATTTCGCTTCCTGCTCGACCGGGAGCCGAAGGAATCGATCCTGCGACGCTTCGATGTGGCAGTGATCTCGCGCTATTTCCCCGAATTCGAGCGGGATCTGCCGCGCTACCTGCCGCAGGCTTGAGGGGCCGCGGCGCACCCAGCTACCGCGTTAACCACGCGGGGGTGCAGCCAATAAGGCTTTGTTTTCCAAGGAGTCCTGCTTTTGCGCTTGGCCCCCCACTTTGCCCTTGTGTTTCCCAAGTCTGGGGATAGGACTGTTTGCGTAAGCTCGGGCCGGTGGGGTTACCAGGACTCGTCATCGGCCGGAGCTTAGGGCTTGGGGAAGCCTGTCGGTCGGGGGATTCGCATTGCACAGCCAACCGGTGTTGCGCTCGCTTGTCGTTTCCGTTGCGGTCGCGGCTGCCGTTGCGCTTGCCGGTTGCAACTCCGAGAGCGCCCTGGACGTCAACGGACGCCACATGCAGCCGCTCTCCGAGCGCATGCTTGCCGACCTCGAAAGCCGCGGCATGGCGAAGGAATCGCCGATCCTGGTGCGGATCTTCAAGGAAGAATCGGAGTTCGAAGTCTGGAAGGCGGACAAGACCGGGCGCTTCGCACTGCTGCACACTTATCCCATCTGCCGCTGGTCGGGTGACCTGGGCCCGAAGTTTCAACAGGGCGACCGGCAAGCCCCCGAGGGCTTCTACATGATCACCCCCGACCTGATGAATCCGAATTCCAACTACTACCTCGCCATCAATACCGGATTCCCCAACACCTACGATCAGGCGAATGGGCGAACCGGCCAATTCCTGATGATCCATGGCGATTGCGCCTCAGCCGGCTGCTACGCCATGACCGACGAGCAGATTGCCGAGATCTACGCACTCGCCCGCGAAGCCTTCTTCGGCGGCCAGAAGTCATTCCAGATCCAGGCCTATCCGTTCCGGATGACGCCGCTCAACATGGCGAGGCATCGCAACTCCCCGCACATGGCCTTCTGGAGGATGCTCAAGCAGGGCTACGATCATTTCGAGGTGACGCGGCTGGAGCCGAAGATCAACGTTTGCGACCGGCATTACGTGTTCGATGCGCAATCCTCCGGCAAATTCGATCCCGCCGAGCGATGCCCGGCCTATAGCGTGCCGCAGGAGATCGCGTCGGCCGTGCGCAACAAGGAGCGGCGGGACGAGGCACAGTTTGCGCAGCTCGTCAGCCGTGGCGTGGCTACGGTTGCAACCACCACGGACGGCCAAGGCGGGATGAACGCCACCTTCCTCGCGGCGGTGCGGGCGCACGGCGGACCGGGCAGCGATATTCGCACCGCCTCAGGCACGATCCCGGGCCACGTCCATCCGCCCGCCGAGTCGTCTCCGGGTCTCAGCACGGCCAGCCTGTTCAGCTTCGCTTCTCCCGCCTCGAGGCCCGCGCAAGTGCAGGTGGCCTCGGCAACACCCGCCTCGGGCGGTGGGGTGTTCGGCGGCCTGTTCGGGTCCAAGCGCGAGACGCAGAGTACCGACACGCGGACAACGGCTGGGCAATCTCCACAAGCAAAAGCCGCGGCGGCCACAACGACAGCAAGCACCGGACATACCACGGCCAAAAGCGGGACCGCCGCGAAGGGCAGTGCGAAGGCCGCAGCCGAAGGAAAGAAGATCGCCACCGCCAAACCGCAGTCTTCGCCGGCGAAGAAGACCGCGAGCGCGGAGGCGGACGCAAAGCCGGCGGGCACCGCGAACCTTCTCATCGGCGCGGCACCGACGGTACCAGCCGGCAGCTTTGACAGCCGCTTCGGCTTCTCGCGTTAGCCCAGCTAACCGTACTGCATCACAAACCACTCTAGCCGTCATTCCGGGGCCGCGAGCGCTCGGATCGGCGCTTCGCGCCGTCCGAGTGCGAGCGGAGCCCGGAATCCATAACCACAGGCCGTGCAGTGATGAAAGTGGTTACGCTGCGGTGGCACACATTAC
>Ga0185299_10004262_pt1 | contig 17515 bp, 17 predicted proteins | sample PaiPotPPA55metaG_FD_128002 | JGI IMG/M metagenome (GOLD analysis project Ga0185299, IMG submission 128002) | Iron sulfur acid spring bacterial and archeal communities from Banff, Canada, to study Microbial Dark Matter (Phase II) - Paint Pots PPA... ...
GATGCAAACGTTCCTCGACGCAATGCCGATGGCGAAGGAGAAAATGATCGCCGCCTGACAACGTCGGACACCAAAATCCGACCGCTCAATCAGGCACTGTCTGTCAGATCGAGTCTCGGCTAATACAAATATCGCGACCTCGCGGTGATCGCCTTGGAGGCACGCCGCGCAGCCGCCTAATCGGCGGGCCCGGCAACATTCCAGAACAAGACCTTGCCGGGCCCGTGCCTGGCAAGGCAAACCTCAAAAGCCTTCGCGTCGTAATGCGGGTCCGCCGGGAATGGCGGCAACGTCCTTGCGACCGCGCTAAACGGCAAGTTGTGCTTGTGGATTGTGGCGCCCGCGACAGTCAGATCCTTACCGACCTGGACCACATTAAGCCGCGCCATGGGCCACGCCTTGGCAAGCCCGCGCGCCAGGGTCCCCGACCCCCCGCGCACCAAACTTCCTCCGGCGCCTCACCCGTCGCCTGGGCGCCCTCGGCAATCGCGCCAATAGCCCACGGCAGGTCAAAGCCGAAGGGCGCCAGGTGCGCCCCGTTGGCCGCGCAATAGGCGCGCGCCCGGGCCTGGACAACGCTTAGGTAGCCAGGGCTTACCTGATAAATCTTCGCCCCGTGCGCCTTCGCCATGAGCGTCCGCGCATGCGCGGTTTTCCGCTTTGCAACAAAGATCGTTGCACGCCTTTCAAGTTGCTGAGCAACGATCGCAAGCGCCGTCTGCGCGCCGCCCTCGGCAGGGCTCGCATAGACAACTTCCCCGGCACCGTCGAAAAGCTGGCCCGCGAAGCGAGCCTTCGTCCCGCCAGGAAAAAGATCGTCCCTGACCACTCGGATTCCAAAGTAATCGGCGACGACCGGTGGCGTCAAAGTTCCCCCCCAAACGTTTCGAAAAGCGACTCGTCGATCTCGACGGGCCCGCAGGCCTCAGTCGCCTTGCGCGGGTCTCCCTTGCAGAAGACGAGCACATTTTGGTGAGTCTCCCCGAGCTTCCTGCTTGATGAAAACTGCTTTCCGGCTCGTATCGGAAGCAGCCCGCTGCCGTCACGAGAACCGCCTCGTTATAAAGGCCGGCGCCGGCCGCCGCGAAAGCCTCAATCGTATCGCCGGGAAAGTTCCAGTAGAACCCGCGCTTATCGCGATAGCCGCCGACCACGAAGCACGCAAAGCGGTCTTCCTTAAGCTTATCGATTGCGAGGTCGATAATCTTCCTATAGGCCCAGATAAAATCCGTGTGCCCCATTGTCGAAAGGTCCGCGGGGTTGTCGCTGTAAACCTCAAGGTCTCCATATGGCGGGCAGGAAAACACGAAATCCACCGCTCCAGTCTCAAGATCGCCAATATCGGCCGCGTCGCCGCAGGCCCATATCGGCATTTCGCCGCCTCGGCCTGAGCTTGGTTGGCCGCGCATTGCCTCTCGCTTAGGTCAACCCCGGTATAGCGCCGCCCGCACTTCGCCGCGACGATGCCGCGCACCGAGCCCCCCGCGACGGGTCGAGCACGAGGCCGCCCGGCGGGCAGAACCAGCGGTAGGCCAGCTCGCAAAGCACCGGGTCAAAAATCGAGGTGCCGGTGATGGTCCGGACGGCGCCGTCAAAGTTTTCTATCTCGCCGAAAGTAACCCCTGAGGGGAGCGATGTGCGCTGCCCAACGACATGCTCGCCACGCACGCGCGCGTTCGCCTGCCGCTTGGCGCGGTTCGCGGCCATGTCCTCATTCATCTTTGCCCAGCCGCCCCCGCCGCCGCCGGCCGGCATTGCGTTAGCCTTGCGGGTCAATCGACCTCCCCCGCCCGTCGCCGCGCGCGTGCGTCTTGCGATAGCATCTTCGATCCGCCCGGCTCGGCGGTTGCCTTGGCGCGCTTGCGTTCGGCCCGGTGGTCGCCGCTTGATTCCCGGTAGCCGTCCACAGCACCGCGATCGAGCTTCCCATAGGCCGCCGCCTTGGCGCTAGGCGCGCCGCCCGGTGCGGTGTTCTCCCCGCGCCCGAGTTCGCTCTGGATGCCTAGCGCCAACCACGCCGCCTTGCGCTCCTGCCACCAGCCGCCGCGCGCGTTCAGCACGCTAAACGGGGGGACCATGAACCGCTCGGCCATCGACCCGGTGCCGGTCACTCCCCCGCCTTCGTCCGCCTTCAAAAGCTCGTCAATCTCGGACTCGTTGAAACCGATCAGCGGAATGTCGAAATCGGACGCGCGCAGCTCCGCAATCTCGATTGCGAGCCGCTCGAGGTCCCACTCGGCGTTCAGCGTAAGCTTGTTGTCCGCGAGCATGTAAGCCCGCTTCTTGGAATCACTCCAGCCGGCGGCGACCATGACCGGGACGTCTTCGATGCGGAGGAGGTGGGCCGCAAGTATGCGTCCATGCCCCGCAATTATGAGTCCAGCCTCATCGACGAGGACCGGAATCGTCCAGCCCCATTCTTTGATCGACGCCGCAAGCTGTGACACCTGCTCGTCGCTGTGGGCCCGCGCGTTGCGCGCGCTGGGGACGAGCTTGGCGACCGGCCAGCGCTCGACCTTGTCGGCGGGCCAGGAATCGGCCATCTCATGCTAGGGCGCATATGCCGGGGGGTCGCGGCGGCCGTCTTCGTTCTCGCTGCGTAGTTCTGATTCTTGGCTCATCGGATTTCCAAGCATGCGTAGGCCAGAATGAGACAAACCAGAGCGGCAAGGCCTCTGACGAAAGTCTCCCCATTTTCTCTGTCGCGATCACTTACAGAGACTGTTTTGGCCGGTTTGCCAATGAAAATAACGGCGCCATCACCGCGCTCGCGACCGTATTGCTCACCTTTGTTACCGCCGGTTTGGTGTGGGTCGGATATAGGCAAATAATTACCACGCGTGCTCAATTGCGAGCCTATATCGCCATCGAAAACGTCGAGGCCTCCGGCGGCAAAGACGCATACTGTTATTGCTAGGAATGCTTGCATGGTGCCTCAACCGTTCAGCGTGACGGGGAGATGGCCGCCGGCAACCATGGCAGCGCCCGCCACGCGCTCAGTCCCGAGCATCCGCAAGACGTCCAGCGCCGCCGCCCGGTGGATGAACACGCGGCATTCGTCGGCGGAGGATGGCCCGAACAAACAGACCTTTTGCCGGAGGTCTACCACCACGTGCTTCCCATCCGGCGTCCCGCCTATGACGCGGCGGTCGCACGCGGAAAGCCATGCGTCCGCCATGGCCGCGGTGATCTCTTCTATGAGCTGCGCGTTGGTTTTCATTTGGCACTTAGAAGCTCATGGACATTTTGGCATAGGAATATTAAAGACCAGCTTTCGCCTTGGCCCATTGCGTCAACAAACCAATGGATACTTCCTTGAAAACCGCTAATGGCAATGTCTTTAAGTCGGATGCGGAAAACGTCTTTTTAATCTGCGCCCAGACGCTGTCGTTCGTGAGCGCGGCAGCAAAGTCATGCCCGCGCCATGAAAGATCTTTTACCGAGATTATTGGGAACAACTGCCCAAGTGGGTCAAATTTCTCGCCCTCAATAAGCCCTTCGGCGAGAAGCATTTCAAGGTGTCGAGCGACAATGGCTTCGTCAACGCCAGGAATCTCCAATCTTCTTGGACCCACATCGTCGCGGCTTTGAATTTCAGCAAAAATCCTACGAATAAGCTCCATATCTCTCGTCATAAGCGCTCTCCCTTCGGGATCGAGCGCTACAATAAACGGAAATCTATGAAGGCGCATCGGTGATATGGCCGCGGTGATCTCTTCTATGAGCTGCGCGTTGGTTTTCATTTTGCCAAACCCAACCCCCTAGATAATTCATAAGTTGCGTGAGGATTCGGGCGCGGCGCCGCCCGCGTAAGGCCGCCTGAAAATAGGGTTCCTAACCGGGGGGGCCCGGCGCTGCACCCTAGGGGCCGTGATAACTGACCTTCAAGGATTCGGGGCAACGGCTGCCTTCGAGCGCGTTCGTCGCAACCTTCAAGGCGTCGATTTCTGCCTTGCGCCTTTCGTGAAGCCCCAGAAGGAGTGCCTGACGGCCCATTGACAGGCGGAGGCTCAGCGAGCCGCTCCGCGTCGATGAGCGCGCCGATTTCGCGGTAGGCAGCCTCGCGCCGGGCGGTATGGGCGATCTCGGGCGTGAGGAAATTGCCGCCTGTCCTACACGCCGATTCAGAAATCCGGCTGCCGAGTTTGCGGCGCTTGCCGTCCTCGTTGACATAGCTGCTCCCGCCACAGCGCCTGGAGCAAACGGCCAGCGGACCTAAACCGCGGATCGAGCGGCTCGTGAACGCAATGTTTCTTGAGAATGTTGGCCGGGATGAGCGGCAGTTGGTGAATGGGATTTCCGAATTCCGGGGCCATGCTTCGCGCTCCAATGGACACGAAGCAAATTCAGGCGGCAGCTGCGGAAATTTAGGGTGTGCATCGGACTAACAGGATTTTTGCGGACCGCCTAGATAGGGGGAAGCGCTCAAGATAAGACTGGGGACGATATTGGCCAGCCAATCTAGAGCATTATCCGATCAGATTGCATCATATCCAGCGGCGGTGAGTCAGTTATGGCACTCGCTTGGCGCGAAGGCGCGAGTGCGATACGGATGGCTTCCCACAAATGAGGGATAGTTCGCGTGGCTGCCGCGCGCAAACGCCCACCGCGATCTGCTGCGTCGAGGGAAGTACTCGTCGACGAGCGCGACGCAGGAACAGAACCGCGGATGCGAAAAGGTAAACGTTTATGCAATGCGGGTGCTTGAGCTACGCTATTACCTCGGCGCAATGACGTAAACGGGGGCAAGAGATGGCACTAACGCGGAGTTTCAAGGAGCTGGTGCAGAAGCGGGTCGCAAACGATCCCGCCTTCGGCGAAGCGCTGCTGCGCGAAGGCATCAACACCATGCTCGCCGGTGATGTCGACACCGGCAAGGCGATCCTGCGCGACTACATTAAAGCGACCGGCGGCTTCGAGAAACTTGCCGAGGCGACGGGCACCCAGCCGAAGAGCCTCATCCGCATGTTCGGCCCACGCGGCAATCCGCAGGCCCGCAACATCTTCGGCATCATCGGCTACCTGCAGAAACAGGCTGGCGTCGAGCTCCACGTCAGGCAGGGGCCAGGGTAACCGAAGACAACTGTCAACGCGCGCCAGTCCGCCATGTTAATCTGAACTGACCATGCTCAACCCCTTTTTCGATCATCCCATCCTGAATTCACCCTATGAGTGCCCCCCGAGGCATTGGGAGCTTGATGAAGCGGGCCAGCCCACGCAGAAGATCGTTGAAAACCGACGCAGTGCAAAATTCATCACCCCGATCCCAAAGCCGAAGAAACGGAAGGCCGCCGCGCAATCGGGATTCGTGTTCGACGAAGGCATGGGGCTTTCGACCAAGGGACAGGCATACGATCCCACGTCGATCATCAACGAAGTTCGCGGTTACGTCGACGTATGGAGGAACTTGCCCAACCCCAATCAATGGCAGGTAACGCCGGAAACGGCCCGGCTCCTCGAACACTGGCGGCATCACAAATTCAGCGATGTCCGGCCATTCTTCTGCCAGGTCGAGGCGGTGGAAACTGCGATATGGCTCACTGAGGTCGCGCCCCAATCTAAGAACGGGAAGCGTCTGCTTGATCATCTCGCGGCGGCCAACAGAGATGCAAACCCAGAATTGATGCGTCTCGCGCTGAAACTGGCTACCGGCGCAGGCAAGACCACCGTCATGGCCATGATCATCGCCTGGCAGATCGTCAACGCAGCCCGACATGAGGGAAGCAAACACTTTGCGCGTGGCTTTCTAGTCTGCGCACCCGGCTTGACGATCAAAGACCGGTTGCGCGTCCTCCAACCGAATGACCCCGACAGCTACTACGCCAGCCGCGAACTCGTTCCCGATGACATGCTGGAAGACGTGAAGCGAGCCAAGATCGTCATCACGAACTACCACGCTTTCAAACTTCGCGAGCGTATTGAGCTGTCCAAAGGCGGACGCGACCTCCTTCAAGGTCGCACTGGTGAGGAACTGAACACGCTGGAGACAGAAGGCCAGATGATCCAGCGCGTGATGCCCGACCTAATGGGGATGAAGAACATCCTCGTTATCAATGACGAGGCGCACCACTGCTATCGTGAGAAGCCAGAAGACGCGGACGATGAGGAGCTAAAAGGCGACGAGCGGAAAGAGGCCGAAAAGAACAAGGAGGCGGCACGCCTATGGATTTCGGGCATCGAAGCCGTGAACCGCAAGCTCAACGTAAGCCGCGTCATAGACTTGTCGGCGACGCCCTTCTTTCTTAGCGGCTCTGGCTACGCCGAAGGCACGCTGTTCCCGTGGACGATGAGTGACTTCTCGCTGATGGATGCCATTGAATGCGGCATCGTCAAACTGCCGCGTGTCCCGGTGGCCGACAACATCCCAGGCGTCGAGATGCCCATGTTCCGCAACCTCTGGGAACACATCCGAACGAAGATGCCGAAAAAGGGCCGGGGCAAGCAAAATGCACTTGACCCGCTGAGCTTGCCCCCGCAATTGCAAACGGCGCTGGAGGCCCTTTACGGCCACTACGAGAAGACATCCCAGCTTTGGGAAAAGGCGGGCATCCGGGTGCCTCCGTGCTTCATCGTGGTCTGCAATAATACGTCCACTTCAAAGCTGATCTACGATTACATCTCGGGCTTTCTCCAAGAGAACGATGACGGATCGAAGACCTCGATAGCGGGTCGCCTCCCGCTCTTCCAGAACTTCGACGAACACGGAAACCCGCTTCCAAGACCGAACACGCTGCTGATCGACAGCGAACAGCTCGAATCGGGTGAGCCGTTGGACGACAATTTCCGCAGCATGGCATCCGATGAGATCGAGCGCTTTCGTCGCGAGATCGTCGAACGCGGCGGCAAGCTCGCCGACGAGATAAAAGGCGGCAAGGAACCGGACGACGTCACATTGCTGCGCGAGGTAATGAACACAGTCGGCAAGCAGGGCCAGCTGGGCGGATCGATTCGCTGCGTCGTTTCCGTTTCGATGCTCACGGAGGGATGGGACGCCAATACGGTTACCCATGTTCTGGGTGTGCGCGCTTTCGGGACCCAACTTCTATGCGAACAGGTCATCGGTCGCGCTCTGCGGCGCCAGTCCTATGATCTCAACGAAGATGGCCTCTTCAATGTGGAGTATGCGGACGTTCTTGGCATACCGTTCGACTTCACCGCCAAGCCCGTCGTTGCACCGCCGCAACCGCCGCGAGAGACCATCCAGGTCAAAGCGATGCGGCCCGAACGAGAGTCACTTGAGATTCAGTTTCCGCGAGTGGAAGGATATCGCATTGAACTGCCGGAGGAGCGCCTATCGGCCGAATTCAATGATGACGCCGTGCTCGAACTGACGCCAGACCTCGTCGGCGCTACCGAGACTCAAAACTCCGGGATCATCGGGGAGAGGGCCGATTTAAACCTGGTTCATACCGGCGACGTTCGACCTTCTCAGGTTTTGTATGAGCTGACGTCGCATCTTGTCTTGCACAAGTGGCGTGACCCAGGCGAAGACGCCAAACTTCACCTATTCGGACAGCTCAAGCGCATCGCCAAGCAATGGCTCGACGGCTATTTGGTATGCACGGGAGGCACATATCCAGCTCAGCTCAAATACAAAATGCTTGCGGATATGGCATGTAACAGGATCATCGCGGCCATAAACCGCAAGTTCGTCGGTGATCGTCCCATCAAGGCGCTGCTCGATCCCTACAATCCGGCGGGCTCCACCAGTCACGTCAAATTCAACACGTCGCGCACTGACCGCTGGGACACCAGCGGCCCTCCGATTAAAAATCAAGTCAACTGGGTGGTCCTCGACAGTGACTGGGAGGCCGAGTTTTGCCGGGTCGCTGAATCTCATCCCAAGGTGATCACTTACACCAAGAACCATAACCTCGGTCTGGAAGTGCCATATCGCTATGGCTCCGAGACGCGGAAGTATCTGCCCGACTTCATCGTGTTGGTGGATGACGGTCACGGCCCCGATGACCAGCTGCATCTCGTGGTTGAGATTAAGGGTTACCGCCGCGAGGATGCGAAGGAGAAGAAATCCACGATGGACACCTACTGGGTGCCAGGCGTGAACCATCTCGGCACTTATGGCCGCTGGGCATTCGCCGAGTTCACCGAGGTTTATCAGATCGAGTCAGATTTCAAGGCCAAGGTCGAAGGCGAGTTTAACAAGATGATTGCGTCCGCCACGGCGCAACCGGCGAGCGGGAGCAAATAATTATGGCCAAGAAACCCGCAGCCCAAAAGTCTGTCGAAGCGCTCAAGCATGATGAGGCCAAGCGGAAGAACATTCCGACGGCGGAGTTTCAATCGGTGCTTGAAAAGGAGCAACAGGCCCCGAAAAAGCTCCGCTACCCTCGTAACACCGACCTCGATCCCCAACTCGTCTGGCGCGGGAAGGATGAGCAGGACTGGAGCGATCTCGTCGTCCACGCGCCGCCGCTCTACATCCAGGAAAAGGTTCATCCGAAGGTGCTCATCGATGACTTGCTGCGCACCACGAAGGAGCGCGCGCACGACACCGGACAACTAACGCCCGACCTTTTCGCCGACTTCAACGGCATTCCCAAGGGCGTGGACAAGACCGAGTTTTACCAGCACGACCAGAACTGGTCGAACCGCATGATTCTCGGCGACTCGCTCCAGGTCATGGCCAGCCTGGCCGAGCGCGAGGGGCTGCGCGGCAAGGTGCAGTGCATCTACCTCGACCCGCCTTACGGCATCAAGTTCAACAGCAACTTTCAGTGGAGCACTGCCAGCCGCGACGTGAAGGATGGCAGGGCCGACCACATCACTCGCGAACCGGAACAGGTCAAAGCCTTCCGCGATACCTGGCGCGACGGCATCCACAGCTACCTCACCTACCTTCGTGACCGGCTCACCGTTGCCCGCGATTTGCTCACCGAGTCCGGTTCCATCTTCGTGCAGATCGGCGATGAAAATGTCCACCGCGTCCGGGCAGTGATGGATGAGGTGTTTGGGGATGCCAATAACGTTGCCACAATATGCTTTCAGAAAACAGGTTCCACTGATCAGGCGTTGTTGCCGCAAACGGTCGATTATCTGCTCATCTTCGCGAAGAGCATTGGAAGCGTCAAATACCGTCAGCTCTACCTCGAAAGGTCTCGTGGAACTCTCGCGCTGGAGCGATACGACACCATTCTCGACACTGACGGATCAACTCGCCCAATCACGCGCGAGGAGGCTGCGCAAAATGAGATAGTCAGCAACGGCGTTCGCGCTCAACTGACCTCTCTGACGAGTGCCCGACCTGTTGGCGAGGGAGACCTCCGCGAGTTCAAATTTAACGGCGTAGCTTACTCTCCCGCCGCAGGCACTTTCAAAACGGACTTCGAGGGTTTGCGCCGACTGTCATTAGCAGGTCGCGCACGTCCCGCAGGTCGAACACTGCGTTACTTGCGCCGCGTCGATGATTTCCCTGTCGTGCCAGTGAATGATCGTTGGGAGTCGGTTCAACTCGGAACTGGGCTCACCTACGTCGTTCAAACAAGCACAAAGGTTATCGAACGCTGCATCCTGATGGCCACCGACCCCGGCGACCTCGTGCTCGACCCAACCTGCGGTTCCGGCACGACCGCTTTTGTCGCCGAGCAATGGGGCCGCCGCTGGATCACGATTGACACCTCCCGCGTTGCACTTGCTCTGGCCCGTGCTCGCATCATGGGCGCGCGTTATCCGTTTTACTTGTTGGCCGATTCGCGCGAAGGCCAGCTCAAAGAGGCCGAAGTTACCCGTACCGCGCCGAGTTCGCAGCCTGTGCGCGGGAACATCCGCCACGGCTTCGTCTATGAGCGCGTGCCGCACATCACGCTCAAATCCATCGCCAATGACGCTGAGATTGATGTCATCTGGGACAAATGGCAGGCGAAGCTGGAACCATTGCGCTCTAAGCTCAACAAGGCAGTCGGCAAGAATTGGAACGAATGGGAAATTCCGCGCGATATTTCTGAAATTGTCGGAACAGAAGGCGGTTTTCAAAAAGTTGTTCTGGCTTCAGGAACACCCTCCGATGCTCGGCGCGTCCACGCAGAGTGGTGGGAAGCGCGCATCGCACGGCAAAAGGAGATTGACGCCTCGATCGCCGCCAAGGCCGACTTCGAATGGCTCTACGACAAGCCTTATGACGACAAGAAGACGGTCCGCGTGGCCGGTCCCTTCACCGTCGAAAGCCTTTCACCCCACCGCGTGCTGGGCGTGGATGCGGACGACGAATTGATCGACGGTTTCAAGGAGTACGGCGAGAAATACGGCGCGAAGCAATCCTTCCCCCAGATGATCCTGGAGAACCTCAAGAGTGCCGGTGTGCAGCAGGCGCACAAGGAAGACCGGATCACCTTCACCGCCCTCACGCCCTGGGCCTGGCGACCTGGTCTGCGCCGAAGGCCGTTACATGGAAGGAGACACCGAGAAGCGCTCCGCCATCTTCATCGGTCCCGAGTTTGGCACGGTCCAGCGCGCGGACCTCGTCGCCGCCGCCCGCGAGGCCGGCGATGCCGCGTTCGATGTGCTGATCGCTTGCGCCTTCAACTACGAGGCACACACCACGGAGTTCAGCAAGTTGGGCCGCGTCCCCGTGCTTAAGGCCCGCATGAACGCTGACCTGCACATGGCGGAGGACCTCAAAAACACGGGCAAGGGCAACCTCTTTGTTATCTTTGGCGAGCCGGACATCACGCTCCTGCCGGAGAAAGACGGCAAGCTTCGTGTGAAAGTCAACGGCGTGGATGTCTTCAAACCCCAGACCGGCGAAGTCGTCAGCGACGGTGCCGATGGAATCGCATGCTGGTTTATCGACACCGCCTATAACGAAGAGAGCTTCTTCGTCCGCCAGGCCTACTTTCTCGGAGCTAATGATCCCTACAGCGCCCTGAAAACGACACTGAAAGCCGAAATCGACCCCGAAGCATGGGCGACGCTGAACAGCGACACGTCACGTTCCTTCGAGAAACCGAAGAACGGGCGGATCGCCGTTAAGGTGATCAACCATTTGGGCGACGAGGTAATGAAGGTCTTCAGGGTTTGACGTCATGGAATTCCGCATCGCCGATACCTTCACCGACAGCCTGGCTAGATTGACCGGGGATGAGCAGAAGGCCGTGAAGACGACGGCCTTCGACTTGCAGCTCAACCCGGCCAATCCTGGCATGAGCTTCCACAAGCTCGATAAGGCGAAGGATAAGAATTTCTGGTCGGTGCGAGCGAGCAGTGACATCCGGCTGATCGTTCACAAGAGCGATGCGAGCCTTTTGCTCTGTTATGTCGGGCACCATGACGAGGCTTATGACTGGGCGGAACGGCGCAAGCTGGAGACACATCCCAAAACGGGCGCCGCGCAGCTGGTCGAGATTCGCGAGACGATCAAGGAGATCGTTGTCCCGGTTTACGTGCCGACGGAGATCGCCGCCGCGCCGCAACCGTCCGCCGAGGAAAACTGCATTTTCGCTGGCATTTCCGAGGACACACTTCTCGGTTACGGCGTGCCCGTCGAGTGGCTCAATGACATCAAGAAGGCAACCGCGAGCACTCTGCTTGTTTTAACCGACCACTTACCAGCCGAGGCTGCGGAGGCGTTGCTGGAGCTGGCGACTGGCGGCAAGCCCCGCGCACCCCAGCCCGCCGTGGCAGCGGCAAATCCCTTTGATCATCCCGATGCGCAACGTCGGTTCCGGGTGATGGCGAATGTAGAGGAGTTGCAGCGTGCGCTCGATTTTCCTTGGGAAAAGTGGACCGTCTTCCTCCACCCCGAGCAGCGCGAATTGGTGGAACGAGACTATACAGGTCCCGTGCGCGTTTCTGGATCAGCGGGCACAGGCAAGACCATTGTGGCATTGCACCGGGCGGCGCATCTGGCGCGGACGCACCCTGACGCGCGAGTCTTGTTGACGACCTTCTCCGACACGCTGGCGAATGCCCTGCAAACCAAGCTGAAGCGATTGCTAGGAGATGAGCCACGTCTCGCGGAAAGAATTGATGTTCACTCGCTCAACGCGATCGGTCTGCGGCTTTACAAGACCCATGTCGGGCAGGCGACGATCGCCAGCGGCGAGATCGTCCGCGAGCTGGTGCAAGAGGCCGCGAGCGCCGTGGGCGGACACAAGTTCGGACTGCATTTTATCTTAACCGAATGGGAGCAGGTGGTTGATGCCTGGCAGTTGGATGACTGGGAGGCATATCGCGATGTCGTACGGCTCGGCAGGAAGACACGCATTCAGGAGCCGCAGCGCAAGGTTTTATGGTCTATTTTCGAGCGCGTTCGTGCCGGGTTAAAAGCAAGGCAGCTGATTACGCACGCGCAGCTGTTTAGCTCACTGGCAACCTCGGTCTCCAAGAACAAGAATGTGGTCTTCGACTTTGCGGTTGTGGACGAGGCGCAGGACATCAGCGTCGCCCATGTCCGGTTCTTCGCCGCCTTGGGGAGAGGTCGTCCAAACGCTCTCTTTTTCGCCGGCGACCTCGGGCAGCGCATCTTCCAGCAACCCTTCTCATGGAAGGCCCTGGGCGTCGACATTCGTGGACGTTCACGTACCTTGCGCGTTAATTACCGCACCTCCCATCAAATCCGCACGCAGGCGGATCGCCTTCTCGGACCGGTGGTGACTGACGTGGATGGCAATGGAGAGGATCGGAGCGACACGGTTTCAGTGTTCAACGGCCCGCCGCCCGCAGTTCACTCGCTCAAGAGCGAGAGCGAAGAAACCGCATTGGTCGGCAACTGGATTGCAGAGCGGACCAAAGCGGGGGTGCTGCCGCACGAGTTCGGCGTATTCGTCCGATCGGCAGCGCAACTGAATCGTGCGCGCGCCGCCGTAAAGGCGGCAGGCCTTGCTTTCAAGATTCTCGATGAGCACGTTGAAACCACCACCAGGCACGTCTCGATCAGCACCATGCACCTCGCCAAGGGTCTGGAGTTTCGGGCCGTCGCCGTGATGGCCTGCGACGACGAAATAATTCCCTTGCAGGAGCGCATCGAGACAGTCGGAGACGATGCCGATTTGCAGGAAGTCTATGATACCGAGCGCCATCTGCTCTATGTCGCCTGCACCAGGGCGCGGGATCATCTGCTGGTTTCCGGCGTCAACCCGGTATCCGAATTCTTGGACGATTTCGCGAAGGGCGATCATGTGGCACCGGCGCGAAGGTTTGAAAGAACTGGTTTGAAATAGCAACTTGGGGGTATAATGGCGTTATTCGCCGACTGGTGCGATTGCCAACGCCACAACGACGATCGGAAGCGCCTGTGGAAGTTCACCGAGCGCGAAGGCGGTCGCACCGCAATCGCCGACGAACTTCCCGATCTCCTGCGTTCCCACTATGACGATATGGACCGCATTGCCGAAGACATTCGTGACCTCGGCTTCGTCGGGGCTGCCGCCGTGCTCGCCGAGCGCCTTCCGCGAACGCCGCGCGCACGCTCAGGTGAACTCGGCGAGATATTTGCAACCGAACTCGTCGAAGAAGAACTGGGTTTCGAGGTGCCCGTTCGCCGTCTCCGCTACAAGGACGGTCGCGAAATGGCGCTGCGCGGAGACGATTTCATCGGCGTCCGCGGCGATGTGGCTGGCACCCTCTATCTACTGAAGGGTGAGTCCAAAAGCCGGGCAACACTCGCCAAGGCGACGATAGACGAAGCGCGGATAGCCTTATCAGGTGACGACGGTCGACCGACCGCCATTTCGCTCTTATTCGTCGCCGATCGACTCATGGAACGCGATGACGCCAAAGCTATTTTAGGTCGAGCGATCCGTAAGGAAGTGGCATTCATAGTTGTCCCCGCCACCCGAATTGATCATATGCTCTTCACGATGTCCGGGAATGCTGCGCCCCAAGCTTTGGCCGACAATCTTCAGGCTGCGAGCGCCGATCGGACACATACCGTTATTCACCTGAGGATCGAGGACCATCAGGAGTTCATAAAGCTCTCGTACGAAGGAGCGCTTGCCCTTGGAGACGCTTGATGAGCTAACGGGGTTTCTGGCGGAGACGACCGCGGACGGCTTCCGGGGCCGCCTTCAGGCGCGAGGCGAGGCGCGGGCGATCATCCGGCAGGATGGTGTGCTTCCAGATGATGCACCTGCTTTCGGCGAGACAATCGACACCGATCTGACCGAATATGGGTTCTCCCTCCTGCGTGCATCGTTGGCTTTGAGGGAAGCGGAGGGTAACCCCGTAATCTGGCAGCGCGGTTTTGTCCGCGCTGGAAATGCCTTCGAAGCGCTTGTGCAGAATGGTTCTCCGGAGTCCGTTAACCGAGGCTTCTTTCGCATCATTGGCGCAGCCTCCTATCACCTTGCTAGCTACTCCGCCCTAGCCTTCTCCATGATTGCGCAACGGCCTGACAACGCCAACTTCGCACCGGTCGAAGAGGCACTGGTTTTTCTTATTCTGCGTGACCTCACTCAATTAGGTATCCGTGCAAGGGCCTGGCTGCTAGATCCTACTCACAGCGACGACACTATCGCCCGATTAGCAATGGGGGGAGAGATCGATCCCGACGACGTTGTTACATTCGTGGTCACCTCAACTGTGTTCCGTGCCTTTGCGTTTTTTGAATTCGCGCTTCAAACGGGGTTCGCGGCTTTGGTTGAAGAGGCGAGATCGCTCCTTCGCCGCGCCGTCTCCCTGGCCAAACATGCCAACGCCGTTCCTTTGTGGTGGATCGCGCGGATCGCCTTAAATCTGATCGACGATCTCTGGGCTAGCAGCTTGCACCGGATCCTGCCGATAGAGGGGCCGGGGGGCGCAGCTAGCTATCCGGCCCTAAGAAGGCTCTTTATTGGCGAATCTACAGCCGAAGAATCGCCGAGGTCGAATTGTGGCCTTCACAGACCGAGGCAGCTCAACGGGCCGTCGACGTCACCGATGATCTCGTTGTGGCCTTGCCGACCAGCGCTGGGAAGACCCGTGTCGCGGAACTCGCCACACTCATGGCGCTTGCGTCCGGAAAACGGGTTTTGATCGTAACACCCCTACGTGCGCTATCGGCACAAACCGAGAGATCATTTCGGAAAACCTTTTCCACGCTTGGCTTCACCGTTTCCTCGCTCTACGGAGCAAGTGGCATGGCCGGTGGAGACGAGGATGCTCTCCGCTCGCAGGACATCATCATAGCCACGCCTGAAAAGCTTGACTTTGCGCTGCGTAATGACCCGACGATCATCGACGACGTTGGGCTGGTGGTGCTTGATGAAGGCCATCTGATAGGACCCAGCGAGCGCGAAATCCGCTACGAGAATCTAGTGCAACGCCTGTTGCGCCGCCCCGACAGTCTGAATAGACGCATCGTCTGTCTTTCCGCTATCCTCCCCGAAGGCGATCAGCTCGACGATCTAACTGCTTGTATCCGGAGTGATGCGGCGGGCACTCCCATCCAGTCCCGCTGGCGTCCTACGCGTCAGAGGTTCGGCACGCTCACTTGGCAGCGCAGCTCATTATCAGCGCGTCTGAGCTTCGATCTTGAGGCCGGCGGACCATATATTCGTCACTTCATCCCTCAGGCCGCCGCAATACCACCGCGTCGTACCCCATTTCCTAGAGACAATAAGGAGCTCACCCTCGCCGCTGCATGGAAGTTCTCGGACCAAGGCAAACGCGCTTTGATTTTCTGCACCCAGCGCGATCACGTTGAGGGCTATGCCGAAACCGTCATCGATCTTCATCGGCGTGGATTCCTACCATCACTTCTGAACGATGCCGTGCCGACCCAGCGGGCGATCGCCGTCGGAAAAGAATGGCTCGGCCCAGACCACCCCGCCGTGCTCTGCCTTCCGATTGGCGTCGCGATCCATCATGGCCGACTGCCCGGCCCCTTTTTACGAGAAGTCGAGGCGCTGCTTGCCGCTGGCATTCTGCACGTAACCATTGCTTCGCCGACACTCGCGCAGGGGCTCAATCTGAATGCGGCAGTGCTCTTGATCCCCACGCTCTATCGCGCTAGCGTCCCGTTATCGGGAGAGGAGTTTGCCAATGTGGCGGGTCGCGCAGGGCGAGCTTTTGTTGACCTTGAAGGCTTGGTCATCCACGTCATGCACAAGCCAGAGAATTGGCGCCTGAAGGCCTGGCGCGGGCTTGTCCAGGCGGGCAAGGCCAGATCGCTTTCGAGCGGGATCATCACGGTTGTTTCTGAGGTCATGGTGCGCTTGGCACGAACAGGAGTTTTCCTGCGCGCAGATGCAATGGAATATCTCTCGAACTCACAAGAAGCGTGGTTCCCGCAAGACCAGGCTGACGATGCCGACTCCATAGCGAGCCTGATTGAGCGATTGGACGCAACCGTCCTCGGACTTATCGAAGCACTTGACGCCGACAGCAGCGAACTGCCCCGCCTGTTAGATGAAGCGCTGACCGGATCTCTTTGGTCCAGGCAGATCGGTCGGCTCGCCGAGCAGCATAGGCAAAATCAACTCTGGATCTTGCAGGCGCGGGCACGTCTGATCTGGAACAAATCCGATGCCACGCAACGCCGCAGCCAGTTCGCCATGGGCGTCGGGCTAGAGGCCGGACTAGCCATTGATGCAATGGCAGGGGATCTGACGGCGCTGCTCGATCAGGGCGACGAGGCCGCTATGCGAGGGGACGCACCGGCTCTTAGCGGCGCTCTGATTGGTCTGGCTGAACGCCTTCTTCCGATCCGACCATTTGTGCCCGATGTCGATCTACCGCCCGTTTGGCGCGACCTTCTGCGCGCCTGGCTGAGTGGCGCAGATGTCGGAGGCATTGGCCTCGACAATATGCGGGTGATTGAGGATGCCTTCGTCTACCGGCTAGTCTGGGCGATCGAGGCTGTGCGCATGCGGCGGCGAGCTAACGGCGGAGAATCGGAATTTATTGAAGGCAGCGCGGCTGCGACCCTTGAGACCGGTTTGCCCCAGACGATGATGGCCATGCTTGTACGCGCCGGTCTCCCCTCGCGTATTGCTGCGATGACCGTCATTGCCCAGACCCGGCCAGCTTTCGTGACACGCACGGAGATGAACCAATGGCTACGTTCCAATGAAATGGCGGGTTGGACGGACTAATCAGATTGGCCAACGCCGGAAACCGCCAACATCTGGAAGCAGTTCCGGGACGAGGCGCTCACCGGCGCGGTGCAGAAATGGTCTTCCCAAAATTGGCGTATGGACAGCGCTATCGGCGAGCACGTCAATCACGCGATCCCTGGCAGGATTAATGTTGATGCCCGAACTGGCGAGATTTCGGTGACGACGCCGGACTATCGCCACATCGTTACAATCCAGCACCGCCTTCGACAGTTTGCACCGAGCCTGCTGCACGTCGAGTTTGGGACCGATCGACGGATCGTCCGCATAGGGCGCGGGCAAGCACGGTGGGAATTGCCGGCGTAGGGTATGATGCTGAGACTGCCGCCGGCGTCTTGCAGGTGCCGTCGCGGAAGTGGTTGAAATTCGGTTGGCGTAGTCTCCGGGGTGCTCACCCCAGCTGATTCCGGCGTTGGAGCGCCGGAAAGGAGACCACGCCATGATGAAGAATACCACGAGGACGGCTG
>Ga0185299_10004264_pt1 | contig 17508 bp, 21 predicted proteins | sample PaiPotPPA55metaG_FD_128002 | JGI IMG/M metagenome (GOLD analysis project Ga0185299, IMG submission 128002) | Iron sulfur acid spring bacterial and archeal communities from Banff, Canada, to study Microbial Dark Matter (Phase II) - Paint Pots PPA... ...
CTCCGACCGCGGGTCCATTCGCATGTCGAGCGGTCCATCCGCCTGAAAACTAAATCCGCGCGCCGCATCGTCCAACTGCAGGCTGCTCACTCCAATGTCTGCGAGCAGGCCGTCGGCCCTCAGACCTCGGACCTCAGCTAAACTCGCAAACGATCGATTGAGCAATGTGATCTCCGGCCAATCGGTCTGCTCATTCCCAGCCTCGCTAAGGTCTGAAGTCTGAGGGCGGACGCCGGAAGCCCGAAGCCGGAAGCCTGCTATCTTCAGCGCTGCAGGATCCTTATCTAAGCCAATCAAATGTCCCGGTGCGCCGAGGCGTTTTGCGATTTCGTAACTGTGTCCGCCCAAGCCCACCGTGGCGTCGATATAGGTCCCACCCCGCCGCACGGCTAAAAAGTCGATCGCTTCTTTTAAAAGAACAGGAACATGGCTGACTGCTCTTCCACCACCATGCCCAACCCCCTGAGGGGCGTCTGTTGATCCCCCGTCCGTTCGATGGTCCACTAGATGCCCAATTCGTCGAGCGTCTTCTCATCGTCAGGCGTGAACTTTTCTTCCTCGATCTCCCGTTTAAACAGCTCCAGATTCCTGACCGCGAGAAATGTCAAGTTGCCCAGAACCGCTACTTCGCCCTTGATCTGCCCGGTCTCGCGCAACAACTGCGGCAGCAATAACCGTCCCTGCCCGTCCATCTCGACCTGCTGTCCGTAGTAGTTCGTCCGGTCCAGAAATTTTTTCTTGGTAGGATTGAAGTTGGAGAGCCCCGCCAGCTTCTGCTCGATCCGCTCCCACTCCTCGAAGGGATACACTTGAGCAACCTTGCCATCCAAACTTGTGATGTAGAATTGCTGACCGTATTTCTCGTCGATCACCCGCTTGAACTCGGCCGGGATCTTGAGCCGTCCTTTTTCGTCGACCCGGGTTGGATGATTGCCGCGAAACATTTTCGGTACCTGTCATCCTGAGGCGACACGCCTTTCGTCGCCCAGTGTCATCCTGAGGCGACGTTTTTTGTCGCCGAAGGATCTCTAACACCACAAACCCGGAGGTCAATAACACGCAAAACTCGTTCAAACTCGGGCGATTCGGGCTGTCTATCGTGCTTATGGGTCGGTTTTCCACCGGCCTCCTCGTTTTCAGCTCCAGCTTCCCACGGTCTCTTAACTGGCTCGACCACTTCGTACCACTTTGTACCACATCTTAGCGCTAAGTCGTTTATTGTCAAGCAGAAACTTGATGGTCCTCAACCCACTTGGACACTGTTTCGGGAAACTACGAAGGCTTGTGGTTAACCAATCAGGCGACCACAAGCGGTTGCGTTTATGGCCGAGGTTCCTTCGCTATCCTTTCGCTTCGATTTCTCTTGACCTCCGCGAGGGGCGCGGATTTTCCTGTGGAAATGATGGGATTCGGTGACGATTCCTTCGGCAACTCATCCCATCTCCGGGGTCTTTCCTGACGTTGTCATCCTGAGGCCCGCGCTTTCTGCGGACCGAAGGACCCACGCAATTCTTCTGGAGTTGCTGATAGAGATCGATGGCTGTGATTTGGTGTACACTGCGCGCAACTCGTCCCGGGCCCTGTTTCTCAATCCACTTCGAGGGAGGCGCTGCATGAGATTCAACAGAGGCAGAATCTGGCTAGGCGGTTTAGCAGGAGGCGTGGTCTGGACGCTGTGGAGCTTTATCATCGGAAAGTTCGTGATCACCGATGCTCGCTACATAGGCGCGCAAAATGCCGGCCATTTTCTCAAGACGCCGCGCTATCCTTTTTTTGCACTCTGGTGGATCCTGATGCTGTTTGTTCTGGCAATCGCAATCGCGCATCTCTATGCGTGGGCGCGTGCGGGATTGGGCCCTGGTCCCGGCACCGCTCTGAAAGTCGGATTTTTGGCCGGCTTCTTCGCCGGCTTCCCCGGCAACTTCGCCCAAGCCGAATGGTCCGCCGTAGGCCGCGCCCTTCCCCTCGGCTGGATGATTGACATGTGGCTAGGCGCGATACTGGCCGCCCTGGTGGCAGGATTTGTCTACAAGGAAAAACTGAGCTGATGGGGGCACGAAAGCGATGCCGTGGATGAAAGCCGTCGCGACCGTATGCGTGCTGGGCGTTTTCCTTCTACCTGAATCTGCGACTTCCACTCCGCAGGGTCGCCCTTCCGGTCGTTTTCCCTTCACTTATGCGCAATATGGCTGCGCACCGACCGATGCGCTCGCCCTCGATTTCTATTTCACCGCGGAGAAAAGTGAGTGCGGAAAGTACAGCGAACCCTTCGTTAAGATTTCCATTTGGAAAAACCTTCCGAAGTCGGCTCCCTATTCCATCGAGCTGCGTGCAACCGAGGCGGCAGCGATTCGTTGCTTGAAACCGGCGGCATGCGAGGCGGCAACTTCTGGGAGTCTGCATCTCGACAAGTTCATCGACAACAGCAGTTCCGCGGGCGAATACGAACTCCATTTCAGGGACGGCAGCATGGAAAAAGGCAAGTTCGACGGAACCTGGTGCCACGAGAAGTTTGTCTGCGGTTAGCCGTTATTTGGCCGGTTCCACGAACACAGCCGTACCATAGGCCAGCACCTCAGTGACCCCCTGCATCACCTCGGTCGCATCATAGCGCGCGCCGACCACAGCATTCCCGCCCAGCTCGGCCGCATGCTGCAGCATTAAATCGAAGGCCTCCGCCCGCGTCTTCTCGCACAAGTTAGTAAGCAGCGTAATATTGCCCCCAACCAGCGTCTGTAAGCCCGCCCCGATGGTTCCAAAGATCGACCGTGAGCGCACCACGATCCCGCGTACGACGCCCAGCGTCCGCGTGACACGAAAGCCATCAAGCTCAAACTGCGTGGTCACCATGTTGTGAGCCACCATCCTGCCAGCGCTGTAGCCAGTAGCCATTGCGGTCGACCTCTCTCTGAGCAAGTAACTATAGCGCGAGACGGGAGTGCGAGCGAATAGACCGAGCTTGGACCTCAGGCGTCGGGCCTCGGACCTCAGGCAAACCACGGGCCTGCACTGGTGAAGCCAGCTGAAGTCTGAGGTCTGAGGTCCGTTTTTCATTCCATCTCCGCAGTAATAAAAAACTCCTGCGAAGAGTTGTCATACTCGACACGCAGCACATTCGGCTTACAGCAAACCTGGCAGTCCTCCACATAGCTCTGCCGTCGTCCGGCGGACTCGTCCACGGAAGTTGTATTCCATTCTCCGCATGCGGCGCATTGGAAACCGGATTTCAAAGGTGGAGAGAGCATACCTCAATCAGCGAATGGCGACGTTATGTGACTACCCGTGCTCTGGATTGGAATAGGAGTAAAATCCGCCACATGAAGGCATTCCAAACGGGACGGGACGCCAAAGAGTTCTTGATTTCCAAGATTGTGGCGGAAGCACAGCTCGATAACGTCCTACTTTCGGATGTCGAGCGCAAAATGCTGTACTTCACAGAAAGTGGATGGACGCTTCCTGACATCATGAAGGTCTCGGAGGACTTTGACCGCGAATACGACCAAGACCAGTATGAACAGAAAATCGCAAGCCTCGTGACGAAGGCCGACAGGCGTATTCGCAAGGGTTCCCGTGAGGATTACGACAGCTGGGGGGCCGCAATCCGATTTCTTCAACGAGAAGATCACTACATTACGGTAATGATCCGATCGGCAGGTCTGCGGCCTCGCGGAGATCAATTAAGGCTACTTGCGGCCGGACTTGGGATTGTGACCGGCATCCTCATGTGGACTTTCATGGGTATTAGGTACAACATGCCTGTACCCTCGCGGGGCAACCTCGGAATTTTCGTATGGGTTTTCCTCGCTTGTTTGTTCGTTTCATACATGCTCCTCAGGTTCATCATCGGTGCGAAGAAAGCGGATGACCTCACGTCCACAGTGCTAGAAAAACTATTCCGAATCTGGCAGCGCGTCAGTGGAAACGCATAACTGTAGAGAACAGGCGTTACACTCATGGAGCATGATGATTCGCCAAATCTTACCAAGTTGTCGAGTCTTCGTGTAAGTGATTGAAAAGTCGTAGAAGGGCCTTTACCGCCTCCAGGGGACGTAGTTTTTCAGCGGACGACTCATCCTCGGCTCCGCCACCGATCGTCGATGCCAGGGCCGTTTCCGGCCCCGGAAAGGGCACCCTACGCCATGGGCGCCAACGAGCATAAGGGCCGGATATAAAGTACCATATTGTACGTACAAATATATACATATAAAGCAAAACAAAGCCACGGCGGAAGTCGGGCCTGGAAGCTCTCCGGCCGAGCGAAAGCTCCTCCAGCATCAAATCCGCGCGGGAGCGCGATTCAACCAGGGCAGCGCCTCCGCGCCGCGGCCTTTCGTCCTGGTGCGAATGTAGGCCAGCGCCAGCATCGCCAAAAAAATAATCAGCAGTCCCGCTGACGCGCCGCGGATCGTCATGGCCCGCTTGGGCAGGATTGAGACACGGCCATAGACGAATTCGAGGTGTACCCAGTAGACCAGCAGCGACGCCTGGCCAAGCAAGATGAGTGGACTGAATCCCCAGGCTCCTGCGCCCCAGCGGCACCAGGCGTAGCCCGCGGTCAGAATCACCAGTAACATTCCCACGCGAATCAGAAAAAAACTGGGACTGGTACGCCAGTAATCGTTGACTGCATAGAGTTGGCGCGGCTGGGCCTCCAGCCAGCGGGCGAATTCGATCAGCAGGCTGCCCGCCAGGCCGAGAGAGAAAAATGCTCTCGGTTCCCGCTCGCGCGCCCACGAACTCTGCAGGATGAATCCCACGGCCAATCCGGCGAAGGCGAATCCTGTCCAGGGAAAAACGGGGAACAGTCCGGCTTGCGGAGTTCCCAGGTTGTGGACGCCATCGATGTAGGACTCGAGCGGCCACGGCAACCACGTCGGACGCCAGCTAGTCCACAGCGGGGGCGTCAGCAGAGAAATGAGAAGCGCAGTCCCGGCCGCCGTCAGCACCAAAGCGACACGCATCCCCGGCCCGCGCCGAATCACCAGAGCCAACCAGCAGACCACTCCCATCAGCATCATCGACATGCCGATCGTGTTGAGAATGTCGACACGAAGCAGGTCGCTCTTCGGCGCCCATCCCCAGGCAACGAGATACTCTTGCAGGCGAAAGAGTAATCCGAAGCCGAAAATTTCCGCGCCGCGCCAAATGGTAGTGCGGGCGATCGGCGCGGGCGGAAGATTTTTCCGGAGCATTTTTTCCGTGACCAGCGCGAATGACATTCCGGCGAGAAACAAAAACAGCGGCGCGGGAAAGGTTCCACCCAGCTGGGAGTACATAAAAAAACGGCTTTGGCGAGCCTGCGGGCTCAGCCAGGAATCGTAGCAGTGGGTCTGAAACATCAGCAGGCAGGCCAGCCCGCGCATCCAGTCGATGTAAGCGAGGCGCGATTTGGCGGCGTCTGGCGGAGGCATGCGTGGCTAAGATTCGCACCGGCAGTATACGGCAGCAAGCCAGAATCCGGGATTTTCCAGGCTTGGACGCCCACTTGAGGACCCCCATTCAACCAAGCTTTATTTCGAAATTGAGGGCAACTTTCGTCCAGCGGCTGGGTTTAAAGGTAGGATCTTTGCTATCTTTTGTCATCCTTTTGTCATTTTTTGTGTCATCTTTTGTCAGCAATACAACCTTCGCGGCAACCGTCTGATCGAATAGGGACATGCCTTATAAGGTTAAAATATAGCTGGTATCTCCTACTCCCCCGGAGCTTTCATGCGATTGGTGAAGTCAACCCTACCTGCACTCCTGATCATCCTCAGCTTTTTCTCGAGCCTGAGCCATGCCGCCACGCCGGACCGCATTAAGGCGGAGATCAATTCGAGCCAAATGGTCGAGCTCAAGGGCAACATGCACGGCTTAGCCCAGCCGCGCTTCGATCTTGGTCGCGCCGACTCCAGCAAAATGATGCACGATGTCACGCTGGCATTCCGGCCCTCGGCTGCGCAGCAGCAAGATCTCGACAATCTGTTGGCGCAGCAGCAGGATCGCTCGTCCCCGAATTATCACAAATGGCTTACGCCGGCCCAGTTTGCCGATCGTTTTGGAATGACTCGCGGCGACATCCAGCGCGTCTCTGCATGGTTACAATCTCAAGGTCTCGCCGTGACCTCCGTTGCCAACAGCCGCAACGCAATTTCGTTCGATGGAACCGTATCGCAGGTCGAGGTAACGTTCCACACCGAGATTCACAATTATCTGGTGGGTAGCGAGGTCCATTTCGCCAACGCTACCAATCCTTCAGTTCCGGCGGCGCTTGCCGGCTCGGCCCTTTCCATAAGTCATCTTCACGACCTCGCCCCGAAGCCTCGGGCAAAAATTCGACCGCACCTGACTTCCTATATCAGCGGCAATCATTTCGTAGCTCCGGGCGATTTCGCCACCATTTATGATGTGGCGCCGTTGTACGCGGCGGGCAGCGACGGCACCGGGCAGAAGATCGCCATTGTCGGGCAAAGCAGTGTCAGCACTGCCGATATAAATAATTTCCGCAGTGCCGCCGGCCTGTCGGCAAATGCTCCTCAGATGACCGTGCTCCCGAACACGACTTCTACCCGCTGCGCAGGCGATGAAGGCGAATCCGATCTGGATTTGGAGTGGTCGGGTGGCGTGGCAAAGAATGCTTCCATTATTTTCGTCTATGCCGGGCTGAGTAGTGGAGACACTTGTACTAGCCGTAACGGCAAAACGGTTTGGGATGCCCTTCAATATGCCGTAGACAACAAAGTCGCCACTTTCATCAGTACCAGCTACGGGTTCTGCGAAGGCGGCGCGACAGGCCAGTCGGGAGTAGGCCTCACTTTTGCTCAGACAATTCGAGGATGGGTACAACAAGCTAACTCTCAGGGTGAGACAGTGGTCGCAGCCTCGGGCGACTCCGGCGCCGCGGATTGCGATCCCAACAGCACCGACACCGGTGACACGTTGGCTACACAGGGATTTGCCGTTGACGTTCCCGCCGCCATTCCCGAAGTGACCGGCATGGGCGGCAACACGTTCACCGGCGACGCCGCCGGCACTGTAACCGGCAGCGGTTCTACCACGAATGCTGGCGCCACGACATATTGGTCCGGCACGACCAACAGCACGGACACCGTCTCGTCTGCGCTTTCCTACATTCCCGAAGACGCATGGAATGACACCGCCGCCGATCTTGCCGTTTCCGGCGGCACCTTGTCGGCGTCGGGTGGCGGCGCCAGCATCTTCTTTGCAAAACCCACTTGGCAGACGGGAACGGGAGTTCCGGCGGACGGCCAGCGCGACGTCCCGGACGTTTCGATCGCGGCCTCACCCAATCACGATGGTTACTTGATGTGCTCCGAGGATGGTCCCAACGGGGCGATTCAATCTAGCTGCACTTCGGGTTTCCGCACCGGCGTCGGTGGCACCTTTACGATCGTCGGTGGCACCTCAGTCGCTGCGCCGACATTCTCGGCGATCCTGGCCTTGATCAACGAATCCCTCGGCAGTCCGGGCTTGGGGAATGTGAATCCGAATCTTTATCAGTTCGCCAGTTCCAGCCCATCGGCCTTTCATGACGTGACTTCGGGCAATAATGATGTGCCTTGCAAATCCGGGACGCTGAATTGCCCCGCTGGAACGACCCAGATCGGTTTCAGCGCCGGGACTGGTTACGACCAGGTCACCGGACTTGGCTCAGTAGATGCAGACAAGCTCGCGACCGCCTGGGGTGCAGCAACAACACAGGCATTCACCTTAACGCCAACCGCGGCAAGTTTTCAGGTGGCGCAAGGTTCCAGCGTGAATGCGACAGTCAATGTAACATTTGGTAGCGGCTTTAGCGGAACGGTCACCTTCACCTGCACGGACCCTGCATCCGGATCAGTCTGCACCGTGCCTCCGCAAATCAACGCGGCTGGGCAGGTTAGTTTCAACATTACCTCGACTTCGGGAACAACGGGGGCCACGCCCCCGGGGAACTACACCATCACCTTAACCGGTACATCGGGCGCTGTCACCGCCTCAACGACGATCACGCTTGCGGTGACAGGGACTGGGACGGGGTCGTTCACCCTCGCTTCCACCGCGGCCAGCTTCGCGGTCACTCCTGGCGCCAGCGTGAATGCCACCGTAAACGTAACCTTCAACGGCGGCTTTAGCGGAATTGTCACCTTCACCTGCACGGATCCTGCGCCGGGATCGATCTGCACCATTCCCCCGCAGATCAACGCGGCCGGGCAGGTTAGTTTCAACATCGCGACTACCGCCCCAACCGTGGGATCGCTTCGTCGCTCCGATCAGGGCATGCGAATTTTTTACGCATGGCTGTTGCCGGGATTGCTGGGTCTTGTATTTACAGCCGGATCGCGGCGGCGCTCGCTGCGCGGCATGCGCTTCCTGGGACTGATCGTCGCTCTGGGATTCTCCACGCTGTGGCTGGCCTCGTGCGGCGGCAACGCCAACCGGGCCCCTACGGGAGGAACGACGCCAGGGAGCTACAGCATTACTGTGACAGGCACGTCGGGCACCGCGAGCTCCTCAACCACGTTCCAGCTGGTCGTGCAGTAGAGCGGTCGCAGCAAGAGTGTCGGCGCCAATCTCCGCAGACCGTCAAGGCAAGAGCTTTTGATCGCGAAGTTCGCAAAGAAAGAACGCAGAGTGAAATTCTAGCTATTCTCCGCGTTCTCTGCGCCTTCCTCTGCGTCCCCTGCGATTAAAGGCCTCGAGGTGTCTGGCTCCGCACTCGCCGCACTTTAGCATCAGTCTTCGTTTTTGATTTTGATGCAGCCTCACTTCGCTGGCGGCACGTACTCCTTCGGCTTGGCCGATCCTTCACCGAAGAAAAATTGATCCAACTGCTTGACGATGACTTCCTGATCCTCGCGCCGCGCCGGATTCAGCCGGTATTCGTTCAGCAGCATCTTGCAATGCTCCGTCCACATGTTCCAGGCTTCCTGGGAGACATTGTCGTAAACTTTTTTCCCCAAATCGTTGTCGAACGGAGGCTCGTCCAGCCCCGGCATTTCCTTCTTCAGCTTCACGCAAAAAACAGTGTGCGCCATAATATCCTCAAAATGAATTTAGTCTCGAATCTCCATGCTTTGAATCAGGCCGTCACGAATTTCGTAGACATGCTGAACCATCCGGTCGGTCAGAAGGTTTCCGCTTTTGTCGTGCGCCACCTGATGCACGGCGACCGCGATTCTGCCATCAGATTCAGTGGTGAACGCCTTGGGCTCGACGTGGGAATCAATCATCTCGAACTGCCGCTTCCAATAGTCGCGCACGGCTGCGGTTCCCAGCACGCGGCCGCCTTCCATCCCGTTCGGCCAATCGACATTGGCATGCATCAGGGCGAGCACGGCCTCAATTTCTCGCCGGTTGAAGGCCGCATATGCCTTCCGCAGTAACTCAATCTCGGCCGGTGTGGTTTGGACTTCCGCCATAAGGAATCCAAAAGATTATCTTACACGCAGAACTTCGCCTTGTAGTCGCCGCGTGCGAGCCGGATCGCTGTGCGGGCCGCATTCTTGTGAGCTTTAGCGGTTCAGGCGTCCCTCCAGGGACGCAGTTTATGTTGCCCCCATCATCCCGGCGTTGAAACGCCGGGCTATTTTCAGGCGCGCCTACGGCGCGTGGTCGAACTCCGATCGCCACCACAGCACCGACGCGACTCCCCACACCGCCAACAACGGAATCAAACTGGCCAGCCCGCGCAATCCCATTAACTGGCCCAAATTGAACGCCCCATATTCCCTGTTCGATCCCGCCTCGGCAACCGTCAACATCGACTCGCGGTTCAGCGCCACTTGCCCGGACCAGAACGCCGGCCAGACCGAATGCACGATCGGACAACCATCCTGCATGGACAATTGCGATGTCGTCGAAACCACCATCAGGGCCAGAAACACACTGCATAGAGCCAAAGCGATCATCACCCGGCGCCAGACTGGCGTGGCCCGCCGCCAAGCCACAGGCAGGCCCAGGCAGAGCAATGGAATGCTCGCGCCCGCATATCGCGGCCCGAACGACAGCCCCGCCTTCCACCAGTAGAACGATGCGTTGAACAAAAAGTAGTACGAAACGATCGCCGCCGCCACCATCGCGGCCCCCGAATACACTTTCTCCTTCCACAACCACCAGAGCGCTACGGGGGCGGCCACCAGCACCGGCGATGCAAAGAACAGCCCGCGCGAACATCCAAACAAAATCTTGAGCAACCGGTCCGCATGAGAATAAGTCAGTCCCAGGTATCCTTGCCGCTGCATGAACGAAAATGAATTGGGATCGTAGTAGGAATAACTCGGACGCAATGTCCCAAACGCCGCGTGCAGATAGCCCAGCAGGACGACCGCGCAAATCGCAGACCCCAGGCCCACTCCCGCGATCACGCGCCATCGCGCCGCACTGCGGCGTTCCCATGCCTGCGACAGCGCGAAAAATGACAGCATCGCAGAGGCCGGGGCTGCGGGGTATTCCGTAACCGTCGCCCATCCCGCCGCGAGCCCCACTGCGAGTCCCCAAAGAAAATCGCGGAGTGCTGTCTCGCTCTCGCGCAGCTGCAGCGCCGAGGCAAACGCAAAAATCAGGCACGCTCCCACCAGAGCATGCGCCCAGAACAAACTGGCATACGCCCACATCGGCGTGCCGAGCGACATCACCAAAGCTCCAAACGCCGCCGCGCTCCAGCTGCTGCCGAATCGCAGGCCCAGAAAAAACAGGCACACTCCGGCCAGAGCGGCCGGCAACGCGACCGCCCCCGCACTGACCAGGTACGACAACGCCATCTCGCCCCGCGCCGATTCCGGATCAACTCCTGCCATCCGCAGCGCCGGCTTCGCGATCAGCGCAACCGGCAGCGCAAAAAATACCAGCCCGGGCGCCTTGTCGGAATAATAGTGTCCATGGAAGTGCGCCTTATCCTGCGTATTCTCATGATAGGCGTCGATCTGCAAGGTATGGCGCTCGACCACAGCGCGCAGCAAATCAAAGCGGGAATTCTGATTCCATCCTCCACCTTCATAGAAATAAATGAACGAGAAGAAGATTACGAGACCCAGCAGGATTGCGGCCGTGCAATGATGGTGATGATGAGAAGGAGATTGCTCTGGGAGGGCCCTCATCGAATTTTCCGGGCCTTAGGTTTCGAACCGCAATGTTTCGGATCGCGCCTTTCGCTGCAACTTACTCACGGCTTTCCCGAGGCCAGAAGATATTCCGCAACGACTTTCTTCATTTCCTCTTGCGTTATTTCTTCTTGCCATGCAGTCGAAGGGTCCGTCGAGGCGTTCGACGCCGTCGCCAGTTTACCCTTCACTCCAATGTAGACCCCGTCATAGGTAGTATCGCCCAGATTCTCCACCCGGTGCTTGAATGGAGGATACCATCGCACTTCGCCGGCCTTGGAAAACACTTCGCGCGTTTTCCCATTCTCATCGGTAAACCGCAGGTGCGCCTCGGTCAGGCTCACCACCACCCCACCCGGATGGTCGTGCAACCGCGACTTTTCATGCGGCCCATAGTGAACCGACAGCACCTGCACCCGCTCGTTCTCGAAATCCAGCTTGTAGTGCTTCGGCTCAACTTTCGTGGGATCCTGCCCCTGGCTGCACGCAGCGGCCAGACACACAAACGTCGCCCATAATAGCGTCGACCTCATTCCCGCCTCCAGTCCGAGTCGCATGTTTTCTTCTGAAACCTACGCAACTCTACTTCCGGCACCGGAGAGTGTCAACGACGCGGACAGGCGATGCCCCATGGGACAAAATCATTTCTGCCAACCGTGGCTCCCCGCCCAACCTCCAATATCGAGCTTCTCGGATGGCAAATCCTTGGAAGGTGCCGGGGGACCCCTTTTTGCTGCGCTCTTCAAACGCGACTGCCTGGTGGATCGAACTATTCCTGGCGATGATTTGTGTCTGTGCCCAGATTCTTGCGCAGGATGCCGCGCAATCTGAGCCAGCAACTTCGGGCCCGGCGGATTCGGTGTCACGTACTGAGTCTTTCGCTTTTCGCACGACGCGAGAATATTGGGCCAACTTTGTGCAGGAAACGGTCAGCCCGTTGACTCTGGGCGGGGGCGCGTTCAACGCCGCGTTTTCCCAGGTGACTAATACCGATCCCAAGTATGGAGTCAACGGCGCCGCATTCGGCAAGCGGTTCGGCGCCTCCATTGCTGACATTGCCAGCCAGAATTTCTTTGGAGATTTCGTCGTCGCGTCGGCCTTCCACGAAGACCCACGCTACTTTCGCAAGGGCGAAGGATACTCGCTGAAGTATCGCGCCGGTTACGCGATCAGCCGCGCGCTGGTGATCCGCAACAACAACGGCCGCAACACTTTCAATTTCGACAACGTGCTCGGCAGCGCGGCCAGCGCCGGCTTCTCCAATCTCTACTATCCCGGCGCCAGCCGCACCGGCAGCGCCACCTTGATGCACTTCCTGATCGATGTGGCCGACAACGGCTTCGTGAACCTGGCCCCAGAATTCTGGCCCGACTTCCGCAGGAAGGTGCTCCGTCGGCGTCACTGAGATTCCCCTGTAAAGGCGGCGATCCTGTTACCCACGTAACCGTTCTGATTAAGGGGAAGTATGCCAAAATCTCATGATCGAAGATCATCTTGTTGTGGGTAAACAGTCGGGAGGGAGAATCCCATGATCCGAAGCATGATCCGAAGAACGACCCAAAGCACGACCCGGAGAGGTTTGCTGATCGCGCTGCTGATCGCCACCGGCGCTATGGCGGCGACCGATGTCGCGCCCGCGCCGCGAGACAAGTTTGCCCGCGCAAACCAGAATGTTAAAGAACTGCTGCTGCTGCTGGACACCGACAAGAGTGGCAAGATATCGAAGCGCGAATGGATGAGCTTCATGGAAGCGGAGTTCAACAAACTGGATAAAGACGGGAACGGAGAACTCGACCCGAAAGAACTGGTGCAGTCGAAACTCGCAGTCAGGCAAGGCAGCTCCGCAAGAGCCGCCAGGTAACCGCTTCGCCCCTGCATGTCTTCTAAGAACACCCCAGATCTCTTGCCTACCTACTACAACCACCTAGTTAACAGGGTCCTGCGCACATACGATGATCAGGGACGGATCACCGAAGAGGAACAGCTTCTGGAAGATCCTACAGCGATGTTTCCTTCGAAAGCCCGCGCGAAGTGGGAGGAAGAATCAGGTCTTTCAACGGTGACTAAGCGCACGATAACGTACTATTGATCGCCTTTTCGAGAAAGAATCTGTTGCGGCCTTTTGAGTTTTAGCCAGACCCAAACGAGACCACTACCGGTCAATACCAGGGATGTGGGCTCAGGGACTGTCTCAACGGTGGCCAAGCCCGAAAAGGTTGCATTCGTCCCGTAGATTGGAACCTGCGGCCCGGTATTAGAGTATAAAGTGAGCTTCTCGGTGCCGGATCCAAAGATGCTAACCGTAAACTCCTTCGGTCCCAGCGTGCAGCCGCTTATACCGTTAATGCAGTTGATCAACTCATATCCCGTGATCGTTCCACTGACGACGAAGGGCATCAGTAGAGTATTTCCGCCGGAATAAAATGCTGATCCGCTAAACGTGAGATGAGGGTCCAGATACTCAGCTACGCTCGACCCAACCGATCCTCCGGAATAATAGGTGCACGTGCCACAAAAAGCAGCCGAGTTGAGTGGCGAAAAGGACAAGGCACACACCGCTCCGACGGTGCATGTGCCAATCTGGTTAGGACCATCTGGCAGTCCTTGGTAAAGAGAGACACCCGGACCCTGGATTGAGAAATCACCGGCAGTCAGAGCAAAACCGTCATCCGCTGTGCCAGTTATTGGTATGATGTCCACGCTGTTGGCAGAGGCAAGGGGACCGACAAAACAGAGTACGCCAGCCAACGCTACACTTCTAATGTTATGCATAATGCCTGCTACGAGCGGCCAGAACCGCTTCGAACGCGGGCAATAGCATATCACTGACATCAATAAAACTGCACTGTTTTCAGGCTCGTACTCAGATTGAAGGACGCATCCGAGCAGTTGAGTTTGCGGACGACCGCGCGCGGTTTTAATCGGTATGGTGGGCCCACCAGGATTTGAACCTGGAACCAACAGATTATGAGTCTGCTGCTCTAACCGTTGAGCTATAGGCCCGCGAAATTTAATCTAGCATATCCAAACGGACCGCTGTGAATCGTGTGGCGCGGGCACTCCTGCCCGCGAGCTCTAACCATGAGCAAAGCCCAAAAAAACCGTCCACAGCTCACCAAGGGAAATAGCTAAGAGAGCTGAAGTCCAATTAGCGCCGGCTTCGTTATGCTGCCGGCATTTCGCGGGCAGGAATGCCCGCATCACACGTCGCAGCTCTTCGCGTCCGTTCCCGGCGTCATTCTGAAACCAAAAAAAAAGGCGTCCCCGAGAGGACGCCTTAAATCTCACCCGAAATTCTAAACGCCAGCGGACCGCTGCATCTTGCCGCTCGCGGCCTTCACCAAATCCTGCAACCGCGGCACCGACTCCGGATCCGTCACCTTGCGTTCGGGCAGCGAAGCGCCGCTCTTGAACCACTCGACCAGCATCTCCATCGCCAGGTCCGTATTCGGACGAATGAAGATCGTCGCGGCCAGCGTCCCATTGCGCACCCAGGTCTGGCCCGTCTTCGGCATGCCATCGCAGCCGGTGATCGGAATCTTCATCCAGCGCACCCGTTCGCTTTCGGCGATTTCGCTGAAGGCTTTTCTCGCACCCATCGCCATGCTATCGTCCTGCGCACCCACCAGATCGACACGGCTTTCTTGGGACGTCCGCAACCGCAGCCACGAGCTCATCGTGCGATACGCGCTCTCTTCCGTCCAGTTCGCTCGCATGGTCTTCACTTGAATGTTTGACGGCTTGGTTTTCAGCATGCCCACCGATCGCTCTTTCGCCGCGGAACTGTTTGCCGGTCCCTCGATATATAAAATCGATCCGCCCTTGGGCAGCAGCGCCGCAAACTGTTGCCCCTGAATCTTGCCCACTTCTTCGTGATTGGAACTAATGGCAAACACCGGAACCTTAAAACTGCGGCGCAACTCCAGGATGTAATCGACTTCATGATTCAGCACCACCCACCCGATTCCCGCCGCCGCCGCCGCTCGCGCCACCTGCGGAAACGCCGTACCTCCTGCCGGTTCGAACATGATCGCGTCTGGACGCGCTACCCCGTAATCCTGCACGTAATGCAACAGCTGCTGGCTTTGCGCGAGAGCGTCATTGTTGGCGTGAATAATTTTCACATCTACGCCCAGGCGGCGCGCGGCTTTCTCCGCCGCCGCGGCCTGCTCCTGCTGATAATCGTTATCGTTGTTGGTAAGGGAAACTACAAAGCTGAGTTGTTTCATGAGTGGACCTGATGGCGATCATAGGTCCTTCGCCCCGCGTCACCAAGGTGACTGGGGTAACGAAGGTAGCGAGAGGTTCAGAAGAAATTTGAACGGAAGAAAATTTTGATCAAGTAGGGAAATTTAAGCCAGTACGAATTCCGTAACCTCAGGCGCCGGCGGCCCGGCTGCCTTTCGACGCCTGGCCCAGATTCGCCGCTTCGCCCAGAAAGGACTTCAGATTTGTGTCGAGAATATTCCGGCTGGCATCGGAGAGGTCCACGAAGCGGAAGGGCTGCATCCATCCTTGTGTCGCCCACATAGGGAAAAGCATCTGCGCCTTGCCCCGCATCGTATCTTCGCCAAGGTGAAAAATCAGTTCCACTTCTAGCTTCTCGTCCAACGGTTTTTCCAGATGAATGATGCCGCCCGAAATCGAAAGTTGATGGAACGCCGCTCTTACCGAACGCCGATTCGGCAACCGCACCAGCGCCAACACCGACCCGCGCAACTTCACCCGAAACGGACGATCGGCAGTTTTATTTCCGCCGACTGGCGCCGTCGCATTGGACTCTTCGGCCATAGCCCAAAGTATGGCAGCGCGATTGAAGTTGGCGAAGTTACCAAAGAACAGCGCCGATTTGCCCCGCCCGCTAGCACTCCTAGAGACGCAGCTTGCTGCTCTTGTTATTCATGAAACTGGTGCCGCGAATCTTCACCTGCGAACCAACTTCGCGCTCTACTTGCGCTTGGTTCTATTGCCTTCGGAGGAAAGATTGTAGGGCCACACTTTCTTACTCTTCGGCAGCGTCGCAACCTCGCTGTTGACAGCTCCCGAAGCGGCAGCCGCACTGTGGGCCTTAACGTTCCAGTCTTCCGGAGGATCCGCAACCCCCCAAACATTTCCGTGCGTGTAAAGCGCGACCCCAATCAGAAAATACGCGCCGTCGTTTCCCAGGGGCAAACAGTTTGCCACCCGACCCGTCACGCTTCCTCCCCCGGGCAAATCGCTGATCATGATCGGCGTCTCCATTTGCAGCGCGCGTGAACTTCGAAACCCACATCCCTGCGCGCTCACGATCAGCACCATGCACTTCTCGGCAAAGGGCCGGGTTCGGTCCAGGCTGGTTACGCTGACCGGAATTTCCACGCGGATCCGCGTACTCCGTCGAGTCGATTTCGGTGTCAGAATTTCCATTGCAGAGGCATCTCGCGGAACAAACTTTGAAGAATTTCGGGGATGTGTTGCACCTCGACATTGTGCCAGACCCCCATCGAGCAACAGAGGTGACTAAGGTAACGCAAGCCACACTTAAGGACATCCCTCCCGGTTCACCAGCCGAGGCGAAGCCGTCGTTTCAGAAAGAAACGAGAACACAAGTCGAGAAGAACGGACCGCAGAACCAGCCGCTGGCGAACGTTCTACCTCCCCGAACTGAAGCGGTTAAGGGGTGACGACGTAGCGGGCGGTCATTCCCTCCGAATTGTGGAAAGAAATATGGCAGTGAAACAACCATATTCCGGGATCATCCGGAACCATGTCGGCGGTCACCATCTGCATCGGGGCCATGGAGGTCACGTCCGTACGCATTTGATTGATGACCACCGTATTTCCGTGCCAGTGGGGAGTGTGGAAATCAAAGTCGTTCATCCCGCTGAAAAGGTACCAGCGGACATGTTCGCCCCGGTGCATGGTGAGCGCGCGCAGCGGCATGCTGCCGTGCGAAAAACCGTTTACTGAAAACTTCACAAAATGAGGGTACACAACGGTCGTGCTGGCACTGGTCAGAGACGTCGGGATGGCACCATCGCTCCCGACCGTCGGCAGGTTACGATCGACGTACCAGCTATCCTCTTCGTGGATCTGTGAAAACCAAACTACAAATTCGCGGTCGACTCCCTTCGGCGAACCGTCCGGCTTCGCCTGCCCGCGCGCGGTGATCAGAATCGGACCCACCAGTCCGGTGTTCGGATCACGGTATTCGTTGGTGTGGGAGTGATACATCCACATCACGGAACTGACATCGCCGGATGCGGGACCGGCTCGCTCCGGCACTTGCCAGGTGTATTCGTGCGTGCCTCCCGGAGGCACCGCGTCATCCGCCTTGTCGCTCCCCGAAGTTCCGTCATCATAGGGCGCGCCTTCCGAGTCTTTGTTGTAAAGCACGCCGTGCGGATGCATGGAATAAGGGTGCTGTCCATTGTTGCGGAAGACGACC
>Ga0185299_10004265_pt1 | contig 17506 bp, 13 predicted proteins | sample PaiPotPPA55metaG_FD_128002 | JGI IMG/M metagenome (GOLD analysis project Ga0185299, IMG submission 128002) | Iron sulfur acid spring bacterial and archeal communities from Banff, Canada, to study Microbial Dark Matter (Phase II) - Paint Pots PPA... ...
CGGCGCCATATCTGCACAATGGTTCGGTTCCCACGCTCTATGACTTGCTGCTGCCGCCAAGCGACCGTCCTACGAGTTTTTATGTCGGGACGCGCGAATTCGATCCCGTGAAAGTTGGTTTCAAGACCGAGCAATCGGCGGAAAACAGCTTCCTGTTTCGGGTGGTCGACGATCATGGAAATCCGATCCAGGGAAACCTCAATTCCGGTCACGATTACAACAACGCCGGCCTATCAGCGGCCGATCGCGAGGCGCTCGTCGAATATATGAAGGGGCTGTGAGTTTTAGCGAGGTATCATGTGTACCCAACACAGGATGGACAATACATCAAAATTACGTAATACAGGAGATCTTTGAGATCATCGGCCGGGGCTTTCCGCGCTTTTCCTCAGCCGGCGCAGGATGTCCATGGAGCCATAGCCGTCGGCCGGATGCGCTTCGACATCGATCTGAAACGCATGGATCGCATCGCGCGAGGTCTGCCCGAAACGGCCGTCGATTGGCCCATGGTAGAAATCAAGGTTTTCGAGCCGACGTTGAATCTCCGCCTTTTGCGTCCGGCTCAAGAAAGTCTCGCCTTCCGGCCAACGGCCACGCAGACTGGGTTTGCCTTCGATCCGTTGCGCGAGAAGAGCGAGCGAAAGGGCGTAGGAGTCCGAATTATTGTACTCCTTGAGAATCCAGTAATTTGCCGACAAAAGGAAAGCCGGACCGGCCGCGCCGGAGGGAAGGAACAAGGTCGCATCGCCTTGCGGAAATGGCTCGCCGTTGGCGCTTTTGACGCCCTCTTCGGCAAAGGCGGCGAAGCTGCCATGCAACGAGGTAAAGCCGAAATTTTTGGGCAGGATCGCTTCCATTCCCCAGGAGAGGCCAGGCTGCCACCCGGATTGGCGTAAAAAATTCGCGATCGAGGCGAGGCTGTCGAGGGCATTGTTCCAAATATCGGGCGAGCCTCGTCCCGTGTAACTGACCGCATATTTGAGAAAAGCGGAGGGAAGTAACTGCGGCCCGCCCATCGCGCCGGCCCAGGAGCCTTTCATCGCCGTGCGGGGAACGCCGCCGTGATCGAGCATGACAAGCGCGCTGATCAATTCGTCGCGGAAAACCGGCCGGTCCAGGCGGTGGTAAGCCAAGGTCGCGAGCGAGCGAATGACGTCCTTTTCGCCCTTTGCGTTGCCGAAGTCCGTCTCGATGCCGAAGGCCGCGAGAAGGATTTCGCGCGGCACGCCGAAGCGTCGTTCGATTTGCTGGAGTTCGTCGTGCCACCTAGTCAGGCATTCGCGGCCACGCGCGATGCGGCGGACTGAGACGGCTTCGTCGAGATAGGTTTTGAGAGGCTTGTCGAACTCAGCTTGACTGTTTGACGCGGCGGGCGCGGCGGGATCTGGCGTGAGCCCGGCAAAGGCCGCGTCGAAGGTCGCGCGAGCGATGCCTTTTTCTGCGGCAAGCGGCCAGAGGGTTTGCAAAAACTCTTGGAAACCTTCGGATGAGGGCGCCACGCGGTTTGCGGGCGGCTCGAGCGCCGGGGCGACTCGCGCCGGCCAGGAAAGCGCCAGCGGCAAAATTGCAAGGAGGCATAAAATCTGGATGTTGTGCCGCATTTGCGTGAACCGAAGTCCAGTTCGCAGGCGTTTGCAAGCCGCCCGTCCTCCAACGATTATTCGGGCAGGCCGCTCGCATTGCCCTCCTTGCGCATGGGATATAGGATACCTACCTATACCAACCTCGGTCTCGCGGAAGAAAGCCAGGCATGGGCCACGTCATTCGCGACAAGCAAAAGCTTCTAAACCGGGTGCGCCGCATTCGCGGGCAGGTCGAAGCCGTTGAGCGCGCGCTCGATGGCGAAGCTGGCTGCGCGCAGATCATGCATCAGATCGCCGGTTGCCGTGGCGCGATCAACAGCCTGCTGGTGGAGGTGGTCGAGGATCACATCCGCACGCATTTGGTCGATCCAGCCAAGAATCCGGAGGCGCTCGACGCCGAGGCGGCGGCGCAATTGATCGAGGTCGTTCACAGCTATTTCAGATGAGGGCCCGGGGCATGCGGGAGGGAGGATGAACGACCAGGACGCCATGACTTTAGGCGGACACAGCCATATTTTTCTTGGCGCCGGCCATGCGGCGAACGAGCGCAGAACTTGGGCCGCGATTTCGCTCGCGGGATTCATGATGGCCGCGGAAATCGCGGGCGGCACCCTGTTTGGCTCGCTCGCCGTGGTCGCCGATGGCTTCCATATGGCAACCCACGCCTTGGCGCTCTTGATTGCGGCCGTGGCTTATTCCTATGCGCGGCGGCACGCCAATGATCCCCGCTTCGTGTTCGGCACGGGAAAGCTCGGCGATCTCGCCGGTTTTGCGAGCGCCCTCGTCCTTGCGATCATCGCCTTGCTTATCGGCTATGAGGCGGCCGTGCGTCTTTTGTCGCCGGTGACGATCCGTTTCGACGAGGCGATTTTGATCGCGGCCGGCGGTCTCATCGTGAACATTGCCACCGCCTGGCTCCTAAGTGCGGGCGGTCGCGAACATCATCGCCATGCGCATGGCCACGGTGTTGGGCGACGCGCGGGCCACGAAATGCACGCGCATGACGAGCCTCGCCGCATCGACACCGGGCGGGGAATTTTGCTTTTGGAAGTATTCGAGGATGGCGTGCCGCCGCGTTTCCGGCTGCGCCGAGGCGACGACCTCGAACCTGGGCCAGTGCTTGGCGATAGAACCGTGTCGATCGAAACCGAACGTCGCGGTGGCACGCGACAGAATTTTCGCTTCGCCGATCGCGGGGCTTTTCTCGAATCGGTGGAAGAAATTCCCGAGCCGCATGCGTTCAAGGCCCGCTTGCGGCTCGCGGGCCTTGATCACGCGGAAGTTTACGAACTCGAATTCGTTGAGCACGGACATGGCGGCGTTCTGTCCGCCTCCGCCGCTTCACGCGACAACAACATGCGCGCGGCCTTCGTGCATGTGGCGGCCGACGCGGCGGTCTCGGTGCTCGCGATATGCGGGCTGCTCCTCGGGCGCTTTTTTGGCTGGGTCTGGATGGACCCGGTCATGGGCATCGTTGGTGCCTTGGTCATCGCCAATTGGGCCTATGGCCTAATCCGCGACACCGGCGGCGTGCTCCTGGATATGGCCCCCGACAAGGCAATGGCCGAAGAGCTGCGCCGCGTCATCGAGCGCGACGGAGACCGCTTGGCGGATCTCCATGTCTGGCGGCTCGGCCCCGGCCATCTCGGTGCGATCGTCTCGATCATGACGGCAAAACCCCGCGATGCGGAATTTTACCGGTCGCGACTCGGCCGTTTCCGAATGCTCTCGCATGTCACGATCGAAGTGCGCCGCGCGATCGCTTCCGCCGACGCGAACAAAACGAGTCCTTCGGCCGCCGGATGACAGGCGGGATGCCGAAGGATCATCCGAAAAACCTGCTTCGCACAAGAAAATTCGCCCACGTTGGGGCCGGATCGCCGTGGAAGGAGTACCCTGCCTCGTTTCACACGGCGAAGGCGATCCGGCCGCGCCAGTCCAAGAGGATTCGCCAGCGCAGATCGGTTCCGCCTAGCGCAATTTATAATGGAGCTTCGTGCCGGCGGATCTAGGCGGTCAGGAAGTTCGGTGCTGAGCTCTGTACTGCGTTGGTACCGATGAATTAGCTATCCCTCTTCGGTCTTCACTGTCAGCCTGCTGCCACCGTAATAACCATAGACATCATGCAGCAGCGTGAGAACCTCCGCCGCCAGGGCCGTGTCGTCGATCTTTCCGGCTAAGTAGGTTTTTGAGAAATTTGGCGCGCGGCCCGGATCGGCGAAGCCGGCAGTGTGCAACCGGGTGATGCGCTCAGGCGTCAGCACCACCGCCAAAGCCGGCCAGCTGTCGGCCCGATTGAGCCTCGCAGTAGAAGCCGTCCGGCTGCGTCTGTGGCTCGCACTGTACATAGCCGAGGCCCGTATCGAAGATGACGAAGACTCGGCGGTGCATGTTGATCCTAAGGCGCTCGATCTCGGCCGCAACCCTCGTTCCGTAGATTCCGATCAGGTCCGCTACTGTGCTGCCTGGACCCAGTATGTGCCCTAGCTCATCGCTCTTCGGTTTGTAGGCGCAAGCGCGCACCGCGAAGGCGGCCATCGAGGGGGCATCATTGATGATGCCTGCCAGGTTTTGCGAGGGTCCATTCCGCGGCGGACAAGGTTCGCTGCGGATCGATTTGGTCTCGACCTCGAGGTTCTGTATGTCGGCATCATAGCCTTGCGACAGCGCTGCTCGAATCTTGTCGGCGATCTCCTTGGCCGAGACGTCCGGCTGGAAGGTTTGAACGTAGTTGCCGAAGCTCGGGTCGAGCATCCAACCCATGACTGCCAATCGACCAATATGGTCAGGCGTCAGCACGTGTTGCAAAGAGACCTGCATCAAGGCGCCGGCCGCCTCGCAGCGAAGAGAGCGGTCGCCCATGCGCCGACACTGAATGTATTTGTTGCCATCCCAAACGGTGGCCAGGTTGTCCCGGCCAGGCCGGTCAAGGATCTTGATCACCGAAATTGCGGCTTCCACCTTGTCGTTGCTGGTCTGCGCCAGTGCGGTCCCCGCAGCCGCGGCTACCAGTACAATCGCCAATGCCGCGTATCGGAGCCCTCTGACCTGCATGCTATCCCCCAATCTGCTAAGGCCAACGGAAAGAGGTGCCCTATAGTTCCTCATTTGTTCCAATACAGCCATCGCTTTGTGTGCGGGTCAAGCCTAATCCTGACCGGTTCCGCAATAATGGCAAGATTTGCATAAAGTTGGCTGATTCGCCAGGTAACAGGACCGGTTTGGTCGGGCTGGGAGGGAGGGATGGAGGGCTGCTGGCGCCAGCGGAGGATGAAATTCGCGCGGTATGCCGGGCTTTGCGCCGGGACTTGCGCTCTCCTGCTGGCGACCTCGCCGGTGCTGGGCGACGCCGCCGGTCAAACGGGAATCGGCGCAAGTTTGCACGGCCATGCCGGCGCGGCGGGATTGGCGCTGATCGCCGGTCTCATCGCCTTTCCGGTGCTCGTCGCGCTGCTCTATCTATCCCAGCGGCGGCGGTGGCTGGATCACGAGGCAACCCATCATCTTGCGCTATCGGCGTTACGCGCGAAGCTCGACCGCGCCGAGCTTTTTCTTGGCGCCGAAAACCAGACCATTGTTGCCTGGGGAGGGCCGGGCGACGATCCCGATATCGAAGGGAATCTTCGGCTTGCCGGGGACTGGTCGAATCCCCGCCGCGTGCTTGCTTTCGGGTCCTGGCTGCCGCCAGGGACGGCGCAAACTCTCGCCGACTCCGTCGCGCGGTTGCGCGCACGGGGCGAATCGTTCCGTGCCACCGTCGCGAGCTTGGACGGGAGGCATCTCGAAATCGAGGGGCGCCCGGTCGGCGGCCTTGCCGTGCTGCGGATCAGGGGTGTCTCCGGCGATCGCCTCGATGTCGTCCGCCTCCAAGAGTTGCAGGCGGCCACGGTCGAGCAACTCCACGCCTTGCGGGCGCTGCTCGATGCTGTTCCATACCCCGCGTGGGTACGCGACCGCGCTGGCAAATTGAGTTGGGTCAATATCGCCTATGCTCGCGCGGTCGAAGCCAAGGATCGCGAGGCCGCAGTCTTGCGCGGCATCGAGCTTATCGAACATCCCGCGCGCGAGGCGAGCGCTGCGTCGCGAGGGATGGGAGCAGCTTGGCACGGTCGCGCTCCGGCGGTCGTTGCCGGCGAGCGCCGGATGCTCGAAATCGTCGATGCGCCGGCGGGCTCCGGTTCGGCCGGAATGGCTGCAGATGTGTCGGAAATCGAATCCATGCGTGCCGCGGTCGACCGGCAAACGCAGGCGCATGCGCGCACGCTCGACCAGCTCTCGACGGCGGTTGCCATTTTCGACGGCGCCAAGCAGCTCGTTTTCCACAATGTGGCCTATCGCCAGCTTTGGGCGCTCGATCAGGCTTGGCTCGACCAGAAACCAACCGATTCCGAGATTCTTGACCGTCTCCGGAGGGCGCGGCTGTTGCCGGAGCAAGCCGATTTCCGGGCCTGGAAGGCAGACCTGCTCGCCGCCTATCAATCGCTCGATACCGACGAACAGATTTGGTTTCCGCCGGACGGGCGGACATTGCGCGCCGTTATCAGCCCCAATCCGCAAGGCGGCGTCACCTATCTTTTCGACGATGTCACCGAACGCTACCGTCTCGTATCGCAGTTCAACGCCTCGATTCGCGTGCAGAGCGAAACCCTCGATACCTTGAAGGAGGGCGTGGCCGTGTTTGGCAGCGATGGCCGCCTCAAATTGTTCAACCCGGCCTTCGCCAACATGTGGGCGCTCGGCCGGGGCGAACTCGACGACCGGCCGCATATCGACCGCGTGGCCCTGCTCTGCGCTCCCCTGTTCGCCGACGTAGAGATTTGGCGCGACCTGCGCGCCGCCGTCGCCGGATTGCCGGATCAACGCGTTGGGCTCGAACGTCGTCTCGCGCGCAGCAATGGGTCCGTGCTCGATTGCGCCGGCGCGCCGCTGCCCGATGGCGCGACGCTGCTGACCTTCATCGACATGACCGCCAGCGTGAACATCGAACGCGCGTTGACCGAACGCAATCAGGCGCTGATCGGCGTTGAAAAGCTGCGCAATGAGTTCGTCCATCATGTCTCCTACGAGCTGCGTTCGCCTTTGACCAATATCATCGGCTTCATTCAGCTTCTCGACGATCCCGCGATCGGCCCGCTCAACGGCAAACAGCGCGAGTATGCGGGCTATGTGATGAAATCTTCATCGGCGCTGCTCGCCATTATCAATGATATTCTCGATCTCGCTTCGATCGACGCAGATGCGTTGGAGCTGTCGCTCGATGAGGTGGACATCGCGCAAACCATGCGGGCCGCGGCGGAAGGCATCCAGGACCGGCTCGGCGAATCCGCGCTCACTCTTCGCGTCGCCACGATGGAGAATATCGGGTCCTTTTTGGCCGACGGCAAACGTATCCGGCAGATTCTCTTCAACCTTCTCTCGAACGCGATCGGCTTTTCCTCGCCCGGTCAAACCATCGATCTCGCGGCGATGCGGCAGGGCGACGAAATTCTGTTCAAGGTTACCGACGAGGGGAGTGGCATTCCGCCCGAAATCCTCGAACATGTTTTCGACCGGTTTAAAACCTCTACAACCGGGACGCGGCATCGCGGCGTAGGACTTGGCCTTTCCATTGTGCGGTCCTTCGTCGAACTGCACGGCGGCCGCGTCGAAATCGATTCGGCGCCGGGAAAAGGGACGCGCGCGACTTGCATCTTTCCGTTGCAAGGTGCGCAGCTCCCCGTTAGCAGCGCTGCGCAAGGAGCGTGAACGCAATGGCCGCAGGCACGGTCCCCGCTTCCGGTACGATCTGGCCGCGCGCGCTGGAAGACGAGGGCGCGATAGCCGGGTTAGCCGCCGAGGTCGCCCTACTCGTCGGTCCGGGCGATCTCGTGACCTTGTCGGGCGGCGTTGGCGCCGGAAAGACGGCGTTCGCGCGCGCCCTCATTCGTATCCTAACAGGCGAGCAAGACCTCGAGGTGCCGAGCCCGGCCTTCACCTTGATGCAAGTTTACAGGGGCTTGAACCATCCCATTGTTCACGCCGACTTCTATCGGATCGAGAAGCCGCGGGAGCTCTTGGAATTGGGGTTCGAGGAGGTTTGCGACGGCGCGCTCGCCCTTGTCGAATGGCCCGAGCACGCGGGCGCCTTTCTCGATGCCGGCAGACTCGATATCGAATTCGGGCTCGACAAGGACTGCGGCCCCGGCTACCGCGCCGTGACCCTAACCGGGATTGGACCGTTCGCGGCGCGGCTCGCGCGCGCCAAGGCGGTCCATGAGCTTCTCGAGCGCAGCGGCTGGAGCGGAGCGCGGCGTGATTTCATGCAGGGCGATGCGTCGACGCGAAGCTATGAGCACTTGGCGAAACCCGATGGGGGGAGCGCCATTTTGATGAATTCGCTGCCTCGCCCGGACGGGCCGCCGCTTCGCTACGGCAAATCCTATAGCGCCATCGCCAAACTCGCTGGGGACATAAAGCCGTTTATTGCGGTCGGCCATGGGCTGCGCGCACAAGGCCTCTCGGCGCCCGAAATCATTGCCTTCGATCTCGCCGCCGGTCTTGCCGTCGTCGAGGATCTCGGCTGCGAGCCGGTTGCCGGCGGAAGTGGCATCATCGAGGAGCGTTACGCCGTTGCTCTGGCCGTGCTCGCCTATTTGCACGGCGCCAGCCTTCCCGACACTTTGCCCCTCGATGGCAACGAGACCTACCGCATTCCAATCTATGACGTCGATGCGCTTTCCATCGAGATCGAACTACTGCTCGATTGGTACGCGCCTTATATCGCTTGCGTTCAACTCGCCTCGGGCGCCAAGGCGACCTTTGTCAATCTTTGGCGCCACGTCGTCCAGGATATCCTCGCCGCGCGGCCGGCGTGGACGTTGCGCGACTACCATTCGCCAAATCTCCTCTGGCTTGCCGGGCGAGAAGGCATCGCCAAGGTGGGCATCCTGGATTTCCAGGATTGTGTCTTGGGCCACCCCGCATACGATGTCGTCTCGCTTTTGCAGGACGCCCGCGTCGATGTTCCGCAAGCCACCGAACTAAAACTGCTCGCCCATTACGCACGATTGCGGCGCGACGCGGATCCAGGCTTCGATGCGGCGGCGTTTGCCCGCGCCTATGCAATCTTGGGCGCCCAGCGCGCGACCAAGATCCTTGGCATTTTCGCCCGCCTAGATGAACGCGACCATAAACCGCAGTATCTTGCGCACCTGCCCCGGGTCGAAAAATATTTGGCCACGGACCTGACCCATCCGGCTTTAGCCGAGCTCAAACTCTGGTATGAGGAACATCTGCCGCGGACCTTTGGTCGCGCGCGCTAACTTCAGCGCGGCGATGGGCTGTCAAAAGTCCGCGCCGCATTTTTGATGCGTATTGCAGATGTGTATTGCAAAAGCGAAATTCGCGAAAAGCATCTTCGATCGTTCCACGCGGTCAGCGTACGATAGCTTGGCAACCGGCACCCCGATGTCCTCTTTCTTGCCCGCCAAAGCCATGGTCTTCGCCGCGGGGTTGGGCATGAGGATGCGGCCGTTGACCGATCGCGTGCCAAAGCCATTGGTTGCGGTTGGCGGCAAGCCGCTCATCGACCATGCGCTCGATCGGTTTGCCATGGCCGGTGTCGATACCGCGATTGTCAATGTGCATTATCTGGCGGGCCAGATTGAAGCGCATCTTGCCGCCCGGAAAGCCCCCAGGATCCTGATTTCGGATGAGCGCGACAAGCTTCTTGATCAGGGCGGGGGGATCGCCAAGGCGTTGCCGTTGCTTGGGCCCGAGCCGTTTTTTCTCGCCAACACGGATGCCTTCTGGATCGAAGGCCCAGGCAACAATCTGGGCCGTCTCGCCGCCTTCTGGGATCCGGAGAAGATGGATATTTTGCTGCTCGTCGCGGCGGCGACGACGAGCGTGGGGATCGATTCTCCGGGCGACTTCAACATGGCGCCCGATGGCCGCCTGACGCGCCGGCAGGAGCGCGAAATCGCGCCTTTCGTCCACACCGGCGTCGGTATCGTCAAGCCGGCGCTTTTCGAACGCGAGACACGGGAGATTTTTCCCTTGGCGCCGTTCTTTTTCGAGGCGGCGAAAACCGGACGCCTGTTTGGCCAAAGGCTTAGCGGGCTCTGGTTCCATGCCGGCACGCCGCAATCGATCGAGGACGCGGAGCGCACCATCGCGCGCGATGTCATGTGACGCGACGCCTGCGCGGAAGACCGCGAACGTTATAAAAAGCGTTCGACCCGCGGTGCTAAATCTTTCAATCTAAGACTTGGCGGCCAGAGGCCAGTAGCGGGGTCTTGCGGGTAAGCCATGGATGCTTAGGGGTAGATGACCGGTGTTATTTAAATTTTATAACAATCTTCGATAATGAGCATAAATAATTGTCATTATTTACTATTAGTCACAGTAAGGGTTTCGTTTCCAATGCTTCTGCTTTTGTCTTCTCGCTTGAGTGTTACCTCATTCACGGCGTATAAGCATCGTGTCCTAAGCGAACTCCAGGCCACCGCCTTTTGATGACGTGGAAGCTATGACTGTCGCCTTACGGTTCAGTGACACGCCAGCCGAGGCCTCGGCGAAACTCCTGATGCGGCTTGGCTTGGCCGCTTTATTCGCTGGCCTGCCTTGTGCGGGGATCTTTTGGCGCGGCGCGATCTATGTGGTGTTGCCGGTCGGCGCGATTTTAATTCTGCTTGGTGCAATGTTGGATGCCCCTCCACATGCGGGGCGCCGGCTCCGCGACGTGCTTATCTCGCCGGCCGGTGGCGCGGCGCTGCTGGTGGCTTTATGGGCCGCCGTGTCCGTGGTTTGGACTCCGTTCCCCGCGGCCGCAGGCGAACGGTTTCTCCAGTTCGCCGGCGCCACGTCTCTCGCGGTGTTGGCCGCCATCTATCTGCCCCAAAAGACCAAGACTCTCGATTTTTACCTGTTGCCCGCGGGTATGGCCCCGGCGAGCACGGCGACACTCGCCCTGGCATATTTTGACACCCCCTGGTTTTTTGGCGGCTTCGAGTTCGACGAAACGCTGTATGAGCGGGCGACGATCACCTCGATCGTTCTGGTCTGGCCGGCGCTTGGTTTCCTGGCGCTGCGCGAGCACTGGATCGCCGCGGCGATCCTCGCGGTTCTCGTGGCCTGCGTGGCGCTCGCCGGATTTGCCCAGATCGCGCTTCTGGCGATGGGCGCGGGCGCGTTCACTTTCGCCGTCGCCATGTCCGGCCCCGCCCAGACGGCGCGTTTTTTCGCCTGGCTGTTCGCACCCTTGATCCTTTTTTCGCCGGTGCTCCCCTTGCTCTACTCTCTGGTTCTAAGGACGACGGGATTTGATCCCAGCGCCGCGTCCGCGCCGATGCTGATCTGGAACGAGCTCATTGTCTCGCAATGGCCGCGTCTGATTACCGGGCACGGTCTCGACTTCGTGCATCGAGGCTTGAGCCTCGGCTATTTGCCCGAAGCGACACCAAGAAGTCTTTTGCTTGTGCTTTGGTTTGATTTTGGCCTTGTCGGCGCCGCCGGTTTCGCCGTCCTCGTGGTGCAGGCCTTCAGGGTCGCCGGGCGACTCCCGGTGAAGACGGCGCCGGCCTTGCTCGCCGGCCTCGTCGCGATCTTGACGATCGCCACTCTCGGTATCGCGACGTCGCAGATTTGGTGGCTGACTCTCCTCGATTGCGACGCGATCGCGTTCGCGCTTCTCCTCAAGGGAGTTGATAGGGCTCGGCGGCCAGATATGCGGGCGATTCGCGCGATCGAGCCGGAAACTCCGCACGAGCGCGGTGAAAAAAGGGCCACGGGTTCCGTGGCTCCGCCGCGTCGCCTTAATGAGTTCGCGGATTCGTGATCGAAAACGCCCGAATCGGCGGCGATGGCGCCATCGCTGCACCGGCGGCGATCCCCGCGCAATGGCCGAACAATTGCGGAAGAATCGCGAAAGAGTTCTTGCAGCCACAGGCCAAGCGGCCTTAACATTGGTGGATGATCGAGGCAGTCATCACCATCCGGAACGCGCGCGAAGGCGATGCTGAAGGCATCGCCGACGTGCACGATGCCGCTTGGCGCGACGCTTATCGCGGCCTTATTCCTGGCCGCGAGCTCGAACGGATGATCGCGCGCCGCGGGCCATGCTGGTGGCACTCGGCCATTTTGCGGGGATCGCGCCTTCTGGTCCTGGATTTCGATGAAACCATCGGCGGCTATGCAAGCTATGGACGCAATCGCGTAGCTTCGTTGCATTACGGCGGGGAGATTTTCGAACTTTACATCAAGCCTGAATTTCAGGGGCTTGGGTTCGGCACGCGGCTTTTCGAGATGGCCCGCAAGGACCTGGCCGAGCACGGCTATTGTTCTTTTCTCGTGTGGGCCTTGGCCGACAACGAGCGGGCGACCCAATTCTACGTAAAACTCGGCGGAAGAAATGTCCGCCAGGCGACCGAGCGGTTCGGCTCCGAAACCCGCGCCCGGGTTGCGTTCGCGTTCGACTGATTACCGTTGGTCGCCGTCTTGCCGTCTTCGCCCTTGGTCCCCGCGCGCGCCACGGCGATTTCAGTTGTTCCGGCCGTGCCTGTCAGCGAGGGCGTGCGCGGATCCTGCCGATGGCGCCGCATACTATCGTGCGAAGACCCGTCTCGATCAAATCGAACCAGTCGTCGGACGGCTTCGTGGTATCTTTCGTCATGGCGTAACCTTTGCGCCCGCTTCAAATTCCAACCATTCCGCTACGGCATCCAAAGCGTTGTCAGGGTGTGCGGCGTGGCGTGAGCGTGCGGTGCGAGAATCTATGTTTTCGAAAATCCTGATCGCCAATCGCGGCGAAGTCGCGTGCAGAATCATCCGAACCGCGCGGCGGCTTGGCATTGCAAGCGCCGCCGTCTATTCGGACGCCGATCGCACGGCGATGCATGTCGGACTCGCCGACGAGGCTTTTCGAATAGGTCCGGCGCCGGCCCGCGCGAGCTATCTCGACGGCGAGAAAATCATTGAAGCGGCCCAAAAATCCGGCGCACAGGCAATTCACCCGGGCTACGGATTTTTGGCCGAAAACGCGGATTTCGCGGAAAGATGCGCCACCGCGGGCGTCGTTTTCATCGGACCGCCGGCGGCGGCAATCCGCGCCATGGGAGACAAGGCGCAAGCCAAGGCTCTCATGGAGAAAGCCGGCATCCCTCTCGTGCCGGGCTATCATGGGAGTGAACAAGACCCCGCCCTCCTTTCGCGAAACGCCTTGGCGCTCGGCTATCCCGTCTTGATCAAACCCTTGGCGGGCGGCGGCGGCAAGGGCATGAAAATTGTAGCGCGCGAGGACGAGTTCGCGGCCGCGCTCGCAAGCGCCGTGCGCGAGGCGCTCTCTGCTTTCGGCGACGGCCGTGTGCTTATCGAAAAATATTTTTCGCGCACGCGCCACGTCGAGGTCCAGATTTTTGCCGATGCTCGGCAAAATGTCGTGCATCTCTTCGACCGGGATTGCTCGATCCAGCGGCGGCATCAGAAAATTATCGAGGAAGCACCCGCGCCCGGTCTTTCCGATGTTCTGCGCCAAGGCATGCGGGAGGCAGCCCTCTCCGCCGCGCGTGCAATCGGCTACGTGGGCGCGGGCACGGTGGAGTTTTTGTTATCGCCCGATGATGGTGCCTGTTATTTTCTCGAAATGAATACCCGGCTTCAGGTCGAGCATCCGGTGACCGAAATGATCACCGGCGTCGATCTCGTCGAATGGCAAATTCACGTGGCCGCGGGCGGCGCGTTGCCTCTGCGTCAGGAGGAAATACGATCACTGGGGCACGCGATCGAGGCGCGCCTCTACGCGGAGGACCCGGCGCGCGACTTTCTGCCGCAATCCGGCCGGATCGCGCGCCTGGATTTTCCCGCTCAAGGAACTCAGGTTCGAATCGACACGGGCGTACGCGCGGGAGACGCGATCTCGATCAATTACGACCCGATGATCGCCAAGTTGATCGTTTGGGATAAAGACCGGCGGCGCACTGTTCTCAAGCTTTGCGCCGCGCTCGCCGAGAGTCTCGTCGCCGGGGTTGCAACCAATCTCGACCTGCTGCGCAACATCGCCGCCCATCGAGCCTTCACCGAGGCGCCGCCGGATACGGGATTTATCGGGCGCCATGCTGACGATCTTTTGCCCAAGCTACAGCCTGCCGGAATTGATGTTCTTGCCATGGCGGTCATCGGGCTTCTTTGCGAGCGGGCGGCGTTCGTGCGCGAAAAAGCCCAGCGGTCGAGCGATCCCTGGAGCCCGTGGACCAACCAAAATGGCTGGCGCCTGAACGAGGAAGCGCGCTGCACCGTGCGTCTCCGCGAGATCGTGCCCGAAGGGGGCGGCAATCGCACCGTCGAGATCTGCTATTCGCGCAACGCCTGGCGCCTCGACCTGCCGGGGCGCACGTTTTTTCACGCAAGCGGCACGCTCGCGCCGGATGGAACTCTCGCCGCCGATCTCGACGGTCACCGCGTCAAGGCGGTCTGGGTCCGCTTCGGCGAAGAGATCCTTGTGTTTGCAGGGGCTAAGGCCGCGCATCGCTTTCTTCTGGCCGGCCCCGTTGCCGGGGTCGAGAGGCGAGACGAACCGCCGGGACGGCTTACCTCGCCGATGCCCGGCCGCATCGCCGCATTTCTCGTCGCGCCGGGAGCCATAGTCGAGGCAAACCAGCCGGTTCTCGTCCTTGAAGCCATGAAGATGGAGCATATGGTGCGCGCCCCCAAAGGCGGATTCCTCAAAGAATTCAAGTTCCAGCTGGGCGATCATGTGGGCGAAGACGTCGAACTCGCCACCTTCGAAACCGGTCCGCCGCCAGGCGGTGCCTCGTGAAATTTAGACGCCGGATACCTAAATAAAGCCAGGTTTCCTAAGCAAGATGCGTCATGATGCAAATCCCGTGGGATTGGGAGTCAGGACAACCATGAATCGTCGGCATTTGCTCGTCGCCTCGGCCGTGGGCCTGTTTGCCACGATCACGATTGGTTCCACGCCCGCTGCGGCAACGCCATGCACCAATCTGAAATTCCTGCAACTGCAATACACGACCATTACCTCGGCGGAGGATAACGCCACTGGGACCTTCACTGTTCCGAATTCCAATCCGCCAACAATTCTCGTCGGTGGCCTTCCGGCCTTCTGCCGTGTCACAGCGACGCTAACGCCAATATCCGACTCTACCATCCGCATCGAGGCCTGGCTGCCGGAGACGACGTGGAACAGCCGGTTCTTGGGGACCGGGGGAGGCGGCTTCGAGGGAGTGATCGCTTACGGTGAGCTTTCCGCGGGTATCAGGAGAGGCTTCGCCGCAGCCAACAGCGATCTCGGGACGGGATCCTCTGGATGCAATCCGCTGTACTGCGGCACGCACGGCAATATGGGAAATCCTCTGGCGATCGCTTCCGGCGATCCGTCAACACCGTCGACGGGTCTTTTCGGACATCCGGAGCGGATCAATGATTTCGGCTACCGGGCGATCCATTTAATGACTTTGCGGGGCAAGGAGATCGTCCAAGCCTTCTATCAGCAAAAATTCACTGAAGGCCTATTTTGACGGATGTTCCACCGGCGGGCAGAACGCGCTGATGGAGGCGCAGCGGTTTCCGGGTGACTATAACGGCATCCTCGCGGGCGCGGCGGCCTTCAATCGCACGCACCTGCACATGGTCGGCCTTGCCCTATGGCAAGATACCCATGCTACGCCGGGCCGGTTCATTCAACCAGGTCAAATGACTCCGATCAACAATGCCGTGCTCGCTCAATGCGGCGGGCAGGCTGGCGGCGTGAAGACGGATCGATTCCTTACTGATCCGCGCAGCTGTCAATTCGATCCCAATGTGCTGCAATGCACTAGCTCCAATCTGCCGCCTGCCTGCCTGAGCGCCGAGCAGGTCACGACGATGACGAACTCCTATGCCGGCGTAATCGACCCACGCACCGGGAAGGTCATTAATCCCGGCTTCGCGCGTGGGAACGAAACCGACGATATTTTGGCCGGCGGCCTGGCATTCCAGGAGCGCCTGCCGGAACCGCTCTATGACGGCCTGTTCTACTGGGTTTTCGGGCCGAGCTTTGGCTATTCCGTCAGCGCGACCAACTATAAGAACTTCGACTTTCACTATGATGTCGATAAGGTTGATGCTTTGTTGGCGGAGCCACTTAATGCGGACAGTATAGATCTAAGTGACTTCGAGCAGCGGGGCAACAAGCTGATCATGTATCACGGATGGGCGGATACGGTCATTCCCTCGCAGAGCAGTATCAACTATTTTAACGCGTTAGTGGGTAGCGGCAACAATCTCAGCAATACGCAGGAGTACGCTCGCCTGTTCATGGTTCCGGGGATGTTCCACTGCTCTGGCGGGCCTGGGCCAAACGTGTTCGACGCCCTTACGCCTCTCGTAAAATGGGTCGAGCAAGGCGTGGCGCCAGAAACGATCATCGCCACGAAGTTCGTGGCCGACACGCCGCCGGCCGTGGAGATGACCCGTCCGCTATGCGTGTTCCCGAAGGTTGCTAGATACAAGGGGAGCGGCAATACCGACGTCTGGACCAATTTCGCCTGCGTCGCCGAACAGCCCAACTTCAATCAAACGCCGGCACCCAAGTACGGGCCGTGACGATCTGAGAAGCAACCATTCTCTAAAAACCACGGCGAAGTCGGCACGCAAACCACGCTTGCCGGCTAAATGAGGACCGGCGCCGCGAATGCCTGCGCCGGAGAGGTGTTTTTTCTTTGGATCAAACCCATATTTGGGGCGCGAACCCAATCGCGCTTTTCTCGGAAGTGTTCTAAGCAGATGCCTCTTGAATAGCGCGCCTTCCGGTCAAGCCTAGCCCGTTTTGCTCCCGCGTACGGAGTTCAAAAAGCATGCGTAAGGTCGTTGGCGGCAAACTCCATGGCATCCGCGTCACGGCGGCAAATCTCGATTATCATGGCTCGATCACGCTCGATCCAGATCATTGTGAAGCCGCCGGTATCTTGCCGCTCGAATTCGTCGAAATCTGGAATAAAAATTCCGGAGCGCGTATTTCAACCTATGTTATTCTAGGCGAACGCGGTTCGCGGTGCTGCATTGTCAATGGAGCGGCGGCGCGGACCTGTCAGCGCGGCGACGAACTCATCGTCTGCAACTCGATCTATCTGCTGGACGAAAGCATCACCGGTCTCCGTCCCGCCGTTGTGACCGTGGACGAGGATAACAACGTCGTTGAAACTTTGCGCTATTGCGTCAACCGGGACGGCGCGGGGCGCTATCAGTTCGCGATTCTCGACGAAGCGGGAACCCGGCTTAAGACTCCGCTGCGCTCCGGTTCCAAGAGCCGCAAATTTTAATCGGGCTTGTACCCCAATGTCCTTCGCTGGCCGCCTCGGCCGGCCAACGCGGCGGCTCGATCTTGACTCTTTTTTTCGCGCGCTCGCATATAACGGATGCAATGTTCGCCATATCGAACGATCGACAGAGCTGTGCAATTCGCTCCGGTAAGTAAAGCGGCGGGTCTTCGCGAGGTCGATGCGCCCCAAAGCCTCGTAGCGCATTTCGGCGCCGATACTCCGCTTAAGATGGATGCCGGGGTCTCGCTCAGCCCCGTGACAATCGCCTATCAAACCTATGGCGAGCTCAACGCCGACAAGTCGAACGCCATTTTAGTGTGCCACGCCCTGACTGGCGACCAGCATGTCGCCAATCAACATCCAATCACCGGCAAACCCGGCTGGTGGCACACCATGGTTGGTCCGGGCCGGCCAATCGATACCAACCGTTATTTTGTCATTGCACCAAATGTTATCGGCGGCTGCATGGGTACCACCGGGCCCGCCTCGCTCAATCCGGCGACCGGCCGGCCCTATGGCCTCGATCTTCCAATCGTCACCATCAAGGACATGGTTTTCGCGCAAGCCATGCTGATCGACCGTCTCGGCATCGCCACGTTGTTCTGCGTCGCAGGCGGTTCAATGGGC
>Ga0185299_10004266_pt1 | contig 17506 bp, 14 predicted proteins | sample PaiPotPPA55metaG_FD_128002 | JGI IMG/M metagenome (GOLD analysis project Ga0185299, IMG submission 128002) | Iron sulfur acid spring bacterial and archeal communities from Banff, Canada, to study Microbial Dark Matter (Phase II) - Paint Pots PPA... ...
GCAAAGCGTTGCGCCGGGCAGCGGCACGACTTACACGGTGACGGTGGGATCGCTGGGAGGGTTCAGTGGGACTGTAGGGTTGGGAGTGAGCGGATTGCCGACGGGGGCGACCGCAGGGTTCAATCCCAATACGATTGCAGGTTCTGGGTCATCGCTGCTGACGGTGAACACGACGACTTCGACGCCGGGCGGGACGTACACATTGACGATCAGCGGCACGAGCGGGAGCACGACGCACACGGCTTCGGTGTCGCTGGCGGTGACCGTGCCGGGCGCGACTCAGATCAATTCCGGTGGTGGGGCAGTAGGGAGTTGGTTAGCCGACACGGATTTCAGCGGCGGGAACTCGTCGGCCAACACGAATACGATCGACACCAGCGGGGTGACGAATCCGGCGCCAGTGTCTGTATATCAGAGCGAGCGCTGGGGAGTATTCACCTACACGGTTCCGAACCTTACGCCGGGCGGATCCTATGAGGTACGCCTGCACTTTGCCGAGATTGCATTTACAAGTGCCGGGGCCAGGGTGTTCAACGTAGCGATCAACGGGAGCACGGTCCTGAGCAACTTTGACATCTTTGCGACGGCTGGCGGGGCAAACAAAGCTGTGGTTGAACAGTTTACGACAACGGCAAATGGCAGCGGCCAGATCACCATCTCCTACATCAAGGGCACGGCGGACTTTCCGAAATCGAGCGGCATCGAGATCATACCGCTGGGCTCGATTCCTTCCGACTTCAGCGTGTCGGCGACTCCTTCCACGCAAAGCGTTGCGCCGGGCAGCGGCACGACTTACACGGTGACGGTGGGATCGCTGGGAGGGTTCAGTGGGACTGTAGGGTTGGGAGTGAGCGGATTGCCAGGTGGCAACACCACGGCTAGTTTCAATCCGACCTCGGTGAACGGATCAGGGACATCAACGCTGACGGTGAACACGACGACTTCGACGCCGGGTGGGACGTACACATTGACGATTAGCGGCACGAGCGGGAGCACGACGCACACGGCTTCGGTGTCGCTGGCGGTGACCGTGCCGGGCGCGACTCAGATCAATTCCGGTGGTGGGGCAATAGGGAGTTGGTTAGCCGACACGGATTTCAGCGGCGGGAACTCGTCGGCCAACACGAATACGATTGACACCAGCGGGGTGACGAATCCGGCTCCAGCGGCCGTATATCAGAGCGAACGCTGGGGAGTGTTCACGTACACGATTCCCGGTCTCGTCGCTGGGCACGTTTACACAGTTCGGCTGCACTTTGCCGAGATTGCATTTGCAAGTGCCGGGGCTAGGGTGTTCAACGTGGCCATCAACGGCAGCACCGTGCTGAGCAACTTTGACATCTTCGCGACGGCCGGTGGGGCAAACAAGGCGCTGGTGGAGCAGTTCACGAGCTCGGCGGATGCGACGGGAAGGATTACCATCTCCTATATCAAGGGCTCGGCGGACGACCCGAAATCTAGCGGTCTCGAGATTCTTCCCTAGATTTTGAACCCCTTCCGGCTAGCGCACTGGGGCATCCCGACGCGGGCAGCCGGTGAGGCGGCAACACAGTTTATCGCTTTATTGTGCATGAGATGAGCGTTCTCTTTGTCTAGATTATGAGCTTGACCGTGCGTATTGGCTGCAATACATCTAAAAATAGGAAAAAGATTGCCTTTTAATGGAATGGTGCTCGTGGGAGGTTGAAGCGCGTTCCAGCACAATCCTTAGCGTTTTTGTATAAAGTACCTATTATGAGATACTTATGGCCATTTAGAGCGGCTCTCGGACGAGCAACTAATGGCATTCGTCGTGCGATTGTAGCATTGGACTCCGCGGCTTTTTCACACGTCCACATGGCGGAAATGTGACGGACGACCTAAACATGGCGCAGATTTCAAGGAAAGCTATTAGCCAAGCCGTTGGATTCCAACCCGGCGGGATCTCCAGCCGGTTCGAATATGTAAACTCTCGAGCGATTCGAGCGCGAAGTCGGCACTTTACCGGCCTGTTCTGCCAAATGGCGCATCCACGTAATTCTCCTTTTTCGAGTTTTGGCCGATCGCAGAGTTGTACTAAACAAATTAGCTACTGATGATAAACAGGTGCTAATCGAAGATGGTTAGGCTTTTCAATGTGTATTTTCCGAAGCGGACGTTACTCCTTCTAATCACAGAAGGGGGGCTGATTTTTATGGCCCTGGTGGCGTCGGTGTTCGTTTGTCTTGGCACCAACGCAGAGGTGGCGTTCCGGGACCAGCACGGCTTTTTGAAAATCGCACTGGTGGGAGCAATCTGCTTTCTTTGCGTTTATTACAGCGACCTCTACGATCCGACAATCGTGAGCAATCGACGTGAAGTCCCCGCGCGGCTCATTCATGGACTGGGCATCGCCTGCTTGATCGTGGCGGCTCTCTATTACACGTTTCCGTCTTGTCAGATTTGCCGGGGTTTCGCGATTGTCGGAATTTCGTTTATCGGACTTTCGTTGATTGCATATCGCCAGATGTTTTTCGCATTCAACAACTCAGACCGCCTGGCGGACACTGCGCTTATCATGGGAGAGGGGCCGCTGGCCATATCTCTCGCGCAGGAAATTCAGACTCGCCCTGAGCTAGGCCTTCGTCTTGCAGGTTATCTCGGACAGTTATGGGACGCCGAGCCAGCGACCGGCCCGCGGAGGCTGGGTTCGATCGCGGATTTGAGCGAAGTCGTGGCGCGGCTTCCGGTCCAGCGCATAATCGTTGCGATGAACGATCGCCGCAGCAAACTTCCCGTGCAAGAGTTGCTCGCACTGAAGACGTCGGGCGTAATGATTCAAGAAGGCTCTGATTTTTACGAAATCACGACCGGCAAATTGCCGATCGACACGCTTCGCTTAAGCTGGCTGATTTTTTCTCCAGGCTTTCAGGTTTCTAAACTAATGCTTATTTACAAGCGTTTGTTTTCACTCATCCTCGCCGGGGTAGCGCTCGTCGCACTTCTGCCCTTGATGGCTTTAGTTGCGCTGGCGATCTGGATCGATACTCGTGGCTCGGTTATTTTCCGCCAGCCGAGGATCGGCAAAGACGGGCTCCCTTTCACGGTCTACAAGTTCCGAACGATGCATGACGGTGCGGACTTGGGCGGAGATCCACTGCCGGTACAAGAGAACGATGCTCGGATCACGCGCGTGGGACAATGGCTTCGGCGCTTCCGATTGGACGAAACACCGCAGCTCTTCAACATCCTGTTGGGGCACATGTATTTCGTGGGGCCGCGGCCGTTTGTGCCGAACCAGGAATTGGAGCTGGCGCGCCAGATTCCACTCTACACGCAGCGATGGACCGTAAAGCCCGGTGCGACAGGTTGGGCTCAGGTGCAGAGAGGTTACTGTGCATCCTTGGAAGACAACAACGAAAAGCTAGCTTACGATCTTTTTTACATTAAGAACATGTCCATAGGTCTTGACCTTCTGATTCTTTTCAAGACGATTAAAATTGTGCTATCCGGCCGAGGCTCACGATGAGCGCCGCTAGATTCGCCCCTTTCTGGTAACCCATTTTCGTCCGGGCTGATGCCATCCACACGCACTCGGACTGTCCAATCATCAAGTGTGTATCTCCTGTTGAGGCAGCTGCGAACGTCGAGTGACCGGGAACTTAGTTTTACGAGAGGAAGCTTGAATTATCTGCCCGATTCGATTCGGAACTGAGCGAACAAAGCCATGCTTCGGAATATTCTTTCCAACTGGTTTGGACTAGTCGTTCTCGGTGTCGTCTCTGTGATTCTGACGCCGGCGATGGTTCACGGACTGGGCAACTTGTATTACGGGATGTGGGCGCTCGTCGCGTCCCTTGTGGATTATTCCGGCCTCCTTGATATGGGGATGCGGGCAACTCTCTTCCGTTACGTCGCGTATTTCAGGGGAGCGAATCAGAGAGCCGGCTTGAACCAGACATTCGCCACAGGGGTCACAATTGCCGTCTTTGCCATGTTCCTGTGTGCATTAGGTTTTGTTGGGCTGGCTGTTGCCCTGCCGCCGTTCTTCAAATTTGCGGGAGCCGACAAGTTGGTTTTCTCAAAGGTTATTCTTTTGATGGGAGGAGCGGTGTCCCTTGCATTACCCACCCAATTCCTCTCGGCGTATCTGCGGGGGCTTGAACGATTCGACCTCTACAACCTTGGCCTCATGGTACACGCAATCGTGCGTGCCACCCTGCTCTTGACCTTACTCAAATTGGGGTTTGGCATTGTCCCTATTGCAATGGGGGTGCTAGCAAGTGAGGTATTCGTCCTACTGCTCTACTGGGCCCTCGTAAAACGGGCTGACCCCGCATTGAAAGTCTCGCTCGACCACTTAACCTGGAAACAGACCCGGGAGATGTGCAATTTTGGATTCTATTCGTTTGTGACCAATTCGGGCGAGACGTTGCGATATTCCACGGATTCGTTCGTGATCGGGCGCATGTTGACGGTCGCTTTGGTGACGCCCTTTAACGTGGCGACGCGATTGACAGAGTATTTTAAGGCACTCATTGGAGGGATAAGCGGACCGATATTAGTGCGGCTGAGTTCTCTCTCTGGCAAGAACCAGGAAGATGAATTGCGAGAAGAGTTTCTTCGCTCTACGCGTTTTTCGATGCTTCTCAGCATTCTCGTTGGGGGAGTAATGATTCTTGACGGCAAGACACTCATCCGGATATGGATGGGGCCGGAATATCTTGTGAGCTACCCGATTCTTGTGGTCTTAACGGTCGCTTACATAGTCACGTGGGGTCAGATCGCCTGCCAGTTGTTGATTTTTGCGCGAGCACGCCACCATAAGTCGATTAGTTGGTGGACACTGGCCGAGGGATTGGCGAATTTGTGCTTGAGCATGCTCTGGGCACCGCGGTTTGGGCTGCTCGGAGTCGCCATGGGTACAGCAATCCCTCTCGTCGTCTCGAAACTTCTGGTCCAGCCGTGGTATGTGCTGAAGGATTTGAGGATGACCGCCTGGACGTATTTCAAGGGTGGGCTCGTCAGGGCATTGGTTGTGGGTGGAATTTTTCTAGGGGGTTCCTGGATACTCACACGAAGTGCGCCCGCGCCCGTCAGTTTTTCCGGCCTCGCGAAAGCTTGCGCTTGGCAGACAGCAGCATTTGCCGCCATGGCCTACGTGTTCGGATTGGCCGAAGTCGATAAATTGACTGTGCGAACTCAAGGAAGGAGGGTTGCGATGTCCCTTGGACTCCTACGGAGTCCGTAATCGTCGAGCGAGCCAAATGCGATCTCGGACGCCATGCTCTTCTCAGTCTCGATAAGCCTTTTGTTTTGAGGTTTGCAAGGAAAGGCGGTTCCGGTAGGTGAAGTGTTTTTCCATACCTCGACCGTTGTTACAAAAGGTACCAAATAACGGAGGGGCTCGACACCGTTTCATGCTTGATTCGCCCTCATAAGTCATTTATATTGTTTGTGTTGCAACAATCTGTGTCAAATCGAAAAGTCGGTTGTTTGGATTCGGATATGCAACGAGATTATCGTGAGATTTGAGACTGGCGACTGCGGGCAAAGGATTCAGATGATTGTGTTTGGGAGATTCAGGATCATCGTGGTTGTCCGAGAAGCGCGATGAACCTGTTATTCATCGTCCTCTTTTGGGTGGGCGTCTGCTGGTTCGGGTATGTCTACGTCGGCTACCCGATCCTCCTCTCGCTCGTCGGGATTCTCCGGCCGTTCCGCCCAATCATGTCCGAAGACCATCTGCCGAAAGTTTCCGTAATGCTCTCCGCTCGGAACGAACAAAAGGACATCGAGTGGAAAATAGCGGAAACTTTGGCTTGGGACTACCCCTCGGACAAACTCGAATTGCTTGTGGCTTCTGATGCCTCGGAGGACGGCACGAATCAAATTCTGAGGAACGTGAGTGATCCGCGCTTCCGGTATTTGTGCTTCGAACAGAGGAAGGGAAAGAATGAGGCGCTAAACAGCTTGAATGAGTTGGCGCTCGGCGAATTGCTGTTCTTTACGGACGCGAATTCACATATCGAATCCTGCTGCCTTCGGAATATGGTGCGGCATTTTGCAGATCCGCGCGTCGGTTGTGTAACAGGGTCTGAGCACACAATTCAGGAGGGAGGAGAGTCCGTTGTGGCAACGGGCACTCGGGCCTTTTTGGGCTACGAGTCGCTCGTCAACACTCTGGAGAGCCGGTTAGGGTCTGTCTTGACCTGCGATGGCTCGATCTTTTGTATCCGTAGGAGCCTTTTCAGCAGGTTGCAACCCGAGCTCGCGAATGATTTTGAGTTACCCTTACGAATTGGCGCAGAGGGACGGGCGATTCTATTCGAGCAACTTGGCGAATCCTTCGAAAAGGCTACAAGCGCTCCACTAGAAGAATTCCGGCGGAAGCGACGGATCTGCGGTCAAGGGGTCCTGGGCTATTGGCGTTTTCGAGACGGCATTAGGGGACTCCGAGCCTGGCAATTCTTTTCAAGAAAACTGCTTCGCTGGCTGGGACTGATCCCTTTGACTATGATTCTTCTAGCGAGCATTTGGCTTATCTCCACCCCGCTTTATGCCATCGCGGTTGCACTCCAACTTGTCTTCTATTCCCTGGCTCTCGTAGGATGGTCGTTTTCCAGCCGACGGAAGCAAGGAAGCCGTTTAGTCACATTCCCCTTCTATTTCCTCATGGTAAACGTTGCGGCGTTTTCTGGAGTCGTGGGGACGATTTTGGGTAAGCGATTCAGCGTATGGGAGAGCCCGGCGCAGTCGCGTGGTACGCAGACCGAGCCATCACCTGGAGATACGACACTTAGTGAATCCACATGCACCCTCGAGGATAGGACGCAAACCAAAAGCGCGGATTGCAGCATGGAGCTGCACTCCGGAAAATACCGGCCATGAAGTGCATCTTCTCAATCGATGTTGAAGACTGGTTCCATATTCTGGACCTTACAACCGCTCCAGAGATGGCGCAGTGGGACGCGCTGCCTTCCCGCGTGGAGAGGAACTTCTGGAAGCTTCTCGACGTTCTAAGCGAAACAAATACCCGAGTGACCTGTTTCTTCTTGAGTTGGATCGCCGATCGATTTCCTCATCTGGTTCGGGAAGCGGTCGCACGGGGACATGAGATCGCCTCGCACGGAGCCATCCACCGCCTCGTTTATCAAATGACTCCCCACGAATTTTTTGAAGACGCGGTCCGCTCGAAAAAGACTCTTGAAGACGTGAGCGGGCAGCCCGTGCTTGGCTACCGCGCTTCTGGATTTTCGGTGACAGAAGACACACCGTGGTTTTTCGGGAATCTAATAGCAGCCGGATATCGCTACGATTCCTCTGTCTTCCCCGCGCCCCGAGGACACGGCGGGCTTCGAAACGGGCAGATCGCCCCTTATCGCCTAGGGCCAGCGGCCGAATTCGTGGAATTCCCGATGTCCGTCGAATCGGTCGCAGGCCGATCAATCTGTTTTTTCGGAGGCGGTTACCTTAGGTTTTTTCCATACCCCATAGTCAAGATCATGACACGGCGAGTCTTGAATCAGGGGCGCCCCGTGATCTTTTACGTCCATCCGAGAGAGATTGATCCCGAGCATCCGCGGCTGCCCATGGGATGGAAGCGACGGTTCAAGTGTTATGTCAATCTTAGCTCGACCGAGGACAAAATTAGGAAAGTAGTTTCTGAATTTGAGATGGTCACGTTTCGAGAGTTTCTCGAAACGGAGGCTACGATATTGCCGCACAACGATGAACGGTATGCCATCTCGCAGGAGCTTTGAATTTGTCAAGCTTGAGTCTTGATATTAGACAAACTATGAAAGTTGAGATCTGCGAAGATCCCGCCCGTTGGAATGCGTACGTTGAGAGCATGCCCGAAGCCTTCAATTATCACCGGTGGGGTTGGCGAGAGGTGATCGAGAAAACGTTTGGGCACCAGGCGTTTTACCTCATGGCAACGGACAACCGAGATGTCCAAGGTGTCCTCCCACTGGTGCTTATGAGAAGTCGCCTCTTCGGACATTTCTTAGTTTCAATTCCGTTCTTCAGCTATGGGGGAGTGCTGGCGAGCACGCCCGACGCGCGCGAGGCTCTTCTTGCGAAGGCTGCCGAACTGGCCTCGGAACAAGGTGCTTCTCACATAGAGTTGCGCCAAGGATCTCCCCAGGATTTCCAGTGGTGCGACACTACACCCAAAGTAACGATGGAACTTCCTTTGCCGGGGAATGTCGATGCCTTATGGAAGGGTCTAAGTTCCGGGATGCGAAACAAGGTTCGAAACGCACAAAAAAACAAATTGCGGGCCCAGTGGGGAGGAGCCGAATCGGTTGGCCCGTTTTTCACGCTTTTCTCAACGAACATGAGGAATTTCGGGACACCGGTTTACCCACGGCAATGGTTCCAGAACCTCTGCAATCAATTCCCGAAAGAAGTCAAGATTCTGACGGTATGGGATGGCGACGAGGCCGTCGCTTCCGGGCTTGTGACTTGCTTTAGGGATTCGCTGGAATTGCCATGGTCCGCCTCAATCCCGGAATCTCGCAAGAAATATTCCGCGGTGTTTTTGTATTGGACTTTACTTGAGTGGGCGATAACAAACGGATATCGACAGGTGGATTTTGGCCGATGCACGAAGGGAAGTGGGGTGTACGAATTCAAGCGGCACTGGGGCAGTCACGAACGTCCCCTGCACTGGTACTACTGGCTCGCAAACGGCCAAGCTGTCCCCGAGCTCCGGCCCGATAGTCCGCGCTACCGGATGGCTACAAAGATTTGGAAGCGTCTTCCGCTGATGGTCGCAAATTTCTTAGGACCCCGGATTTCGCGTTCGCTTCCGTAAGGGCTGAGATGAAATGAAATTCGCAAGCACTGATAACCGCATCGATGAGAGCCTCAGCGGGGTCCAGCTGGGAGCACAGACGAAATTATCCATGCCGGACCATCCCGCGGAGAATTCTACGATTGGCGCGGCACCCGCGAACTCGGACAAGAATCGTCGACTCGAGAGTGAATCACGGCCTCCGGAACAGATAGCTGGGAGCGAAGCATTCACTTTCTGGCGAGGCCGCGTTGGTCTATACGCCATCCTGAAAGCGCTGGGGATCGGACAAGGTGACAGTGTTGTTATACCGGGATACACCTGCTTCGCGGTGCCTTCCGCTATCTGTTTCACCGGTGCCCAGCCCTTATACGCCGATATCGAGCCCGCAACTTTCAATGTGTCTCTCGGGACAATTGAATCCGCCATTCGTGCCAAGCCTCAGGCAAGAATTAAGGTCATTGTGATTCAACATACTTACGGGATTCCTGCGGAGACGTACCCGATTATTTCATGGGCGCGCGAACGCGGCATCGCGACGATTGAGGACTGCGCTCATGTTTGGGGCAGCCGGTACTCCAACGGAGCTGGCGAGCGGGTGGCCGTCGGGACTCTGGCCGATGCAGCCTTTTTCAGTTCTCAATGGACCAAGCCAGTCTCGACAGGTCTCGGCGGGTGGGTCGAGGCATGGGATCCAAAGCTCCGCGAGAAGTTGCAGCGATTTCGGGCCCAAGAGTGCGTGTCGCCGTCCAAGAGCGAGGTGGCAATTCTGGCGGCTCAAGTTGGAGTTCGCAAGATCGTCTCGCATCCTCGAATCGATTGGGCGGTGAAGAAAGCCTATCAAGCGCTTTATAGCCGAGGGTTGGTGGTTGGGACTTCCTCGAAAGAAGAACTGCTCGGAGAGATGCCGCTCGGCTATGCTAAACGCATGTCGTCATTTCAAGAATGGCTGCTCCATCGGCTGAAGAGCGATAACTCTACGGTGAGCCGCAGGCGCCGATTGAAGGGTGCATACGATGCAGCGCTTGAATCTGCTGGTTTGCCGGTGCTGCATTTCCCGGAGAATACGGACCCTGTTCTTTTGCGCTATCCAGTGCGAGTGGAATGCAAGGCGCGAGCGCTGGCTCATGCCAAAAAAAGAGGCCTCGAGATTGGCGATTGGTACACAGCTCCGGTCGATCGACCGGATAGCCTGGATGCGGAGGCGCTCGGCTACCAGCCCGGTACTTGCCAAGAGGGAGAACGAGCCAGCCGCGAAGTAATCAATCTACCGATGGATCCCCACACGACAGAGGAATCGGTGCGCCGGACAGTCGAATTCGTAAAGGAATTTGTATGAACGGTTGTCGCCTGGACGAAAAGAGGGTCGGATGGTGACGGTTTTTGTGTTAATCGACGCGCTGGGCTGGAAATATGTGGAAGGCAGGAATTTCCTCACCGATCTTCTGCCCAATCGCAAACCCTTGCGCACCGTGCTCGGATTCAGTTCTGGCGCAATTCCCACGATCCTCACGGGTGTACCGCCGGCCCAGAACGGACACTGGAACCTGTTTTATTACGACCCCCAGACCTCTCCCTTTCGGTGGCTACGACATTTTCAGTTCCTTCCTGATTCTCTGCTTAATACGCGAGTCTCGCGGAAGATCATCAAGGAACTTGGACGAAGAGTGCTGGGCATGGGCTCGCTGTTCGAATGCTCGGTGAGTCCCCGTTTGCTCCCCTTATTCAATTATGTAGAGAAGCGCAACATTTACGACCCCAAAGGCATCGTCGGCGCATCTTCGATCTTTGATCAGTTCATCGCACGGGGTATTCCGTACTGTTCCTATACCTATCACGAAGCCAGTGATGCCGAGATTCTGCGGCAGGCGGAACACGATATTCGCAGCCGAAAAGCTGAGTTCTTTTTTCTCTACCTCAGCGAAATGGACATGTTTCTCCACATGCACTGCAACGAGCCCGATCAGGTGGAAAAGCGCCTCCGATGGTACGACGAGGGGCTGCGGAAAATTTTTGCAGTGGCGCGTGAACTCGATTCGGAAGCGACTTTCGCGATCGCCTCTGACCACGGAATGACTCCAGTCCAGCGTACCTTCGACTTGGTAAGAGAAATTGAATCTCTTGGTCTCCACATGCCGGAGGATTATCTCGCCGTTTACGACTCCACGATGGGCAGATTTTGGTTTTTCAATGACCGCGCCCGACAGGCGATTCTGTCGCGTCTACAGCATCTGCCGAGCGGACGACTTCTGACTGATGCGGAATTGCATCAGCTTGGAATTTTCTTCGCCGACCGACGTTATGGTCAGGTGGTTTTTCTGCTTCATCCCGGGTGGTTGATTTCTGACAGCGACTTCAACGGCCCGAGTTGGAGGCCTGTCGGCATGCATGGCTACCATCCAGACGATTCTTATTCTGACGGTGTTTTCCTGACCAGCGAAGCGCCGACAATGCCGGTTGAGAGTATCGCAGATGTCTACCACTGGATGGCCGAAGCCACCCATATAGCACCATCGGTGGAGCGGGTATCGTGAAAGGGCGCGCATCGCGACAATCCGGAAGTCCGGTAGAAAGCGGACATCGTTCGCTGATGAAAGATAAGAGGATTTCGGTCGCTTACTTCACGAACGCGCAAATCCGCGGCGGCGCGGAAGAGCACATCTTGACGTTGCTTGAACACCTGGATCGTCAGCGCTTCCTTCCACATTTGATCGCTCCGCCCGCGTTGATTGAGAAACTTCAATCTGATCTGCCTGATGACGTGATTGTACTTCCGGTCTTCTTCGAACTGCCGATACACCTCGCAGCGGCTTGGAAACTGATCCGTTTTCTCCGCGAAAAGCGAATTGACATCCTGCATTCCCATCATTTTCGGTCCAGCTTGATGGCTTCGCCAATCGGGAGGTTTTGCCGCGTTCCAATTACGATGGAGACGTCCCATGGCCGAGAGCTTTGGCGAAAAGGCGGGTTCTTCATCGACCGCTGCGCGGGGCTGTTCGTGGATCATTACATCGCTGTCTCGCGCTCCACGGCTGAGTGGCTGATCCAACAAAAGGGCCTCCCAGCTTCAAAGATCCACGTCATTTGCTCAGCGTCCGACATGCGGCGCTTCGATCCTCTTCGTCCGGTGCCGCCAGGCGTGAAACTAGGCCTTGGATTTAACGAATTCGACCCGGTATTGCTCGTCGCTGGTCGCTTGGAGCCGCAAAAAGGTCATCGCGTGCTGCTGGATGCCATGCCTTTGATCCTCCAAGAGTTTCCACAGGCACGTCTGGTGTGCGTTAGTACTGGCAGCTTGAAGTCTGAACTCGAAAAACGGGTCGCTGACCTCGGGATCAGCGACTCTGTCCGTTTCGTCGGGTATCAGCCCGACATAAGAGACTGGTGGGCCTTGGCGGACTTGAGCGTGCTGCCCTCCTTTTACGAGGGTTTGCCGCTTTCTGCCATCGAATCGCTCGCCATGGAATGTCCGATTGTGGCCACGGCTGTGGATGGCACACCGGAAGTCGTGCTGAATGAAAAGACTGGGCTGACGGTCCCGCCGGGGGATCCCACGAGTTTGGCCTCGGCGATTTGCCGGATGCTTCGAGACCCGGCTTGGGCGAAGCAGATGGCGCGCGCGGGGCGCCAGCACGTGCGAAGCGAGTTCTCCACCGAAACATTGGTCAGGAAGACTCAACAGCTTTACCTCCACGCTTGGAATCGGTACCTCGGGACGGCGGATCTGGCCCCGGCGAGCGCCGGAGGGCCTCCTATACCGGAACGGGAAGACGTAACTCGTTTTCGAGTGGCGGTTCAAAAGGACTAGAGGAAAAAATCAGATGCGGATTTTTCTCACAGGAGGGGCAGGCTTCATCGGGAGCAATCTCGCGGAACGGTTGCTGTCCGACGGACACGACGTCACTGTCTACGACGATCTGAGCCTTGGATCTCTCGGCTTTCTACGGGAATGCCAGGGGAAAAAGGGCTTCCACTTCATCAAAGCAGATCTGCTGGATCTGAAGATGCTAACCGAAGCCATGAAAGATCATGAAGGGGTGTTTCATCTCGCGGCTAACTCCGACATCACCACGAGCAGGCAACAGAGCGACCTCGACCTGCGTCTCGGCACGCTGGTTACATATAACGTGCTTGAAGCAATGCGCAGGACGGGAATAAGTCAGATCGTCTTCTCCTCCAGCTCAGTAATATATGGAGAACCCGCTGTTATTCCTACCCCTGAGGACTACGGGCCACTTCTTCCAATTTCGCTTTATGGAGCGAGCAAGCTGGCGTGTGAAGGACTCGTCAGCGCTTTTTGTCACAATTACGATTTCCAAGCTTGGATCTACCGATTCGCCAACATCTGTGGACGGCACGGCACTCATGGCGTCATCGTGGATTTCATCCGCAAGCTCAAAACTGATTCTCGACGGCTCGAGATTCTCGGCGATGGAAAGCAGGCGAAGCCCTATTTACACGTCCGGGAGTGCGTGGACGGAATGGTTTTTGGCTGGCAGCACGCCCGCGAACAGGTGAACTACTTCAACCTCGGTTGCGAGGGCAACACGAATGTCACTCGAATCGCCGAAATGCTTTTGAAGGCGTTAGAGCTCAAGGACGTTCAGCTTGCATTTACGGGCGGCGAAAGAGGTTGGGTCGGTGATGTGCCGCAGGTGAACTTGGACTGCGGAAAGTACGAACGCTTTGGCTGGAAAGCGAAGATGTCTTCGGATGAAGCAGTTAAATTGGCCACCGAAGAGTTGGCGGAGGAGCTGGCGTGCAAGTCGTCATCCTAGCCGGTGGGCTCGGCACACGCTTGCGGCCCATTACGGAGCGGGTGCCGAAGCCGATGGTCGAGGTCGGTGGTCGCCCCTTCCTTGAATACATCATAAGCCATGTCGCCGGTCAGCAATTCGACCGGATGCTTATCCTGCTCGGATACCTCGGTGAGCAGGTACGTGATTATTTTGGCGATGGGAGAAACTTCGGCATTTCGATTGACTACGCGTTTGAGCCGAAGCCTCTGGGCACCGCTGGTGCAGTACGCAACGCGATTGGGCAGGTCGACACGGAGTTCTTGCTTCTATACGGTGATTCTTTCTTGCCGATCGACTATCAGGCCGTCGCCGGGAGTTTCCGAAAGAATCCTTCGCGCGGTCTCATCGTGGTTTACGACAATCGGCACGCCGACACCGGCGTGCTAAACAATGTCGCCCTTGGTTCTGACGGTGTGGTCACACGGTATGAAAAAGGATGCGTCGATCCCGGCCTCCAGTATGTGGAAGCGGGCGTCCTGTGCTTCCAGCGGGAGGTTTTCGCGAAATTGCCCCCGATCAAGCCTGTTTCCCTGGAGCAAGAGCTTTACCCGGAACTGATTGCCCAGCGCGAGCTTCGTGCCTTCGTGACGTCGCAGAGGTTCTTCGATATCGGAACACCGGAGAGGCTGGAAGAATTTTCGGCGAAACACGCATGATCATTTCACGCACGCCATTCCGGATGAGCTTTGTCGGCGGAGGTACCGATCTGCCGTCCTTCTATGGACAGGAGCAGGGCGCTGTGATCAGCACGGCGATGAACAAGTATGTCTATATCACCGTCAACCACCGGTTCGACCATACACTTCGCGTCAGCTACTCGCACACGGAAATTGTGGATACTGTCGAATCAGTTCGTCATCCCTTGTTCCGGGAAACCATGCGAGAAACCGGGGTAGATTCCGGAGTGGAAGTGACCTCTGTTGCCGATGTTCCTTCGGGCACGGGTCTCGGCTCTTCGAGCAGCTTCACCGTGGGACTTTTCCACGCACTGCACGCGTTTCAGGGGCGGTTTCAAACGGCCGCTGAGTTGGCGGGCCAGGCGTGCCGTCTTGAAATCGATGTTCTGAAGGAGCCGATTGGAAAACAGGACCAGTACGCCGCGGCGTACGGCGGACTTCGGCGGTATCTGTTTAATCCCGATGGCACCGTGTTCGTTGATCCAGTGATTTGTACTCCGGAGAAACGCGGATCCTTTTTCCAGCATTTGATGCTGTTCTACCTCGGCGGGAGCCGGAACGCTTCGCAGGTCTTGAAGGAGCAGTCCAATAACACGCGCCAGAAGATGGAACCCTTGCGCAAGCTGCGCGGCCTGGTGGATTGCTTTTGGAATGTACTGACCCAGGGCAGGGATGTGCGCTCGCTCGGAGAACTATTGCATGAGGGCTGGGAATGCAAAAAGCAATTGGCCAACAACATTTCGAACTCGGAGATCGACGAGCGATATGAAAAGGCCAGAAAGGCAGGCGCCCTTGGCGGGAAAATCCTGGGGGCCGGCATGAGCGGGTTTCTCTTGCTCTTCTGCGAGCCAAGGAATCAGCCCTCCGTTCGCGATAGTTTGCGCGAGCTGCGTGAGATCTCATTCGGCTACGAAGCAGAGGGAAGCAAAATTATTTACGTCGGGAGCTAGAGATGTTCCACGAATTCGTACTGTCTTATCGGACAGGATTAGAGGGATGTTTCGGCGAACTTTCGCTGGAAAAGCTGGAGCGCGTCGCAGGACTGCTTTTCGAAGCGCAAGAGAAGGGCCGCAAGATTTTCGTACTGGGCAACGGCGGCAGTGCGTCCACGTCGTCGCACATGGCGGTCGATTTGGGTAAGGGAACCCTGTTACGGGGACAGCCGCGCTTGCGCGTCATCAGTTTGGCCGACAACATCGGTTTAATCACTGCCTGGGCCAACGATGCAAGCTATGAAGTCGTCTTCACGGAGCAACTGGAGAACCTGCTCGAGCCGGGAGATGTCGTGATCGGCATCACGGCGTCCGGGAATTCGCCGAACGTTCTGCACGCAATGAAATTTGCACGTGAACGAGGCGCAGTTACAGTCGGCTTTATCGGTTTTGGCGGAGGAAAACTCAAGGAAATGGTCGATATCGACATCACGGTGTCTTCCCGAAACTATGGGATCGTGGAAGATTTTCATCTTTCACTGAATCACATCCTTTCCCAATACCTCAAGCAAACTGCAGCGGCTCGGTTTGCCTCCAAGTCAGCAACGTCCGGTAAGGGTAGCAGTCTCAGTTATTTTTTCTCTAAGCCACCCGATAGCGGAACACGTCCGGCCATCTTCTTCGACCGCGATGGCGTAATAAATGAACGAGTTGTTGGCGGCTACGTCACCGATTGGAAGCAGTTCCGATTCATGGACGGGATATCAGAGTCGATCGCCCAACTTGCGGAACTCAATCTGCCGATAATCGTCATTTCCAATCAGGCTTGCGTGGGCAAGGGACTCCTGGAAACCTCGTCTCTTCAGGAAATAACCGATCGGTTCGTTGGAGCACTGAAATCCGCAGGTGCGCGCGTCGACGCCGTCTATTATTGCCCGCACAGGATCGAAGATAATTGCGGTTGCAGAAAACCGCGTACCGGTTTGCTGCTGAAGGCGGCACAAGATTGGAAACTAGATCTGAGCCGGTCGATTTTGGTTGGAGACTCTGACAGTGATGTCCTTGCGGCTCGCAGTCTGAAGTGTCGCGCGATCCTTCTCCAGCAAGATAACGGAATCGCCAAAGTTGGCACGCTCGCTGCACCCGACGCCATCTTGATTTCCCGAACATCTGAAATTGTCGAAAGTGTGAACCACTTGCTTTCGACTCCCTCGGAAATCCAAGGAGCGAGGGTGTGAATCTCCATGAAGTTATTCCGGCTTCGGGGAACATGAGCCCGCAGATGCACGAATTCAAATTGCCGGTTTCCGCACTGGAAGCCAAGCGCCTCATTTGCGCGGAGACGGCACAGCAGTGTTCCCATGCCTTTGAGAACGATCTTCTATCCGTCGTTCTTACAGGCAGCTTGGCTCGTGAGGAAGCCACGTTTGTGTCTCGGGCAACTATCCGGCACCTTCTGGGTGATGCTGACTATTTCTTGGTCTTCCGGGAGTCAGCCAGCCTCCCTTCAAGCTCCGCGGCCGACCAATTGACACGAGACATTGAGGCTCGCCTGGAAGAGAAAGGCGTAGTTGCTAGAGTCGGACTCCATGCGGTCCGGCCTTCTTATTTGAAGATCTTGCCCGCTCATATCGCGAGCTTCGAGTTGCGGACGTGCGGTCAGATTATCTGGGGAGATCCGGACGTTCTCGCGTCAATTCCACATTTTTCGGCCGCGGATATCACCCGAGAAGACGCTTGGCGCATTCTGTGCAACAGGGCAATTGAGCATCTGGCTGATGCCCGGAAATTAAGCTGCAAGTCCGAGCAACTGAGTCCGACGCTGCACTATGCCACTGTCAAACTTTATTTGGACATGGCTACGTCTTACCTGATTTTCACAGGCCAATATGCTCCGACTTACCGAGAGCGAGCGAGCAATCTCCAGCTAATGGCTTCTCAATCTGGCACTGTAAACACATCGCCATTCTCATTGACAAAATTTGCCAGGCGCGTTGCCGAGTGCACTGAGTGGAAACTGAGCGGAGAAGACGCCGATCGCGATCTGAGCATCGATTTCTGGACGGAGGCAATCGCCTATTTTCGCCGCCTGTGGCGTTGGGAAATGATCCAAATGGCTCCGGGCTCGGACGCACTTACCGTTAGCTCACTGTGTGATCGTTTGGCCCAGTTGCAGCCCGTGCCTGATCGGCTTCGCGGATGGGTCTCGGTCGTGAAGCGGCGTGGGTGGGCGAAAAGTTGGAGGAATTGGCCCCAATGGTCGCGTTTGGGGCGGCGCGGTACTCCTCGGTACCTCGTGTACCGAGCTGCGACGGAATTGGTTTATCGCTTGCCATGTTT